>Ga0255344_1006375_pt1 | contig 10738 bp, 8 predicted proteins | sample wastewater_treat_5_FD_192414 | JGI IMG/M metagenome (GOLD analysis project Ga0255344, IMG submission 192414) | Wastewater microbial communities from Lulu Island WWTP, Vancouver, Canada - plant18 | ecosystem: Engineered > WWTP > Wastewater > Unclassified | place: Canada: Vancouver, British...
GCTGATATGTGCTATTTATTTTTTAGGTTTTGAGTGTATGCCTCTTCCATAATAGTCTTCAGCAGCCTCCCAGAGCGCTTCGCTCAAGGTCGGATGGGTGTGGATTGTAGAGGCTATCTCCTCCACTGTGCCTTCCACGCGCATGGCAAGTGCGCCGACAGCAATCATTTCTCCGGCTTCAGGACCGAGAATGTGTACGCCCAGAATTTCGTCCGTGGCAGCATCGCCGATTATTTTCACCATGCCTTCAGCGCTGCCGAGGGTATGGGCACGCCCGTTAGCGGCAAAAAGAAAACTGCCCGTTTTTACCGTATAACCCTGATCTTTCGCCTCCTGCTCGGTGAGTCCGACACTCGCAAGCTCCGGCGAACTGAAATTGCACGCCGGAAGCACCCGATAATCCATCACCGCATTTCCGCCGGTGCAGTTTGTCGCCGCAACAATACCTTCCGCCGAAGCACCATGGGCCAGCCAGGTGCGGTCAATCACATCGCCGATGGCATAAATGCCCGGCACTGGACTTTCCATCCGATCGTTCACAGGAATTCCGCCTCGTTTCCCCAGCGGAATATTCAATGCGGGGCTGTTGGCAACAATCTCGGAATTACACTGAAGCCCTATCGCCACCAGCACGATTTCCGCATCGACGCTATCAGCCTTGCCACCTGCAAAATGAACTGTAACGCCGTCTTCCTTCCTCTCTATCTTTTCAACCCGGGTGCCGGTGCGAACGTCAATTTTCTTCTTCCTTAAAATGCGCTCCAGCAGTTTTGCAGGCTCGGAATCGCTTCGGGGCAGAATGGTGGGCATCATTTCCACAAGGGTGACTTTGGCGCCGAAAGCATTCCAGATGCAGGCGAATTCAGTGCCGAGTGCGCCGGCGCCTATCACAACAACACTTTCCGGGATACGCTCCAGATTCAACGCATCCGTACTTCCGATGACCCGGGTTCCGTCAAATTCCAGACCCGGCAGCTGTGCCGGACGCCCCCCCGTTGCGATAATCGTGTTTTTGGCGGTGAGTTTTTCGCCATTCACTTCCACAACACCCGCTTCAGCAATGGAGGCTTTCCCCTTGTAAAGATCTATGCCGTTGGCCTTGAAAAGGGCGCCGATGCCGCCGGTATTGATGCCGATCACTGTTTCCTTGCGATCAAGCATTTTCCGGACATTCACCCGCACATCACGCACTTCTATGCCGAACTCTGCAGCATTCTGCAGCTTTCTGTAAAGTTCGGCTGTATGAATGAGCGTTTTCGTCGGGATGCACCCTTCGTTCAGGCACACGCCTCCCAGATTTCTGTATTCAACCACCGCTGTTCTGGCACCGCGCTGGGCGGCTCGAATGGCTGCGACATACCCGCCGGGACCGGCACCGATAACAACAACATCATAATTTTTCATAAATAGGCTCCCGGACTGCTTTCTTAAAAAGCGCCCTCTTCGAGGATGGATTTCAAATGACTCATAAACTGTGCCGCCACAGCTCCGTCGATCACCCGGTGATCGCTGGAGAGGGTCAGCTTCATTACAGGGCGAATATGGATACCGCCGTCAATCACAACAGCCCTGTCCTTCATCTGGCCTACGGCAAGGATGGCACTGTCGGGCTGGTTGATAATGGCGGTAAACTGATCCACACCGAAAGCTCCCAGATTAGATACGGTAAAACTGTTGCCCTGATAATCATCCGGCAGCAGCTTGCCTGTCTGCGCTTTTTCCGCCAGTGCTTTCGCTGTCGAAGACAGCCCCTCCAAAGACAGGAGGTGGGCATTGCGGATGACCGGAACAATAAGCCCTGTCGGCAGAGCAACGGCCATTCCGAGATTCACCTCACTCAATTCTTCGATAAAATCGCCGCACCAGCGGGCATTGACAGCCGGGAAGCTGCGCAAAGCACGCGCCGTCGCAAAAAGTACCAGATCGTTATAAGAGACCTTGAAGCCGCGGTTTGCCGCGCGGAAATTTTTGGCGGCGCTCATATCCACTTCTACAGTAATATAGTAGTGAGGCGCTGAATATTTGCTTGCGCACATACGGTCGGCAATAATGCGGCGCATGGGTGATAAAGGAACAGTACGAATGCCCTCCTTCGCTTCCGGAGCTGCCTGAGCGATGCCCTGCTCCAGCGAACGGGCAATATCGGCTTTTGTGATTTTACCGCCGATGCCGGTACCGCTCAGCTGCGCTACAGAAAGCCCGGCATTTTCTGCCATGCGTCGTGCGGTGGGCGTAATCTTGACTGCGCCTCCGCTGCGGGCTGACGCCAGTACATCCTGTTCCATCACCCGACCGCCCACGCCGGAACCCGACAGCGTGGCAGGATTAATGCCAAGTGCCTCTGCGGCTTTCCGTGCCCGGGGGGATACGGGTGATTTTCCTGTGGCACCTGTCCCGGGCGAAACAGGCGCAGCCGGAGCCGCTGCAGCAGGGCCAGTTATCGGTGCGGAAACCTGTGCTGCAGGCGCCGATGCCGATGCAGAAGGCGCGCCCATGTTGTCGGGCAATGCTTCATCGGCATCGCCCACCAGCGCAACTACAGTCAGCACCGGCACCTCGACCCCTTCCGGAACCAGGATTTTGCGCAGAATGCCGGAAGCGGTACTTTCGCATTCCACTTCCGCCTTGTCTGTCTGAATGGAAAAGAGCGGATCGCCTGTTTCCACTGCATCCCCCTCTTTTTTGAACCATTTCACAATCTCCGCCTCTTCAACGGAATTACCCATTTTCGGAAGTAAGATTTCATGCATAAGTACGGTATCCTTCAGTTGGTGGATTGCTTTTTATTATAGTATTTTTTAATCAGCCCGGCAGCATCGGAACCGGGATCGATACGGCAGATGTCTTTCAGGACGGCATCCAACCCGGAAGCACGCAGATATTTCTGCAGTTCCAGAGCGACAGGATCGACCGGATTGTCATAGGTCAGTGCTGCGGCGGTAACGGATGCAATAGAATCGGGCACAATCCCCTGATCCAGACAAAGAAGCATGGCACCGATAAGCCGGTCATCCCGCCCCAGCTTTCTCCGCGGATCCCGGGCAACCCTTTCCACCTGATCAGCCAGCGCACGGTTGTGATAGCGACGGATCAGATCCTGCCGGTGACTTTCCAGCGATTCAGCATCCAATCCGTGCTTTTGCACCAGTGCCCTGCAGCTTTCCAGCCCGGCACCTTCCACAGATTTTCGAACTTCCGCATCACGGATCGCTTCCGAGATATAGGTATAGCCGCGCCTGTAGCCCAGATAAGCCGTTGCTGCATGGGTCAGGTTATGAACAAAAAGTTTCCGCTCCACATATCCTTTGAAGTTGGCGGTCGGTAGCAGATGCTTTACAGGAGGAAGGGCGCCTCGAAAAGCATGCGCATCCACGGGCAGTTCGCAATAAGGCTCCACCGCAACAGCAAGAATATCCGCTTCCTGCTGGGCACGGGTGCGGGTCGGCACCATCCGGCCGATACTCGCTTCGACAAAGCCTACTTTTTCGTCAAGAACCTGATGCCAGTCCGCAGGCAGATGCTTGCGGACCAGTGCACGCATATGCGCCTCACCGTCATGTATATTTTCGCAGAGAATGATATCCAAAGGCTGCGCATGTGGATCGGAAAAGCGGAGAGGTATTGAAGCGGCAATTACAGGCGCAATATGAGGCAGTGCATGCATGCCCACGGCTGTAGAGGCAATAGAGGCCTGTGCGAGCGTTACGGCAGCTTTACCCGGATCAGAAGCATGTACAGCACTCACAGCGCTTATCGTGCGTGTTTCCGTCCCTTCGTCCGAAACCAGGTCGACCGTGTAGCTGCCCCGGCTATTGAGCGCATCCACCACTTCGGACACCACATCGATAAACACGGTGGCATAGCCGCTTTCACAGTACAGCTGTCCCAGAAAACCCCGGCCAATATTACCGGCACCGAAATGGACTGCCCTTTTTAGCAACATACTATCCTTGTACTGGGGAAATCGGAACATATACCAGCATGAAAAAGGGTGACTGCAGATGCAGTTCAACCCTCACTGCCAAAGCGCTTCTACAAATCTTAGTATAGCAATTTCTCCGGGACACAGGGAAACAGCCTGTTCAATACAAAAGACTAAAAGCAGCGCTCCCTGGGAAAGCCAACGACCTATTGGCACACAAGCGGGCCATGAGGAAGACAGCCACTCAGATTCGCTGCGGAAATACGTCCTGCGACATACCTCCATAATCACAGAACATAAAAGCCTCCTGCCAATAGGTCGATTGGCACAAAATTGGGTCAGGGCGAAGACAGTCACTCGAATCTGTATCGGAAATACGTCCTGCGACATACCTCCCAAAAACACAGACCACAACAGCCCCTGCCATTTTTCCCTTCCGCCGTCCCCCCCCCCGGCGTCATTCCTGCGCAGGCAGGAATCTTAACGCGAGATGCTATTTCTAAGGGACATACCGTTGTTAACAACTACGCGGAAAAGTCTTTTGAAGTAAGGATTATTTTGTGTTTGTACGTCCTGAAGTCTTTGGTGTGGATCAGGGCGATATGCAGATCATGACGTCCACACCCTGATTAAGATTCCTGCCTTCGCAGGAATGACGGAGGGAGGAGCAGGAATGACGGGGAGAGGCAGGGATGACGGGGAGAGGCAGGGATGACGGGGAGAGGCAGGGATGACGGAGAGAGGCAGGGATGACGGAGAGAGGCAGGGATGACGGAGAGAGGCAGGGATGACGGAGAGAGGCAGGGATGATCCCGGAGACATGCAATTCTTCCCCTGGGAACACCAATCTCCGCATTGGCACACAAGCGGGCCATGACGAAGACAGGCACTTGAATCTGTATCGGAAATATGTCCTGAGACATACCTCCTCCATCAGTCCTACACACGGCACTGCCATTTCTCCATTCCGCCTTTACGTCACCCCCCGGCGTCATTCCTGCTTTCTCCCGTCATACCTGCCCCCCCCGGCGTCATTCCTGCTTTCTCCCGTCATACCTGCCTCCCCCGGCGTCATTCCTGCGCAGGCAGGAATCTTAACGCGAGATGCTATTTCTAAGGGACATACCGTTGTTAACAACTACGCGGAAACACCATCAAGGCATCACTTAAATACGGAATGTAAGGATTTATGCGTCCTGAAGCCTTTGGTGTGGATCAGGGCGATGTGCAGATCAAGACGTCCATGCCCTGATTAAGATTCCTGCCTTCGCAGGAATGACGGAGGGAGGAGCAGGAATGACGGGGAGAGGCAGGGATGACGGGGAGAGGCAGGAATGACGGAGGTAGGCGGGGATGATGCCGGAGATAGGCAAACGTGGCGAGGAGTGCAGGGACAGCGGAGAAGACGGAAATGACAGTGCGTACAGGAATAGCGCCGGAGACATGCAATTCTTCCCCTGGGAACACCAATCTCCGCATTGGCACACAAGCGGGCCATGACGAAGACAGGCACTCAGATGCGCCGCGGAAATACGTCCCGGGACATACTCCCAAAAACATAGACCACACACGCTCCTGCCAATAGGTCGATTGGCGTTCCCAGGCTGGCGGGTCTTATGTTTTGAGTCAGAGCAGTTTGGTGTTGAACCCCTATATGTCTCAGGTAATTAGAAGAAAAATATGCTCCTTTAAAGGTGATTTCACTATTGACCACAAAAGCGGATAAAAGCCGGTATCGATACAACAGACTGAAAGCGGCTCCCCCTGGGAACGCCAATCTCCGCATTGGCACACAAGCGGGTCATGACGAAGACAGGCACTCAGATGCGCCGCGGAAATACGTCCTGCGACATACCTCCTCCATCAGTCCGACACACGGCACTGCCATTTCTCCCATCCGCCGTTACGTCACCCCCGGCGTCATACCTGCCTCCCCCGGCGTCATACCTGCCTCCCCCGGCGTCATTCCTGCTTTCTCCCGTCATACCTGCCTCCCCCGGCGTCATTCCTGCGCAGGCAGGAATCTTAACGCGAAGTGAACTGAATCAGGGACATACCGTTGTTAACAACTACGCGGGAAAGTCTTTTGAAGTAAGGATTATTTTGTGTTTGTACGTCCTGAAGTCTTTGGTGTGGATCAGGGCGATATGCAGATCATGACGTCCACACCCTGATTAAGATTCCTGCCTTCGCAGGAATGACGGAGGGAGGAGCAGGAATGACGGAGGGAGGAGCAGGAATGACGAGAAAAGGCAAGCGTGGCAGGGAGTGCGGAAATGGACGCCGTGGACGGGTGTCGCTGTAGGCAAGGGTGCGACGCGAACGGGGTGACGCTGTGGACGGGTGTCGCTGTAGACAAGAAGCGAATCCAACAGTGAAAAGCTACTCCATTTCGACTTCTGCCCGAAGAATTTCGCCGTGCAGCGGACCAAAGATGCCCTGACCCCAGTGCAGGCGGGCTCGGGAACCGTAAGGCAGAGCATTGTTGCCGCGAGAGAGCTGAAGTACCTCTTTGTCGTCTGCAGACAGAGTCATTGCTTCCGGGGTAATCTGGATATCGAAGGCTACGGGCGCTCCTGTCCAGGGGATATTTGTTTCCGCATGTCCGGGCAGGGTGAGGCTGTAGACAGCGCCGTATTCTTCCTGGGCACAGGAATCCAGAAAATCATATTCCTCATCGAAACACGCACCGTTCTTGCTTGCTGTAGAGGCATAGAGGCTGTTGCCGAAAGGAACGAGGCTCGTGACACGCTGACCCCAGATGTTGTACACGGGGGCGCTGCGCTCGTTCATCTCCTTTTCATAGGGTGCGGTGATATCGGCACTGACGGACGGCCGGGTAAAAAGGCGGGCGGCATAGTGCCAGTTGCCTTCACGATGGGGCAGCCTCCAGACTTCACCCCAGGGCCAGATGCCCGCATAGAGTTCACCCCGGTAGATCGCCAGTGATTGCGCTTCCCGAAATAAAGGGGAACTGTTTTCGGGTCGGGGCGGCACGCCCTCCCAATGAACAAGCCGGTCCCCCTGTATATCAAAAAGTTCGCCTGTTGGATACTGCCCCATCAGCAGGCTGTCATAATAATTGATCATGGTATAAATCTGAAAACTGGTTTTGGGATCAGCGGGGCGCAGGAGATACCATTGCCCCTCAGAGAAGCGAAACACCCCGCCGTTGTTCGTTGCAACGAAGACATCTCCGTTCAGCTGTCCGTACGCATAAGGGAATTCACCCGGCACCGTAAGTGCCTGCACACGTGCCTGATCCAAAGAAAGCACTTCACCCGTTTCCGCCTTCCACGGGCAGGCATAAAGGGCTGTTTTCCGTTCCTCTCCCGGAAAGCGCACCTGGAAAAAGAGATGGCCGCCTCCATAATAATAAATACCTGCCGTGCCCTTTTCAGGTTCAAAGGAAAACACTTCCTTTTCTCCCAGTCGAATCACGTTGCTTGCGGCCATGTAGCGATGCGTGCCGACCTGAAAGGAAAAGCCCTCTGCTGCTTCCCATTGTCTTTTTTCATTCTGCCAGCGCTTGAAGGGAATATCTCCGGTGTAACAGGTGGCATGCACGCCATCGGCTGTACCGAAGAGATAGTGCAGAGATCCCTCTGAAGGGCGGGGCAGCGGCTGAAAGGAGACTGCTTCTCCGTCGGGCCCGGGGCGCTCCCAGAGCTGCAATGAAAAGCGGTCGCCGGGATAATGGGTGTTCCAAACGCCCTGAAACCCGGCACCGATACGGGCATGACCCTCTTCGTCGGTGATCTCAAAAAGCGTACCCCGATTCTGTCCCTGATCAGCACCGAAGTCCACCGTCATACGGAATCGGACCGGGGAGCTGTCCAGAGAAGGAAGCGGGTGACTGAGCTTAAAATAGCCCGCTTCGATAATATCATTCAGAAAGGGCTTCATCCCTCCCCAGGCAAAAGCGGCGACTCCGGAATAGCCGAGGGTGCGGGCGCTGGCGAGATAACGGGAGATCTCTCTGGCATCAGCAATGGTGCCGTGGCTGGTGTGAACGCCGAGGGCAAAAGATAGATCCACAGAGGCGGATGCATTCTTCGCAAGCAGCGCGGCTTCTTTCAGGCGTTTTCTGAAAACATCCAGATAAGCATCGCCGTAATTATCGGTATAGCAATAGCCGGAAATATTGATCAGGTCGAGGAGCCCTGCAGCAACCCAATCAGGCCAGGGCTGCGCCACATTGTGTCCTGAAGTCACATGTGCTCCCCAACTGTAAATACCCCGGCGGATCTCTTTTTTCTGATGCCGCAAACTCTCCGAAATTTCCGTCATGAGCAGGGTCGTGGCCGATTCTTTGACTTCCTGCAGGGCGGCGCTCCTTGCATCCGCTTGCGCATCACCCTGCGCCTCCATAAAGTTCTTGAGATTTTCAGTATCAAGGGTTACGTCAGGCTCATTGGGAAAACGCAGGTAATCGAGCATGATTCCGTCGGCATCCACATGGCGAGCCAATTCGGAGATGCGCTCCACAATCCATTGACGCGCCTCGGGATGGGCAGGCGAAATCCAGCCGATCGCCGTCCCTTCTTCTTTCTGCAGTGCCCAGTGCGGGTGTTCTTTCAGAATGCCGGCAGGTTCATCGTGCCCGGAAACGAGAACACAGTAGACCGGTATAATTTTTAATCCGCGCTGGCGTGCTTTGGCACAGAGAAGTTCTAGGGTATCCGGCCGGGCTGCCTCCTCTACCTTTTCGACCTTCACCTGCCAGTGCTCTTTCCCGGAGGAGGTGTTTGCATAAGGCAGAAGAGCAGTAAACCCGCAGGCACAGATCTCATCGAGAGTGCGATCCATGAGCGCTTCCGCCTCCTGCCGTGACAGCGCAGGATCGGCAAAAATGTCAGGATGCAGATAAAGCGCTGAGAAGGGCTCGTTGGCCTGTGCCGTTGTGGCACAGGACAGCAACAGAAAAAGCGAATACAGAAACAGGTTTCGCATGACATCTCCTCCTCACCCCTGACCGGGGAACCTGGCATGACCCGACTGCACCGTTTTCAGCTCCGGCGCTGCACCTGCCTGAAGAATCAGTCTTTGTCAGGCAGATCGGCGCAATCCAACAGGCGGGCAGCCTTCACTTCGTCCAGCCGTCCCACAGGCAGGTTTTCCGGTGCACGGTGCAGGGCATCGGGATCTTCTTCGGCCAGTCGGGCAATATCCATCATGGCCTCACAAAAAGCATCCAGCGTTTCGCGGGATTCTGTTTCCGTGGGCTCAATCATCAGCCCTTCTTTCACAGTCAGCGGGAAATACACGGTGGGTGCATGAAAGCCCCGGTCGAGAAGCGCTTTTGCGATATCGAGTGCGCTAACGCCCTGCTCTTTCTCCATCTTTTCCGCTGTCAGCAGGCACTCATGCATACAGAGTCCTTCGTAAGCGGAAGGGAAACGCTCTTTCAGCCTGTGCAGCACATAGTTGGCATTCAGCGCCGCCAGTCTGCTGACTTCCTTGAGGCCTTCACCGCCCAATGCACGGAGGTAGGTATAGGCACGGACCACCACCAGAAAATTCCCGAAAAAAGGAGCCATTCTTCCGATGGATTTTTCCGGACGGGTCAGCGTGTAACGGTCGCCGCTGCGGATAACACGCGGTCCGGGCAGATAGGGGGCGAGCCGTGCATTAACTGCAATCGCGCCGGATCCGGGACCGCCCATGCCGTGGGGTGTCGCAAAACTTTTATGCAAATTGTAATGCATGACATCGAAACCCAGCTCGCCGGGACGTGCCCTGCCGACAATGGCATTCAAATTGGCGCCATCGTAATACATGAGCGCACCCGCTTCATGCGCCAGTGCCGCCATCTCTGCCACATGAGGCTCGAAAAGCCCGTGCGTATTGGGACAGGTCAGCATGACTCCGGCAACATCTTCACCCAGGCACGCTTTAAAGGCATCAAAATCAACCACACCCGACGGCGTGGACGCCACCTCGCGCACCTTGAAGCCTGCTATGGCGGCGCTTGCCGGATTGGTTCCATGTGCCGAGTCGGGTACCAGAATGGTATCCCGGCCCGTATTCCCTTTGTCACGGTGATAAGCGGCGATGAGCAGCACACCGGCGAGTTCGCCATGGGCACCTGCCATCGGCTGGGTGCATCCGGCTTCCATGCCGCCGACCTCGGCAAGAAGCTCCTCCATTTCGAATACGAGGCGCAAAGCACCCTGACAGGACCGGAGGTAGGATTCGCAGGAAAGCAGCTGCGGATGGAGCGATGCGAAACCCGGATGGGAAGCAGTTACTTCCGCCACTTTGGGATTGTATTTCATGGTACAGGAGCCGAGCGGATAAAAATGGGAATCCACGCCGAAATTTTTGCGGGAGAGCCGCGTGAAGTGGCGCACCACATCCAGTTCGCTTAATTCGGGAAGCGCCAGATCGGTGCTGCGACGGAGGTGCTCCGGCAGTTCCACAGCAGGCACATCCAGCGGAGACGGCATAACGGCTTGGCGACCGGAAACGCTTGCTTCAAATACGGTGCGGTTATCCATGACAGCACTCCTTCATGGCTGCGGCGAAGGCGTCCAGTTCTGCTCGGACACGCTTTTCGGTTACGGCGATCAGCAGGTCTCCGGGCTCCCCGCCAAAGGGCTCCAGCGGAATACCGGGAAGGAATCCCCGGGGCTGCAAGGCCTCGATCACTTCCGTTGCAGGCTTCGGCAAACGTACCGCAAATTCATTGAAAGTGGGGTGTGCATTGAGCAACGGAAGAAAGTTCATCTGTTTTTTCAAATACTCCGTTTTAGCATAGCAAGCCTGCGCCGTTGCTTCAAAGCCCGCTTTGCCCAGAAGGCAGAGATGAATCAG
>Ga0255344_1006388_pt1 | contig 10725 bp, 9 predicted proteins | sample wastewater_treat_5_FD_192414 | JGI IMG/M metagenome (GOLD analysis project Ga0255344, IMG submission 192414) | Wastewater microbial communities from Lulu Island WWTP, Vancouver, Canada - plant18 | ecosystem: Engineered > WWTP > Wastewater > Unclassified | place: Canada: Vancouver, British...
TGTTCAAAGGACTAAAAGTTGATTTCTTACATGGAAGATTGAAAGAGGAAGAGAAACTTAAACTTCTAAAAAACTTTAAAGAGAAAAAAACAAATATTTTAATATCTACAACCGTTATAGAAGTAGGAATAGATATACCAGACGCTACCATTATGATAATAGAAGATGCAGAGAGATTTGGATTAGCACAATTACATCAACTGAGAGGAAGAATAGGCAGGAGTAATAAAGACTCCTTCTGTTTCGTAATACCTAATGGGAATATAGAGAGTGATTCTCTTGCAACTGAAAGATTAAAATATTTTGCAAAGCATTCATCTGGTTTTGAGGTTGCTCAATATGACTTACAAAAGAGAGGACCTGGAGAAGTGTATGGTCTTAAACAATCAGGAATACCTCAATTTAAGATTGCTTCCATATATGATTTAGATATGCTTAAGAAAGCAAAGAGTGTTGCAAAAAAGATTCTTAAAGAAGATAATAATTGCGAACATATATTAGCAAATCTCTTTAAATGAAAATACATATTGTTCTGGATAATATTAGATCTGTTTTTAATGTAGGAAGTATTTTTAGGTCTGCTGATGGAGCAGGGTATGTAGAGAAAATATATTTATGTGGTATTACCACACCTATAGATAATCCTAAATTAGAAAAGACTGCGTTAGGAGCAACAGAGATGATAAAGTCAGAACATTACGATACTACTCAAGAAGCTTTAGAAGAAATAGAAGATTTAGGAATACCAATATACTCTATAGAGATAGGAGAAAATGCTGAAAATTTTCAAAAAATAAAATACCCCAATGAGATCGCTATAATTTTTGGCCACGAGAAAAAAGGTATCTCTGAAGAAATTATTAACAAGTACTGTGATAAAGAAATAATGATTCCAATGAGGGGAATGAAAGAATCATTAAATGTTGCTAATTGTGCTACTGCTATTCTTTATGAAATAACAAGAAAGAGTGATTAGATTCTGTTAAAATATATTATGAAACTACTTCAAAAACTTCTCTTTTTCTTACTCATAGGCCTAATTATTTTAGGAATACGATTTTACTTGAATGAGGAGTTTCCTACAAACAAAGATAATACTGAGGGAATAGAACAAAGTGCTAATTGGCTATACAGAAAGGCTATTGATATAGAGAATAAGGAAGGAATTAATCTGTACGAGTCAGAGACTATGATTACTATTAACACTGAAGATTTAATTAATTCAAAAAAACTATTAGAAAACTGTAATGATATTAGATTTTTAGATAGTGATAATATTACTTCTCTTGAACATTGGATAGAAGATGGATGCAATACAAATACAACAAAAATCTGGATTAGACTTCCTGTTCTGCCTAAAGAAGGTACTGTTGTATATTTTTACTATGGAAACCCCGAGGCTCCAAATATTGAGGAAAGATTATCTGATATAATTATATAATCTTAAAATAGTAAATATCTTAATATGTTTCCTGCTGCCCAAAAGACATTTAAGACAAAACAGAAATATAGTACCAACAATAACCTAGGAAAAAGGTTACATTTCTTTTTTGATAAAAATAAAACTCTTTCTATTATCATACTAGCTAGCCTAATCCTATGTCTTCTGTCTTTTACCTTCCTCCACCTACGTAGAGTGCAACCCAATAGTAATATAAGGTCTCTAGCTTCTCATAGCAAAGCTATTCTAGAAAACAAGAACCCAAACTTTAATGTTTTTTTTGGAGAAAGAAATACTCCTGATAAACAGTGGGTTAGATTTGAAGCAAAAGCTTCCAGTGAGAATCCATTCGAAGAAAGTCAGAAAGGTTTTTTTGGTCAAATTCTAGATACTGTAAGACCCAAGAGAGTTTTAGGGATAGAACTTTCTCTCGAACAAGCAGGAACAGAGAAAGTAAAAACAAGTACAGAATTTATTGAAAATGTTGAACCTAAAGAAGGCGACAATCCATATACCTCCTCTCAGAAACCTCATGTCTTAAACACCGATGTTGTAGATGGCATAGATATTGAATATCAAATATTAGAAGGATTGGGTTTAAAAGAAGATATCATTATTAAAGACTTAGACCTTTACACAAAAGAATGTGAAGACATTACTACTTGTGATTTGGCTTTTAACGAGTTTGTTTTTAACTTAAAACTTGATGATGGATTAATTCTAAAAAGAGCTTGGTATACATACAAAGGGAAGAATACTGAAACATACTATTTTACTGATGAAAAAGGTAATTATATTGGACACTTTTTACCAAGTTGGGCTATTGATAGTAATGGTGTTAAAACACATGATATAGATATTAAGGTAGAGGAAGAGAAAGGGAACTTAAAGGTTAAAGTTGTAATAGATAATGATTGGTTGTTTAGTGAGGAGAGAATATTTCCAATTAGAATAGATCCTACCATAGTACATGATACAGAGATAGATTTTGGAGCGGGATCTTTTGTAAATACTGAGATAAGAAATGGTCCTGAGTTAGGACTGAAGAAACCAAAAAATAAATTAATAGATTCAAATACGGTAGGATATTGGACATTGGATGAGACAGGAGGTAGTGGAGCATATCTCTTAGATAGTAGTGGAAATAATAATCATGGAACACCAACAGGTACTACATATACAAGTGGGAAAATAGGGGGAGCTAGGGGTTTTAATGGGAGTAGTGATTATATAACACTGGGTAACCCTACAGAACTACAAATTACTGGGAACCAGACCATTAGTATGTGGTTAAAACCTTCAAATTTCTCTGATAGAAGAAACCCCTATGCTAAATGTTTTGGAGGGGAAGGATCTATCGTACAGGAAACAAATGGGACATTAACTTACTACTATGGAACTGCTGGTTCAAATGCCTCTCCCTATCAAGGACTTAGTAGCAACCAAAGCTTAACGCTAAACCAATGGAACCATATCGCTATCGTAAGAGACTTTACAAATATGAAACTATACTGGTACATTAATGGAAATCTAACTAATAGTGCAACAACAACCTATACATATGCTGCTAGCAGTACCCTACCTGCCTATATTGCAAGTGGGAATCGAAGCAGATACGCAGGAGTCATAGATGATGTTCGTATAGATAATGTTGCTCGTACAGCTGAAGAAATAAGACAGATATACGAAATGGGAAGAAGGACACATCCAATAGTGGTTACTTTTAATGCTAATCTAAAATCCACAAACTTAATTACAGGAGATGATGACCTATCCTTCGACATTACTACTGATTCTATAGAAAATATAGACAAGGGAGAAAAAATTATAATAAAGGAAAATTACAATGGCACAGAATACATAGCACAAGGAAACATAGAAACAATAAATAAAAGTACTGGAGCTATAACTGTAAGTTCTTGGGACAGTGGGAGTACATCCCCACATTATGGAATCCATAGTATAGGATTCAGCACAAACGCTACTGTATTTAAATGGCAAAAAGAATATATAGATATTAGATTTCCACTTCCTGAAGACAAAAATAACATCTCACAACTAACTTTTAGGAAAACTACTAATGAAGGTACTACATTCTGGATTGATAACATGAAAAAAGCTAAATACTTAACAGATAGTAGTGGAAGTACATTTGAGGAGGTAAAGAACATACAGGAGGCACAATACAAATCGATCTTTACTACATGGGATAAGAATGTCTCTTCTGATTTTTACCTTACTTCAGTCACCCTAGACTACAATGACAACAACCCTCCTACCGCTCCAACCAACCTACTAACTCAAGGACAAACTAATCCCATTAGAATAAGCACACCCACACCATACTTTAGTGCTATCTTTAATGATCCTGATACTGGAGATACAGGAACAAAATATCAAATACAGGTAAATAACAGTAGCGATTTCTCTGGAGGATTAACATGGGATAGTGGGATAAACATTATGACTGCTACCTCTGTTGGAGCTCGCTCCCCAAATCTCACATATGCTGGAACAGCTCTACCTATGGATGGAACAACATATTACTGGAGGATTAAATTTATTGATTATGGAGGACTTGAAAGCCCTTGGTCTTCTACTGCCCAGTTTACTATGAACAGGCCTCCTACCGCTCCAACCGATCTTCTAACTCAAGGACAAACAAATCCCATTAGAATAAGCACTCCCACACCATATTTCAGTGCTATCTTTAATGATCTTGACACTGGAGATACAGGAGTAAAATATCAAATACAAGTAAACACTACCGGGAATTTCTCTGGAGCCCTAATATGGGACAGCGGGATAAAAACCATGACTGCGACCTCTGTTGGAGCTCGCTCTCCAAATATTACATATGCTGGAGCAGCTTTACCTATGGATGGAACAATATATTACTGGAGGATTAAATTTGTTGATTATGGAGGACTTGAAAGCCTTTGGTCTTCTATTGCCCAGTTTACTATGAATAATTCTCCTTCTGTTCCAACCGATCTACTAACTCAAGGACAAACAAACCCTCTTAAGGTTACTACTCCTACACCGTATTTTAGTGCTATTTTTAATGATCCTGACACAGGGGATACAGGAATAAAATATCAAATACAAGTAAACGTACAAGATAACTTCCAACCAATTTCAATGATTTGGGATAGTGGAATAAAAACTATGACTGCGACCTCTGTTGGAGCTCGCTCTCCAAATATTACATATGCTGGAACAACCCTACCTATGGACGGAACAAAATACTACTGGAGAATTAAATTCATAGATAACGGAGGACTTGAAAGCCCTTGGTCTTCTACTATCTCTACAGACTACTTCATATTAAGTGGAATACCAACAGCCTCTGACCTACAAACTGATGGTATGACAAACCCTACATCTGTATTAAAACCTCCTTCCTTCTCCGCTATCTATAATGACCCAAATAATGATAACTCTTCCTACTATCAAATACAGGTTAATACTACTTCTAATTTCCTAGGAACCACAATGTGGGATAGTGGGAAAAAAGTAATAACTCTTTCACCAGGGACCAGATCTCCATGGATTCCATATGCTGGAACTAATCTTAATTATAATGGAACAAAATATTATGTTAGAATGAAATTTTGGGATAATGATGACAATGAAAGTACTTGGGTAACAGGAAATTTTACTGATAATCCTGGAAAATTCCAATTAGAAGGCTTAAAACTAGAAGGCCTAAAAATAGATTAATCACATTTTAGAGTATAATACTACATGAGTCTTAAATATGATTCCGCAAAAAAACTAAGAAAAGAGAAGAAAAAATGGAAAGTAGAAACTCCTGAGGAATACGAAGATATGGAAGATACATTTCTTAAGGAAAGAATATTACATAGAGATCCTACAATAAAGGGCTTTGTTAGAGTTACTGGGGGAAAGGTAAAAAACTTTAAATTAGAAATCCCTAAAACAACAAGACCTCTAACAGATAGAATGAAAGTAAGAATTTTCGATATTCTAAAACAAGATATTCAAAACAAAAAAATATTAGACCTCTATGCTGGTGCTGGCTCATTTGGACTAGAAGCTCTCTCTAGAGGAGCTAAACATGTAACATTCGTAGAAGCATCAAAATATGCATATCACGCAATACAAAAAAACATTGAAAAAACTGGTTTTACTTCACAAACAGAAGTAATCAAATCAAAGGTTGAGGATTTTCTTTTTAAGAAAACAGCTACAGAACCTATTGAGACATTTGACATCATTTTCCTAGATCCTCCCTACAAACTCTTTAACACAAAGAAGACTTTTAAAATGGCAACAACTATTAATTCGGCCTCTCAATTGTTACCTGGAATCGCAAATCCTTCAACAAAAAGTTTTAAGGGAGCTTTAATATTAAAACATCCAAAAAGATATCCCTTACGTAGCATAGATATTAAAAATATGGAACTTGTAGAATCTATTCAATTTGGATTGAACTCAATATCTTTCTTCATTGCAAAAAAAGAGATAAAAATATAGAATAGAGGAATGTACAAAAGATACGGAATAAGGAAATCAAAATTAAGCAAAATTGTTTTCACAACACATGTCTTTTAAAACGCTTTTCCCCTAATATACAAACTTAACTTTTTAAATTAATAATTATGGATTCTGAAGAAATATCAAATTTAGAAAAAATGAGACATTCGGCATCACATGTTTTGGCGCAAGCTGTCTTAACTCTTTACCCTGATGCAAAACTAGGTATTGGACCTGCAATAGAAAATGGTTTCTACTATGATTTTGAGTTTACTGAGCCAATAGAAGAAGAGGACCTACCTAAAATAGAGAAGGAGATGAAAAAGATTATAAAAAAGGGATTACCTCTTAAGCAGGTAATGATGACAAAAGAGGAGGCACTTGAATACTTTAAGAAAACAGACCAGATATACAAATTAGAACTTTTAGAAGAATTGGATGGAAAAGAATTTAGCTTCTATGTTACAGGAGACAATGAGTTTGCAGACCTATGTCGAGGAAACCATTTAGAGAACACAAAAGATATTGGTGCTATAAAACTCACTAAAACAGCAGGAGCATACTGGAAAGGAGATGAGAACAAAAAAATGTTAACAAGGATATACGGTACTGCTTTTGAAACCAAAGAAGAGTTAGAAAAATATTTAAAAGATCAAGAAGAGTTAGAGATGAGAAATCACAGAAAACTTGGAAAACAATTAGAACTCTTTGCTATCCTACCAGAGGTAGGACAAGGATTACCCATATGGTTACCAAGAGGATATGTTATGAGAAGGATTTTAGAAAACTATATGCTAGATCTTGAAAGAGAAGCTGGATATGAACATATATTAACACCTCACATATACAAAGAAACTCTTTTTGAGACCTCTGGACATCTTAGCTTCTACAAAGAAAGTATGTACTCTCCGATAACAGTAGAGGATGAAACATACTACCTTAAACCTATGAACTGTCCTGCAGCAATGATGATCTACAAAATGACTCCTAAGAGCTATAGAGAGTTACCATACAAACTAGGAGAACTAGGAACTGTATATCGATACGAAAAATCAGGAGAACTTCATGGATTACAAAGAGTAAGAGGTTTTACACAAAATGATGCACATCTGTTCTGTACAGAAGAGCAATTAGAGCAAATTCTGATAGAGACACTAGACCTCTTAGAGATCTTCTACAAAGATGTCGGTTTTGATAAATACAAATTTAGACTCTCTCTTTCTGATTGGGAAAACAATCCTGAGAAATACGCAGGAGACAAAGAAGGTTGGGAAAGAGCTGAAAATACTCTTAGAGAGGTTTTGAATCAAAAGAAGTTAGAATTCGAAGAAGTACCTGGAGATGCTGCTTTTTACGGTCCTAAAATAGATGTACAAGCAGTTAATGTCTTTGGTAAGGAAGACACAGTATCTACAATACAGTTGGACTTCAACTCTCCAAAAAGATTTGACATAACATATATAGATTCTGAAGGACAAGAAAAAAGCCCTCACATCATTCACAGAGCTTTAGTTGGTTCTTTTGAAAGATTCTTCTCATTCCTGATAGAGCACCATGGAGGAGATTTTCCTCTTTGGTTCACACCAGAGCAAGTATACATTATTCCCATATCTCAGAAACACGTAGAATATGCTGAAAAAGTATATGATGAACTTAAACTATCAAAAATTAGAGTTAAATTGGACAAAAGAGATAAAAGTATGCAATCACGAATAAGGGATGCAGAAAAATTTAAGATTCCCTACATTATAATAGTAGGAGACAAAGAGCTAGAAACTGAAACAGTCTCTGTAAGAGCAAGAAGAAATAGAGAAGAGGGGTTAATGAAAACACAAGAGTTTTTAGATAATATAAAAGAAGAGATTCGAAACAAAGAATCTTTTTCTAATAATTAAATTAAATATATTAAAAACTAATAAATGGATTTCAAGAAGAATAAAGGTCCAAGGGTAAATAGAGAGATAAGAGAAAGAGAGGTTCAACTAATTGATGAAAAAGGAAATAACATAGGAGTAACAGATATAGAAGAAGCTCTTCTTTTAGCAAACAAAGCAGAGTTAGACTTAGTAGAAGTAGGTGCTAATATAGAACCTCCTGTATGTAAAATAATGGATTTTGGGAAGTATCTTTACGCTCAGAACAAGAAGAATAGGGGAGGCAAGAAGGGAACTACAAAGGACCAAAAAATCTTTAGGTTTTCCCCTGTAATAGAAAAAGCAGATGTTGAGCATAGAACTAAGAGAGCAAAAGAATACTTAGATAAAGGTCATCCTGTTAAGTTGATTATGCAGAAAAAAGGAAGGCAATCTATGGATCAAGCAAAAGAAGTTTTCTTTGAAATATTGACTAATTTTTCTGATTATAGTAGTATCGAGACCGAACCTAAGCAAGAAGGAAATCGTATTTCAATAACATTTAAATCAGATGGCAAGACAAAAAACAAACAAAACAGCAAAGAAGAGAATAAAGGTGTCTAATCCTAAAGGAGAGAAGAAACCTAAATTGATATATAAGCAAAGTCGTCAGGGTCATCTTAGATCTAAAAGATCTTCCAAATCTAAAAGAAGACAAGAAAAAGATGAGAAGGTTGATAGAAGTAATAGAAAACCTTTGCTTAGAAAAATAGTTAATCTTTAGTAGTACAAAAATGAGAGTAAAAGGTGGAACCACAAGAAGAAGAAGACATAAAAAAATCTTAAACAAAACAAAAGGGTACAGATTAACTAAAGGTAACCTCTACAAAGTATCTCATGAGGCTCACTTGCATGCAGGACAATACGCATACAATCATAGACAGAAAAGACTTGGTCAAATAAGGAGAGTATGGATAACAAAAATTAATGCTGCTTGTAAAAATAATAATATTCAATATAAAGACTTTATTAAAAAGCTAAAAGATAAAAATATAGAATTAGACAGAAAAGTATTAGCAGACTTAGCTGTAAATAATCCTGATGTATTTACATTTTTAATCAAATCCCTGTAGGGTCTTACTTGTTTCTTTTAAGGACTCTACAAAGGGTCCTTTTTTGTTTAATAATATATGTAGTATACTAATATCATACTTAAAACTAATTACTATGAAGAATATTGAAGAGTTTAAAAACAGTATAGAGAAAGACAAAAAAGCACTAACTCACTTAGAGTTAAAACAAAAATATTTAGGTAAAGAAGGGGTACTCACTAAAGCTCTAAAAGAAATACTCTCCGTTGAAAAGGACAAAAGAGCTTTTTATGGGAAAGAGATTAATCTCTTAAAAAATGAACTAGAGAACATTATCAACAAGAAAAAAAATGAAGAGAAGTCTAAATATTCAACAGGGGAGAAGATAGATCCTACAGCACCTTTTGACATTAATTCTAACTCTAATGAGTTTGACAATATTCTTGCACAAGAGGGGTCAAAACATCCTTTAACAAAAGAGATAGAGAAACTATTAGATATATTTACAAGTATGGGCTTTGATATTTTAGAAAGCAGACAAATAGATGATGACTATCATATGTTTCAATCTCTAAACTTTCCTAAAGGACACCCTGCAAGAGATATGTATGATACATTTAGAACAGAAGATGGTTTGGTTCTCCCTGCTCATACTTCTACAATGCAAAACAGAGCACTAAAAAAGTTTGGACCTCCTCCAATAGCAGTTGTATTACCTGGAAGATGTTTCAGAAATGAAGCTACTGATGCAGGGCATGACCATACATTTCATCAAATAGAGGGAGTCTATGTAGATAAAAATGTTTCCTTAGCAAATATGATTGCTACTATAAAAACATATCTTGAGAAATACTTAGAAACAGATTTTGATGTTAAAATTCAACCTGCATATTTTCCATTTACAGAGCCTGATTGCGAGTTTGTAATTAGTTGCCCATTCTGTAAAAAAGTAGGGTGTTCTACATGTGGGCATTCAGGGTGGATAGAAATAATGGGTTGTGGAATGATACATCCCAATGTACTAAGAGAAGCAGATATTGATCCTGATATATATACAGGGTTCGCATGGGGTTTTGGAGTAGACAGATTAACAATGATAAAACTAGGCATTGAGGATATTAGATACCTACGAGAAAATAATCTTAATTTCTTAAAGCAGTTCTAACATGAGAATTACTACAAATCTTTTAAAACAACTTGGGAATATTCCTGAGAGTATAGATGAAATAGTTCGTTTAATCCAAGAACATATAGGAGAGATAGATTATCATTACAACTTAGAAGAGGATTACAAAGATATTGTAGTAGCAGAAATTACTAATAAGGAAGAACATCCTGATGCTGAGAAGTTAAGTGTCTATCAAGTTAACTATGGAGGTTCAGAAGATATACAGGTTGTGGCAGGAGATAAGAAATTAAATATTGGAGATAAAGTAGCATACTTAAAAGTCGGTTCTAAAGTTCCCAACAGTATTCATACTGAAGCAAAACCTTTAACGATAACAGCCGTTAATCTAAGAGGTATTACTTCAAACGGAATGTTAGGTTCTGAGAAGGAACTTAATATAGGGGATGATCATGAAAATGTTTTAGTTTTACCAAAAGATTCTCCAGTAGGAGAGGAGTTTGCTAAGTACTATGATATGAATGATACGGTAATAGAGATAGAGAACAAAGCATTAACTAATAGAGGAGATCTCTTTGGAGTATTGGGGATAGCTAGAGAACTTACTGCTATTACTAGAAATAAATTTGTAAGCCCTGATTGGTACTTATCTAAAACAGCTAATCTAAAACCAGAAGACAACTGTTTAAAGTTAGAAATAATTAATGATGCCGA
>Ga0255344_1006390_pt1 | contig 10723 bp, 7 predicted proteins | sample wastewater_treat_5_FD_192414 | JGI IMG/M metagenome (GOLD analysis project Ga0255344, IMG submission 192414) | Wastewater microbial communities from Lulu Island WWTP, Vancouver, Canada - plant18 | ecosystem: Engineered > WWTP > Wastewater > Unclassified | place: Canada: Vancouver, British...
GGGGAGATTCTCACCTTCGACGATCCCGTGATCCGCCTCCCGGCCATCGACCGGCTGGAGGGGTTTCACCCCGGCGGTCCCTGCCTCTACCGCCGTGTCTTGGTACCCGTCTGGATAAACGGAACCGGACTCCCGGCCTGGCTATATGTTGCAGATACGACAGGACATCGCGGTATTAAGCCGCTTCCATCCGGCAAGTGGCACTCCTGAAATCAGGTTCGAACAAGCCGCGGATTTCTCTTGCTTTTCTCTTGCGAACGATATAACATACGTTATTATATTCGGGCAAGGGCCGTGGTCTGCCATCCAGACAAGAGGTGCAGCGAATGGACACAGAAGGTCGAAGTCATTCGGCGTTGGTGAAAGAAATACGGCGACAGCTCTCCTTGAGCCAGGAGGACTTGGCTAGGTTGCTCGGCGTGAGCTACGCGACCGTCAACCGGTGGGAGAACGGGTTGTCTAAGCCCTCCAAGCTGGCGAAGGCCCAACTGGAGACCTTCTGTAAGAAGATGACCAGTCAGGGCAAGTTGACGCTTACGGAGGGTGAGCACAGATGACGAGCGAACTCGAAAAACAAAAACCACCGCTGGCACTTAAACATATTGAGGACTTGGCCCGGGGCCTTGGCGAACGGGGCAAGGACCTCCTACAGGAATTCTTCCCCGGAGAGGAGAGCTGACATGGCAAAAGACACGAACAACGGCGCGAATCTCGGCTTCGAATCTGAGCTCTGGCGTGCCGCCGACGCGCTCCGCTCCAACATGGATGCCGCCGAGTACAAGCATGTCGTCCTCGGTTTGATATTCCTTAAGTACATCTCAGACGCCTTCGAAGAGCAACGCGCGAAGCTCGAAGCGGACCTAGCCCAGGGTGCCGACCCGGAAGACCCCGACGAGTACCGGGCCGTTAACATATTTTGGGTGCCCAAAGAGGCGCGTTGGTCCAAGCTCAAATCCGAAGCCAAGCAGCCGACCATCGGCAAGGTCATCGACGACGCCATGCTCGCTATCGAGCGCGACAACCCCTCGCTCAAGGGCGTGCTTCCCAAGGACTACGCCCACCCGCGCCTCGACAAGCAGCGTCTCGGCCAGCTCATCGACCTTATCGGTAACATCGGCTTGGGCGACAAGGAAAACCGCTCCAAGGACATCCTTGGCCGCGTCTATGAATATTTCCTTTCCCAGTTCGCCAGCGCCGAGGGCAAGAAGGGCGGCCAATTCTACACACCCCAATGCGTGGTCCGTGTTCTGGTCGAAATGCTGGCCCCTTACAAGGGCCGGGTCTATGACCCGTGCTGCGGTTCCGGCGGAATGTTCGTCCAGTCGGAAAAGTTCGTCGAGGCCCACGGCGGCAAAATCGGCGACATCAGCATCTACGGCCAGGAATCGAACCACACCACCTGGCGGCTGGCCAAGATGAACCTTGCCATTCGCGGCATTGAGGGCAACCTCGGCAAGGAGCACGCCGACACCTTCCACCGCGATCTGCACCCCGATCTCAAGGCGGACTTCATCCTCGCCAATCCGCCCTTCAACGATTCCGATTGGGGCGGAGAACGCCTGAAGAACGACAAGCGATGGAAATACGGCATCCCGCCCGCTTCCAATGCCAATTTCGCTTGGGTTCAGCATTTTATTCACCACCTCGCACCAACTGGTCTGGCAGGTTTCGTTCTTGCGCAAGCATCCCTCTCATCTGAATCACAAATCGAGAACGAGATTAGACGCAACATCATCGAGGATGATTTGGTTGATTGTATCGTTACGCTTCCAGGCAAACTCTTCTACTCAACCCCTATACCTGTATGCCTATGGTTCCTTACGCGCCGCAAGAGTGGTCATAGTTTCCGGGACCGCAGAGGCGAAACGCTTTTCATTGATGCAAGTGCTCTTGGCCAAGCCGAAAGCAGGACACACAGTTACCTGACTGATGAGGATATCCAGCGGATTGCTGCTACCTACCATTCGTGGCGTTCAAGAGTAGGGGATTACTCCGATGTACCTGGATTCTGTGCGTCTGTGTCTCTTGCCAGGATTCGAGAGAAAGGGTACAGCCTTTTTCCGGCCAGATACATCGCGGTCGATAAAAAGTCGATTCCGGACGATGCACTCAGAAATAGTGATTCGTTCAGTGTTCTCGTTAGGAGATATCGAACGACACTGAATAAGCTTGACAAAAAGCTGGCTATGTTGAGTGAGACGTTTAATGGCATTGAGCGCACCTCAAAGCCACCGATGCCAGCTGCGATGATTAAGGTGCCTCTAAGCGAAGTCCTCGATCGTTCAGATGAGCGCCTTGGAGACAGCCCAGAACCTGAGATTCTTACATGCACGGAAAGGGCTGGCCTAATTCTGCAAAGAGAACGTTTTGCTAAACGGGTAGCAACGGAAGACACAAGTAAATACAAGGTCGTTCGCAGAACAGATATTGTCTACAACCCCTATCTACTTTGGGCTGGGGCCATCGACCAGTGCTGGATCGTGGATGAAGGCATCACATCTCCTGCATATGAAGTACTACGCATAAAGCAAGGATGGGATGCCACAATTGTTGGAGCACTAATAAAAAGCCCTCGAATGATCAAGATGTATGACGGTATCTCCGTGGGGACGGTTCAGCGAAGGCGACGTGCGCCCGTTGAACGCTTTCTCGCTCTGAAGGTGCAGTTGCCAGCAAAGTCATTTCATGGGGAAGTATGTGCCCTGACTGAATCAGTCCAGACGCAATTGAAGATGCTTCGAGATGCCGCTGGCACGCTGCAAGAGTTCATGAACGGTGTGGCCAATGCATGGATAGCAGGTGATACTGAGGCGAAAGTATGAGCGAACGCTTCACGGAACCCATTATTGAGCAAGCGGTCCCTTCCTGGTTAGAGAGCATGGGCTATCTTCTGATCGTGTCGGGGCCGGAGATTGCCCCGGATGAACCCGCTGCCGAGCGGATAGTCGGGAGGTCCGGCTGATGACAATAGCCTCTGGAACCGAAGTCTACAACGCCGACGCTGAGCCCGTGATAGCGCGAGGCGCTTCCTACACGGACATGGAGATTGATGCCGCGTTGGGCGGTTCCGTGTCGCGCATTCTCTGGGATGATTCGGGAACGGCGGACTTGGAGGCCATTCTCACAAGCGTCGTGACCACGGACTTCTCGGACAAGAGTGTAAAGCGCGTTCTTTCCAGCCGTGCGACGCTGGAGAACTGGCGTGTGGGCGAAGCCTTGGCGGAAGCGTTTCTTGCCGAGCACCGCGCCTGCGAGTTCCCCTGGCCGTCGGGTCGGGACCTGAAGAACCCGAGCGCCAGTCCAGCGGGAACCGACCTTGTGGGCTTTCAGAACACAAACGAGGACGCAAACACCCATCGTTTCGCCTTCGGCGAGGTCAAGACCTCGGAGCAGGAGAAGTGGCCCCCCGGCGTCATGGATGGCCGACATGGAATGAAAAAGCAATTGGAAGATTTGCGCGACTCAATGGACGTTAAGGACTCCTTGGTCAAGTATCTTGGGCACCACGCGAACGGAACTAATTGGCTTACGCACTACCGGAGCGCGGCGGCACGATATCTGTCCGACCCGGGCGATGTTTCTTTATTCGGCATTCTCGTAAGGGATGTGGAACCAAAGCGCGAAGACTTGGCCCATCGAGCGGGCGATTTAGCAGGTGGATGTCCGGCAGCAACCACTATTGAACTTCGGGCGATGTATTTGCCAAGGAAAAGCATCAACTCGCTTGCGCAACGCGCCATCAAGAGGCGAGGAGGCGGCCATGGCCAGAATTGACATGGTCATTACCGAAGATGCCCTCAACCGTCTCGACCAGCACTGGGCGGTCAGGGCCATAGGCGACGACCGACTCGCCCGTGCGGTGGAAGTCGCCACGGTTCGCGTAATGCGCTCCGCTGTTGGGCACCAGATGGCGATAGTCTTTGACGAGACCGTTACGGACGAGGAAACGGTCGAGCGCGCGGCCATGGCTTATGAGGTCGCGGCCATTGAGGGGCTGGACGCGCTCCTGCATCTTTCGGGCGATGAAGCGCGTGTTCAACTGCGCATGCAGGCGCAGGGCGGGGCCTTCCGGGCTTACTCCTTGCGGCGCACGTTGCCGATCCCACAAGGGCCGGAGGACCGGATATTTCATGTCTTGCACTTGGCGGCGCTCGCCTATTGCGGCGATCAATGGGCAGACCTACGCCGTTGGCTCAAGGATCGCGAGCGAGAGATTAAACCGCCGTCGGTCGCGGACGTGAGTTGGGACCATCGGATACTCCGGCGGCTTTATGAATGCTGGGTGCGTCTGCTACGCAAGCAGGGATGGGATGACCTCGACGGGATTAGGGAGATCATCGCCGGGCTGCGCAAGGATCAGGAACAATACGAGAACGTCTACCTCAATAAACCTGGTAACGCCGCTGCCCAGGCGGCGGCACTGCGTCTCATTGCGCTTTATCATTGGGCTAAAGCGACGGAGTTGCTTGCGGTCTATATGTTGCAGGGGCAACCCGTAGGCATCGAGGCCGAACTGGACAAACACTTCGAGGCAGGACGCCAAGCGGCGTCGGCAGGTCAGGATGCTGCACTGGAGGTAATACTTCGCTGGCTGCATGTCACTTCCCGTCGGATGGTTGCCGGTTCGCTCTGGAAGGTCGCCCAAGCGGTCAACTCCCGTGTGACCCGTTTCGTCGAGAGCATCACCAAGACGCGCTCGATGTTTGAGCTCCTGCCTCCACAACGGGCCGCGTTGCAGGAACAGGGGCTTTTAGACCAAGCGAGCCGCGCGGTGGTTGTGGACTTGCCGACCTCCGGCGGAAAAACCACTTTGGCGCAGTTCCGAATGCTTCAGGCTTTGAACCAGTTCGATACGGATAAGGGGTGGGTTGCCTATGTCGCGCCGACGCGGGCGCTTGTTTCTCAGCTGACCCGTCGCCTTCGTGAAGACTTCAGCCCGCTGGATATCCGGGTTGAACAGTTGACCGGAGCCATCGAGATAGACGCCTTCGAAGAGGCGATGCTTACTGCTCAGTCAGAGGAGGTCCCATTCCATGTCCTCGTTTCCACACCTGAAAAGCTGCAACTAGTGATTCGAAACAAAAAGGTATCGCGTCCATTAGCACTGGTGGTTATGGATGAGGCGCACAACATCGAGGACGAGGAGCGGGGGTTGAGAATTGAACTCCTTCTGGCCACTATCAAACGCGAGTGCGACCGGGCGAATTTCCTCCTGCTGATGCCAAACGTACCCAACGCAGACGATCTGGCGAGATGGCTTGGCGCGGACGCGGGCAGGACGATAAGCATCGGGACATCGCCTTGGCAGCCGAACGAGCGGGCCGTTGGTCTTTTCAGCGCCGTAGATGACAATTCGATTCGCGGAGGGTGGAAGCTTCAATACGAGACCTTGATCACCACCCCCAAGACCATCCACCTTCGTGGCCAGCATCAAGCCGGAACCGTCAAACCTCTGGATATTCCCTACTCAAAGGCAAAGGGCGTGTCGGTGCAGGCCGGGGCCATGGCCAAGATTTTTTCCGAACGAGGCACCAGCATCGCGGTCGCCCAAAAGATAGACCACGTCTGGTCCGTGGCGCGCACTGTGGCGGGTAGTCTAAAACCGTTCGATATTATCCCCGCGGAAATCGCTCTGGTGCAGCGATTCCTGCAAACAGAGATCAGCCCGCAGTTTGAGCTGATCGACATGCTCGGGCATGGAGTCGGTGTTCACCACACAGGGCTTTCAGATGAAACTCGAATGCTCATGGAATGGCTTGCTGAAATCGGGGCTTTGCGAGTCCTTTGTACAACAACGACTCTGATTCACGGCATCAACTTCCCTGTTGCATCCGTGTTCCTGGCTACGCGGAAATATCCCTACGGCAAAGAGATGAGCCCGAGGACGTTCTGGAACCTTGCGGGACGTGCGGGTCGGGTGAATCAAGAAAGTGTCGGCATTGTAGGTTTGGCTGCTGGAGTTGACAGGGATGGGAACCGGCGTTTTGTCAGCCAAGCGACCGGGGCGCTTGTATCGCGTCTGATTAAGCTGCTTGACGAGGTGGAAAGCCAAGGCAGGCTAAACCAGCTTTCCATGGTCATTCAGGAAGAGCAATGGTCCGATTTTCGTTGCTACGTGGCTCACTTGTGGAATGAAAAGAAGAACCTTGACGCCGTGCTAGCGGAAACGGAACAACTCTTGCGAAACACCTACGGGTTCGGCGTGCTGCAGGGACGTTCAGACATCAGCGCAAGACAGAAGGCTCAAGCCCTCTTGCAAGCCACAGGTGCCTACGCGCGTGAGTTGGCAAGAAATCCGGGCCATGCGGCCTTGGCCGATGCGACAGGCTTTGCCCCAGAAGGTGTTGCCGCCGCCCTTGCTGGCCTAAACCAATTGCAGAGAAAGTTGACTCTTGCGGACTGGGAGCCGGCGAGCATATTCGGGGACATGGCGAGATCTCCTCTGCCCAATCTGATCGGCATCATGATGCGCATACCGGAAATCAAGGGTGCACTATCGGAAATCGGGTCTAAAGGATTGACGCATCAGCACATAGCCAACATTATGAGTGCTTGGGTGGACGGACGCTCAATTCAAGATATTGCTAGAGAGTTCTTCACGGAAAAGACTGGCACAGAGGCAATAACCACTGCATGTAAAGCGATCTACCGGGCTTTAACAAACAATGGTCCTTGGGGACTCTCTGCATTATGCAAGATGAGTGGTATCGACTTCGATCAACTATCTCCGGATGAGAGACGCCGAATCAACAGTCTGCCAGCCATGATTTACCACGGCGTAAAGACTGAGGCGGCGGTTCTTATGCGCATGAACAGCGTCCCGAGGAGCATTTCAGAACCGTTAGGAGCGGAATTTGAGCGCAGGACCGGCGCTACAGCAGGCAATCAGACTGTTGGCACCGCCCGTGATTTTTTGCGGACCCTAAGTGATGGCGATTGGGGACGCCTTGCGCCTAAAGGTGCAGCAATGTCTGGCCGCGACTACCGAGAAGTGTGGGGACGACTATCCGGCGAAGCGTGGAGCTAAGTAGAACATGACAGCTGGAACATTTACAGAATCTGTTGTTGAAGATGCAGCCTTGTGTTGGCTCAAGGACCTTGGTTATGAAGTAATGTTCGGCCCGGACATAGCCCCCGGTATGCCCGCCGCCGAGCGTGATAACTACGGGCAGGTCGTGCTTGAATACCGCCTTCGCCAGGCGCTGGCGCAGCTCAACCCGCAGGTGCCAGCCGATGCGCTGGAAGAAGCCTTCCGCAAGTTGACGCGGCCGGACTCGCCGTCATTGGTGGTCAACAACCATGTCATCCACAAGTATCTGGTCGAGGGCGTGCCGGTCGAATATCGGCGCAAGGACGGATCGATTGGCGGTGATCTCGTCCATGTGCTCGATTACGAAGAGCCGGAGAACAACGAATTTCTTGCGGTGAACCAGTTCACCGTTGTGGAAAACCAACACGAACGCCGGCCGGACGTGGTGCTCTTCGTCAACGGCCTGCCATTAGCGGTGATAGAGCTCAAAAATGCCGCCACTGAAAACGCCACCATCTGGTCGGCCTTCAACCAGCTTCAGACTTACAAGACGCAGATTCCTTCGCTGTTCTCGTTCAACGAGGCGATGGTGATCTCTGACGGCGTGCAGGCGCGAATCGGTACGCTTACAGCCGACCGCGAGTGGTTCATGCCCTGGCGGACCATCGAGGGTGAGGAACTGGCCGATACAAAGCTGCCCCAACTCCAAGTTGTACTGCAAGGCGTGTTCGAGAAGCGGCGCTTTTTAGACCTGATCCGGCATTTCATCGTCTTTGAGGATGTGGGCGGCGGTGTCCTCATCAAGAAGATGGCCGGCTACCACCAGTACCACGCGGTGAACCTGGCGCTGGATTCAACCGTCCGGGCTGCCGGTGCAGGCGGCGACAAGCGCGTCGGTGTTGTGTGGCACACTCAGGGATCGGGCAAGAGCTTGACGATGGCGTTCTACGCCGGGCGGGTCGTGCTGCATCCGGCGATGGAGAACCCGACCTTGGTCGTGATCACTGACCGCAACGACCTGGACGACCAGCTTTACGGCACGTTCGCGCGCTGTCACGAATTGCTTCGCCAGCAGCCCATGCAGGCTCAGAGCAGGGCAAACCTGCGGGAGTTGCTAACGACCGCCTCCGGCGGAGTGGTTTTCACAACGGTCCATAAGTTCTTCCCCACGAACGGCGAGGATCAACACCCGCTCCTGTCGGACCGCCGAAACATCGTCGTGATCGCTGACGAAGCGCATCGCAGCCAATACGACTTCATCGACGGCTTTGCCCGGCATATGCGCGAGGCCTTGCCGAACGCCTCGTTCATCGGGTTCACCGGCACCCCCATCGAACTGACCGACAAGAACACCCGCGCGGTCTTCGGCAACTACGTCAGCATCTACGACATCGAGCGGGCAGTGAAGGACGGGGCGACTGTCCCGATTTACTACGAAAGTCGCCTGGCGAAGCTGGAACTCAAGGAGACGGAACGGCCCAAGCTCGATGCCGAGTTCGAGGAGGCCACTGAGGGCGAAGAGGTCGAACACAAGGAACGGCTGAAGACCAAATGGGCGCAGCTCGAGGCCCTGGTCGGCACGGAGAAGAGACTGAAGCTGATCGCCGAGGACCTGGTAAAGCACTTCGAGGAGCGTCTTTCGGCGATGGACGGCAAGGCGATGATCGTCTGCATGAGCCGCCGTATCTGCGTCGAACTTTACAAGGCCATCGTGGCGAGCCGTCCTGGCTGGCATCACGAAGATGACGACAAAGGCATGATCAAGATCGTGATGACGGGTTCGGCATCGGACCCGGCCGACTGGCAGGCCCACATCCGCAACAAGCCCCGCCGCGAGGAATTGGCAAAGCGTTTCAAGGACCCGAAAGAACCGTTCAAGGTGGTGATCGTCCGCGACATGTGGCTGACAGGGTTCGATGCCCCGTGCCTCCACACGATGTACGTGGACAAGCCGATGCGCGGCCACGGGCTGATGCAGGCAATCGCGCGGGTGAACCGCGTCTTCAAGGACAAGCCCGGCGGTCTTGTGGTGGATTACCTTGGCCTCGCTGACCAGCTCAAATACGCTCTGGCCAACTACACCGAGAGCGGCGGCAAGGGCCAGACCGCCATCGACCAGGAAGAGGCTGTGGCTGTCATGCTGGAGAAGTACGAGGTCTGCTGCGGTATCTTTCATGGGTTCGACTGGTCGTCTTGGAAAACCGGCGGGCCTCAGGAAAGGCTTTCGGTGCTCCCGGCGGCGCAGGAACATGTATTGGCACAAAATGACGGAAAGAACCGGCTGGTGAGGGCGGTTGGCGAGTTGTCAAAGGCCTTTGCGCTGGCCGTTCCGCATGAGAAGGCGCTGGAGATTCGGGACGACGTGGCCTTCTTCCAGGCGGTGAAGTCCGTGCTGACCAAGAGCACGGGGGACGGCCGCCGTAGCCCGGAGGAGATCGAGCTCGCCATCCGGCAGATCGTCTCGAAGGCGGTGTCTTCGGATGAGGTCATCGATATCTTCGCGGCCGCTGGACTAAAGAAGCCGGACATCTCGATCCTGTCCGATGAGTTCCTGGCTGAAGTACGCGGCATGCCGCAAAGGAACCTGGCGGTGGAGATGCTGCGCAAGTTGTTGGAAGGCGAGATCAAGGCACGCGGACGAAAGAACGTCGTCCAGGCTCGGTCGTTTGCAGAGCTCCTTGAGAATGCAATCAAGAAATACCAGAACCGGGCCATTGAAACGGCACAGGTGATCGAAGAGTTGATCGCGCTGGCGAAGGACCTGCGCGAGGCCAACCAGCGAGGCGAGAAGCTGGGGCTGACGGATGACGAGGTAGCCTTTTATGACGCGCTGGAGGTCAACGATAGCGCAGTGGCCGTCCTCGGCGATGAGACACTGCGGCTGATTGCTCAAGAACTAGTCAAGGCGGTGCGGAACAGCATCACCATCGACTGGACCGTCCGAGAAAACGTCCGCGCCCAGATGCGGGTGATCATCAAGCGCATTCTTCGAAAATACGGCTATCCGCCGGACAAGCAGGCTCACGCCACGGAGCTTGTTTTGGAACAAGCGGAAGTCCTTTGCAAGGACTGGACAGAAAAAGCATGACCAACGAAGAGATATCCCGTTTCTTCAATACTACGCGGCCCCACATTCAGGGCAACCCGAACCTGCGCGATCCCCAGGTTGAGGGATGGTTCCGCACGCGCCAGCACTTCCGGAACAGCAGAGATCACGCCATCCTCCAGATTCCGGTGGGCTGCGGCAAGACCGGCCTCATGGCCCTGCTGCCTTTTGAGATCGCCCAGGGTCGGGTATTGGTGATCGCCCCCAACCTTGAGATTCGCCGGGGAATTTCCACCGCATTTGATGTCGCCGGACGGGAATGCTTCTGGACCTCCACGCGCGTTCTGACCGACGTGAGCCATGGTCCCTTCACGGCCGTCCTGGACGGTCAGGACGCAAACATCCACGACTGCGAGAGCTCGCATATCGTGGTTACCAACATCCAGCAACTGGCCAGCCGGGCCGACCGCTGGCTTCCGGCCTTCGCGGATGATTTCTTCGACCTGATCCTGGTGGACGAGGGGCATCACAACGTCGCCAGAAGTTGGGAACGGGTTTTCGAAAGGTTCCCCAACGCCAAGGTTGTAAGCCTGACCGCCACGCCCTTCAGAGGCGATGGACGCGAGATCTCTGGCGAGCGGGTTTAT
>Ga0255344_1006395_pt1 | contig 10719 bp, 7 predicted proteins | sample wastewater_treat_5_FD_192414 | JGI IMG/M metagenome (GOLD analysis project Ga0255344, IMG submission 192414) | Wastewater microbial communities from Lulu Island WWTP, Vancouver, Canada - plant18 | ecosystem: Engineered > WWTP > Wastewater > Unclassified | place: Canada: Vancouver, British...
CATCGATGCGGTCGGCCTGGAAGCCCACGGCCGGACGCTGGACGCCATGTACGATCGCGTGAAGACCGCGACCTACCTGGCGACTGACCGTGCCAACGCCCTGCGCCAGGCCATCCGTGCCTGCCGTAAAGGCGGAACCATCTCGATCCCCGGCGTGTACGCCGGCGTAGTCGATAAATTCCCGATCGGCATCGCGTTTGCGAAAGGGCTGACCTTCAAGATGGGTCAGACGCACGTACAGCGCTACCTGCGCCCGCTGCTGGATCGGATCAAGAACGACGAGATCGATCCCAGCTTCGTGATCACGCATCGTGCCCGCCTGGCCGATGCGCCGCAGGCTTACGAGACCTTCCTGAGCAAGCGCGACAGTTGCATCAAGGTAGTGCTGACGCCGGACGGCAACGCTCAACCCCGCTAGGCCACAGCTCTACAGGCGCCACGGGCGGGCGCCGTGGGCCGGGCGCTGGGTGCCATGCCCCAAAGCTTGGGTGCCATGCCCAAGCTCTAAGCGCGGGCATGCCCTCTTACCGTCCGTTCTGACTTCCCGGTTAAGCCTTCTGCGTTCTTCGAGGTGTCCTCTTGTCCGGCCTTACTTCTTGGCCGTCCTGAAGGCAACTTTGTATGGCTCCAGCTCAATGCCCTCTTCACTCTTGAAGTTCCGGTACGACTCGCAGTTCAGCGAGAATTCATAGCTCCAGTCGGGTTTGAGCTTGACCGGAATCGTCAGCACCTTTCGCGACGAGTCGAAACTCACGTCGCCGGCCAGCTCCGGAAAATGCGGACCCGAACCGCAGACGGAGAACGACTTGTTCATCATCGGCCGATCGAACCGCACGACGATGGCTTCGAGGTCGGGCGAGACATCCCGCGCCCCGTTGGCGGGCTCGATGGAAACCACGCGCGGCGCCGGCCCGCCGCCGCTGATCTTGCTCTTGGCCTGCGCCCGCGCACCGCGGTCGGCCGGCGCCGCCGCCAACGGTCCGGGCTCGGGATTGTCCGGCTTGGCCGCCGTGTCTTCAGTGGGCGCGCCCTTGACCCCCGTGTCTCCGGGCGCGCGGCTGGCCAGGACCGTGCTATCACTCTTGGTCGCCAGAGCCGGCTCGCCCTGCTTCGCGAACTTGTCGAAGAACACGAGCACATCGGGCATGAAGTCGTCCAGCTTCGGGTGCTCCTGGCGCGTGTTTTCATACTGGCCCAAGAGTTCGACCAGGTCGCCAATCCAGTAGAAGCCGCGCGCAGCGTCCTGCGCCTGCAGCTTGGCCGCCGCTTCCTCGCCTTCGGCCGCCAGTTGGTAGCGCGCGACGCAGGCCCGCACCAGGGATTCGCTCAGCATGGTTTTCCAGTTGCTGTAGGCTTGCTTCTTCATCTGTTCGCCCACTCGGGCATACAGAGCGAGGCCGGCCGGCTCGAGCAACTTCTCGTACTTCTCGGCGTGCGGGTTGGCGTACGAATGGCACAATTCGTGTATCAGCAGTGGGCCGAAGCTGTCATCGAACACCGGCAGACCCTGCTCATCGAACTGCGCGACGCCCAACACCGGCGTTATCTCCTCGCGGCCGTCGGGATAACGCACGCCGACGCCGTAATTCGATCCGCCGTTCAACAACCCGACGGCTACCGAGTAACTGGCCTGGGGTTGGGCTCCGAAGAAGTCGTCGAACCACTTCAGATAGTCGCGCTGCGCGAGCTGCTCATTGATTCGCTCGGCCACGGCGTTGTAGTAACTTTCGTGGTTGCGGACGAATCTCCGGAAGCCGCTGTCACGCGCGAACTGCCGCGCGAGCTTCAGGAACTCGCGCGCCTCAGCGGTCTTCCAGCGCGCGTCCAGGCGCGCCGGGGCCTGGTCGAAGGGGATTTTCTCGTTCAACTCTAGCGCATCGGTGGTGTGTACGGCCAGGCTCATCACGGCGTCGTAGCTGATGCCGGCCTTCTGGCGGAGCTCCTGGGCGTACTTCACGGCCGGGTGGTTGCGCAGGCGGCCGAAGTGCTGCTCAACTTCGTCAGCGTAGCGCGAGTTCGAGTTGGGCATGTTGTATTCGGGGTTGCCGGCCAGGCGGAAGATGATGCTCATCAATTCCACGCGCGTATCCACGGCGCCCCGCAACTGCCGCTCGGCCGGCGGCGGCGCGTCCGCGAACGCCACGAAATTGCCTGCGATAATCAGCCAAATTAGAGCGAGCATATCTGTCTCCTTCCGGACCGTGGGCCCCTTATGCCGTTCCTATGGCATGATAAGCTGTGGTGCGTTGGTTTGCTATTCTTGCCGGCCGGGGAGGGCTCTGACGAGACCCGGGCAGCACTGCTTGAAGCTGCGCTTTCAAGCAGTGGCACCCATCGCCCAAGCCGCGCAGCGGCGCGGGCATGTGGTCGTCAACAACCTTACACTTGGCGGCGTTCGACGTGGGCATGCCCGCGCTTAGAGCTTGGGCATGGCATCTATGAAGCGGTCGATGTCAAGGGGCCGGTTGAGAGCCCCGGGGGGAAGATTCTTCCGTCAGGCCCATCACCCTCGGCGTCGGTCGATCCGTCCCATCTCGGCCGACCTGCCTGGCTATGTCCTGAACCATCTTCCGCCCAGGCTCAGAGCCTGAGGCCGAGGGAGATTCATCCCCCAGCCGAGTCCACGAGCACCGGCGACGTGACGCGTTACGCTCAGGCATCTATTCGGGATCATCGGGACAGCCGAACGGGTCGGCGCCGACGTCCCATGAAAATATCCGACTCGTGGACGCCGCCATTCACCCGGCCGAGCTACGGATGGGGGCCGCGCTCCTGCCATGCCTCGGGGTCGTCCACGCTTCGTCACGCCACCGGCTCCTCAACACCTACCGCGACATTCGATTCCTGGTCAGCCCAGCCCCGCGTCTGTTTCAACTACCGCAACATTTCATACCTGCCACTGCTGCAACCCACACTCACCGCAGCACGCACCTCAAACCTCATTCACGCCGCACACACACCTGGGCCCCTGGGGCGGTATGGCTGCCCACTGCGAATCACTGCCAGCATCAGACACAACAGCCTACGCGCAATCGCCGTAATGGCCTTCTTGCGGCCGCGACGTCTGGCCAACGCGTCATAAAGCCCAGCCCAATAAGCGTCGCGACGGATCAGTTGCCAAGCGGCCTGGTGCAGCACCCAACGCAGGGCCGGCGAGCCGGTATGCGTGATGCCCAGGTCAAGCCGCTTCCCGGCCGACTCACGCTGGCCCGGCGCCAAGCCCACGTAGCTGGTGAGCTTCTTCTGCGAACCGAAGCGTTCCGGGCCGGCCGTCTCAGCCAGGAAGGTCTCACGCGTCACCGGCCCCACCGCCGGGATGGAATCCAGCAACTTCCGCTGCTGGGCCTCTTGCGGTGGCGCCTGACGAATAAAGGACGCCAGCTCACGCTCCACGGCCCGCAATTCCACCTGGTACAACCGCAGTTCCCGCAGCAGGCGTTGCGCCAGAAAGCGATCGACCGGCTCCAGCGGCAGCTTCTGGAGGTAGGCCAGCCCGGTGCGCGTAAACAAATCCTTACGGTCCGCGTTGTACTCGGCCGCCAAATGACGCAGGCGATTCTTCAACGAGGTCAGTCGCCCTCGGATGTAAACGCGGTGTCGCACCAGCCGGCGATGGGCCCGCTGCCGCGGTGTCGGACGATGGGCCGGCGGAATCACGTCCAGGACCAAAAACTCGGCCAGCAGCCGAGCGTCAACCTTATCGCTCTTGCGTGTGCTCTCGGCGATGATCCGCAGCTTTCGCGGATGGGCCAGGACCACCCGCTGAGCCAGCGGCTCGACCAGCTTCACGAACCATTCGTAGCTGGCGGTGGCCTCCAGCACCAGCTCAAACTCGCCCAGGCCTTGCAGAAAGCCCGTCAGGGCGGCGGGATTGGAGTTCAGGAAACGCTTGGTCCGCAGCACGCGCCGGGCTTGGTCCATGACACACAGTACGGTAAGCTTCTTATGGAGGTCGACGCCAACGTAGTGCCTCATGATTGGCTCCTATTCGTGTTAAACCTAATCCCCCGACACCAAAAACGCGGTTTACCACGTTCTCCAGGAACCTAAACTACCGCGGCGCGACCTCCGCTTCATAGTTTCACCTGGCCCGTCGCGGCGGCTCATTGTGCCCGTTCGCCTGGCGGAACTGCACGGCGGATTATTTCTGTTTGGTGGTTTTCCGGCCCGGCACGGGCCGGCTCTGCTTTGCGCTGTGATTACGCTTGATGGGGCGGCGGGATTGGGGGACCGCTATGGTCTGTCGGCCGCTGAGGTAGGCGCCTGTCAGGGAGTCTGGGGCGGCCATCAGATCGTCGAGCGTGCCTTGGGCGACGACATGGCCGCCGCGGACGCCGGGGCCGGGCCCGAAGTCGACAATGCGGTCGGCCGCCAGCATGGTGTCACGGTCGTGCTCGACGACGATCACCGTGTTGCCGAGGTCACGCAGGCGCTTCAGTGAATCCAGCAGCCGGCGGTTGTCGCGCGGGTGCAGGCCGATGCTCGGTTCGTCCAGGACGTAGAGCACGCCGACCAGCCCGCAGCCGATCTGACTGGCCAGGCGGATGCGCTGTGACTCGCCGCCGGACAGCGTCGGAGCGGCGCGGTCGAGCGTGAGGTAGTCCAGACCGACGTCGAGCAGAAATTGGAGGCGGGCGGAGATTTCTTTTAGCGGTTCGGCCGCTATCAGGCGGCGGACGTCGTCGAGAACCAGCGTGGAGAAGAATTCCAGCGCTTTGCGGATCGGTAGCTGGCAGATTTCGTTGATGTTGAATTCGATCGGCTTGCGCGCGTCGGAGGGGCGAGCCGTCAAGCGTACGGCCAGGGCCTGCGGGTTCAGGCGCGCCCCGTGGCAGCGCGGGCAGACGCCTTGCCGCATGAACTGTTCATAGAAGCGGCGCGCCAGCGGCGAGGTCGCCTTTTTGTGGCGGGCGTGCAGCTCCGCCAGTACGCCTTCGAACGGGCCGCCGTGCTTCCACGTTCCGTAGCGGCCGCGCCATTCGTACGTGATGTGCGTATTGCCGGTGCCGAAGAGTAGTGCGTTTCGGGCGGCGGGCGGCAGATCGCGCCAGGGCGTGCGCAGGTCGAAGCCCAGGTGCCGGGCGACGCCCTCATAAATATGGCGGCGCCAGCGGCCGGGCTCGTGGCGGAAGGCGGCCACGCACGGGGCGAGAAAGCTGAGCGAGGGGTCGGGGATGAGCAGCTCGGGATCGAAATCGAAGCGCGTGCCGAGGCCGTCGCAATGGGGGCACATGCCCTGCGGGCTGTTGAAGCTGAACATTTGCGGGTTCGGCGGCTCGAAGCCGAGGTTGCAGTGCGTGCAGGCGTAAGCGGAGGAGAGCAGGACGTCATTGGCGGTCTGCTTGCGGGAGCGCATGTGCGCCAGCCGGGCGCGTCCGGCCGGCGCCGGCTGCCCTACGCCTTCGGGCTGACCCTCGTCTTCGTGCAGGGTGGCGAGAATCGCGATGCCGCCTCCGGCTTCGAGTGCGGTATCCAGCGCTTCGGCCAGGCGCGGGCGGAGGTTGGGCCGCATTACCAGGCGATCGACGACGACCTCGATATCGTGGCGGCGGTAGCGATCGAGCGGCGGCGGATTCGAGAGGTCGATCACCTCGCCGTCGACGCGGGCGCGCACGAAGCCTTGCTGAATCAGCTCGGCGAACAGGTCCTTGTGCTCGCCTTTTTGAGCGCGGACTTTCGGGGCCAGCAGCATGAAGCGCGTGCCCTCGGGCAGCTCCAGGATGCGTGCCAGCAGTTGCTCGCGGGTTTGGGCAGTGATCGGCCGCCCGCAGTTGGTGCAATGGGCGGTGCCGGCGCGGGCCATGAGGACGCGAATGTAATCGTGAACCTGGGTGATGGTGCCGACGGTGCTGCGCGGGTTCCAGCCGCTGGTCTTCTGCTGGATGGAGATCGACGGCGCCAGGCCGGTAATCTGGTCGACGTCCGGCTTGGGCAGTTCGCCCATGAACTGGCGGGCGTAGGAGCTGAGGGATTCGACGTAGCGGCGCTGTCCCTCGGCGTAGAGCGTGTCGAACGCGAGACTGCTTTTACCCGAGCCAGACACGCCGGTGAAACAGATGAGCCGGTTCTTGGGCAGGTCGAGGCTGACGGAGCGCAAGTTATGCTCGCGCGCCCCGATTACGTGAACCATGTCCCTCTCGCTCGGCATTGTCGCTCGCGCCTTCATCGATTCCGTCTACTTCGCGGGTCGCCCACCTCGCCACGTGCGGCGGACACTGGCGCGGGCGGCGCGCTGGGGCTAAACAGCGCGACCATCCCCGGCAGGCGGCGCGGCTCTTTTCCGCGCGTCTGGCTCCGGCGGTGCGCACGGGGCCGGCCTTCCGGGCATGGTCGCTGAGAATACGCCGTAACGGCTTAGGCCGGCGGCATCTCGAAAATCGACTGTGTCTTAATCAGCGTGCGCTCGTGCGGGAAAGCGTGGAACGCGTGAATGTGGAACTCCGCGTCGCGCTCCTCGTGGTCGATGTACGAGAACGGGACCAGGTCGCCGTCGGCCCACTCCTCGTAAGCATGGAACCAGCCGCGCTTGCAGGCGTGCCGCAACAAGTCGTTATGTACAGACTTGTAAAGCGGCTCGTCCATGGTTTCAACCTGTGTGCTGATCATGTGCAGCCAGCCGTCCGGCAGATGCTTTTCCTGGTCGCGTTCGCCCTTGAGGCGGAAGCGCGCCACCAGGCCGCGGGCCGGCAGCACGTCGCTCTCGCAGGCGAGCAGCTCGGTCATGGAGCGCTGACCGGAGGTGACGGTGACGACGTGGTTCAACCCAACGATCCAAACGTCCGCATAATAGCGGCCCTGGGCCACCCGAAAATCGCGATAATGGCGAAACAGCTCCGGGTGCAGGGGTCGATCGTACAAAAACACGTGCAGATCGGCGGCTTGAACCAGCGCCTCGCACGTTCCCGAACGATTCATAGTCTCTTCAGATGCCATCCTTATTTCCGCACAAGCAAGCCAAAAAGTCGATTGTAGCAAGATTCGCTAGTAAAACACAACCTCTTTTCGCGGCGCCCCGTGGCCGTTGAATTCGGCCGGTCTTATCCGAGCCGTTTGCCGCGGGTTCGGTCATTGGCGACCAGCATGCACCCAAGCGACATCCGGCTCGAACCGCCGCACAGCGTCGAAACGTTTCTCAAACTATCTATCTACCAACACCCAAGTCACCCAGATGCAAAAACCTGGGCAACTCGGCTACCTCCGCCTAATGGTCTTTACGACTTCCCGCCCACCTGGGAAGGCCTTTTGACCAAATTATATACAAAAACCTGCCGCGTGTCGCAGGTATTTTGATCTGGAGCGAGCCTAAATTCGGTTCGCCGTCCCAGTTCGGCCCGGTTAAGACGGCGAGTCCAGAGCCGCCACGTGGCGAGACGCACCCAGGCGCCGGCCGCGCGACCGCACAGTCTTGGCCTCCATACCGCTTTTGGTCGTAAAAGCTGAACCCAGCTTTCGCAGTCGCTCGTAGCGTCTGCGGAGGAGGGTTTCGATACGGGGGCGGCGTACTTCGCGCAGGGCCTGGATGATCCAGGCCTCCAGGTTGCGGGCCGCACCGACCGGGTCGCGGTGGGCCGCTCCGAGCGGTTCGGGGATGACCGCGTCGATCAAGCCCAATTCCTTCAGGTGGCCGGGAGTAAGCCGCAAGGCTTCGGCCGCCCGAGGCGCCTGCTCGCCGGTCTTCCATAGGATTGCGGCACAGCCCTCGGGACTGATGACGGAGTAGTACGCGTACTCCATCACGGCCACCTGGTCGGCTACGGCGATGCCCAAAGCGCCGCCGCTGCCGCCCTCGCCAATTACGGCGGCAACCATCGGGACCGGCAGGCGTGATAGCTCCATCAGGTTTACGGCGATCGCGTGCGCGATGCCCCGTTCCTCAGCACCAATGCCCGGATAGGCGCCCGGCGTGTCGATCAAGCAGACGATCGGCACCTTGAACTTCGCCGCCAACTGCATTTTCTTGAGAGCCTTCCGGTATCCCTCCGGGTGGGCACAGCCGAAATTGGCCTCGATCTTCTCGCGTGTGTCGCGGCCTTTCTGATGGCCGATAATCATCACGCGCTGCCGGGCGATTCGGGCAAACCCGCAAACCATGGCCCGGTCATCGCCGTAGACCTTGTCGCCGTGCAGCTCGTAGAAGTCTTCGGTGATCAGGCGCAGGTAATCGCGAAGCAGCGGGCGGCGCGGATGGCGCGAAACCAGCACGTGATCCCAGGCTGTCAGCTTGCCATAGACCTGGCGAAGTGCTTCGTTGAGTTCTGCGCGTTTTTTCTCAATGGCTGAGAAATCACTCCCCCCGTCGGCTGCGGCGGCCTCGAGGCGCAGCAGTTCCTGTTCGATGACGTTTATGGGTCGTTCGAAATCGAGTAGGTAAGGCTGGGGCCCGTTCTTGGTACTCGGCTGCGTGCTCATATCTACCTGATTGCTAACCGCGCCTTTTCGAACGCATCTTCTGCGTCCTGTTGGACGGGAATACTACCTGCTATGGAGCGCCAAATGCAAGCGTATTTTTAGGCGTTGCTAAAGATTTGATGGTTTGCCTCAGGTCCTGAATAGGTCGTAAGCTCCTGGAAATCAAAGAGATAGAACGCGTTTGCATCGTCGGCCCGGGGCTCATGGGCGGATCGCTCGGCTTGGCGCTACAGGCGGCCGGGTTCGAGGGGAAGCTTCTTGCCTTGGCTCGCGATCCAAGCGATCTGGAGGCCGCGATCGAGACCGGCGCGGTGCACTCCGGCGCGACCCGGCCGACGGATCTGCCCAAAGACATTGGGCTGTTCTGCCTGGCGACGCCGCTTTCGGTCATGCCGGGTATGCTGCGGCAGCTTGCCCCGATCCTGGACGAAGCCGCCATCGTTACTGACGTTGGCAGCGTGAAGGTCCCAGTCGTAAACGCCGCCGGCTCCACGCTGAGCCACCCTTGTCGTTTCGTCGGGGCCCATCCGATGACCGGGTTCAACCAGCGCGGCGTGTCTTTCGCCCGCGCGGACCTGTTTCACGGCAAAACCGTGATACTGACGCCCGTTTCGGCGACTGCGCCTGAAGCCGTGCAGTGCGTTCGCTCAATGTGGGAGCTAACCGGGGCGCACGTGACCGAAATGTCGCCCGCGGCGCATGACGAAACCATAGCTCGCGTAAGCCATTTGCCGCACGTGGTTTCGGCCCTGACGCTGCTCCTGGCCGCGCGGCAGGAGGGGCTGCACGTGGCCGCGCCGGGGCTGATCCAGATGACCCATATCGCGTCGCGGGATCCCGATTTGTGGCAGGACATCCTCACCTCCAACCGCGAACAGGTCCGCGTGGCCATCAGCCAGCTCGTCGACGACCTGAAACAGTTGGACACCTGGCTGGAGCGCCACGAGGACGGCAACGTCCATCGTTTACTGGCGCGGGCCGTCCAGATCCGCAACGAATGGCTGGCCGAGAAGTTCCAGCGTCCGGACTGGATAGACTAACTCCGGCGGCTGTGCGACAATCTCCATCCTTATGACTGTCTATTGCATCGAAGTCCGACCGCGACCGGTTGATGGTCGCCCCGCGTCCGATCGAAGCCTGATCTTCAGACTACGTGAGGCCGGGTTGGCCGTGGAGAGCGGCTACGCGGAGCGGCTGTTCTTTTTGGACGGCGAGCTGGGAGCGCGGGATATCGAGCGGGTCGTCGAGCTGCTGATAGACCCGGTGACCGAAGAATTCTCGGTTCGTCGCGAGGGAGAGTCGGCCGTGCCGCCGGCCAAGGCCCGGACGGTCGAGGTTCATCGGCGGCCTGGGGTGATGGATCCAGTCGCCGAGAGCACGTTGGCGGAGCTGCGCGCGGAGGGAGTGGGGGTGCAGGCCGTCCGGACAGCGTGGCGGTACGTTCTTTTCGGGGAGATGACGGAGGCCGAGCTGCGGTCGGCGGCGGGGCGTGTGCTGGCGAACGACTGCATCGAGGAGGTGGTTATCGGAACGGCGGGGGTGAAGCCGGCGCCGCAACCGCCGGTCTTCGAATTCGTTCTGCGGCGCGTGCCGATCCGCGAGTTGGACGACGCGGGCTTGAATGAGCTGTCGCGCAGCGGACATTTGTTCCTCTCGCGCGAGGAGATGAAGGCGATTCAGGCTCACTACCGGCCGCTGGGGCGGGATCCGACCGACCTGGAGTTGGAAACGCTGGCGCAGACGTGGTCGGAGCACTGCGTTCACAAGACGCTCAAGAGCGAGATCGTGTATCGCGGCGAGCCTCTGCCTGGCGGAGCCGGGGCGTCTCGCGCCGGCGTCGCCTTCGAACGCCGCTACGAAAACCTATTGAAGGACACGATCGGGCGCGCGACGGCAGAATTGATGGAAGCCGGTCGCGGTCCGGAGTGTCTGTCCGTCTTCAAGGACAACGCCGGGATCATTGGATTCGACGAGCAGCATGGCGTGGCGTTCAAAGTCGAGACGCACAATCACCCGTCGGCGATCGAACCCTACGGTGGGGCGGCCACCGGAATCGGCGGAGTGATTAGAGATGTAATCGGCTGCGGGCTCGGCGCCCGCCCGATCGCTAATACTGATGTATTCTGTGTCGCGCCTTCCAACTGGCCGGCCGACAAGCTGCCGAAAGGCGTTCTGCATCCGCGGCGGATTTTGCGTGGGATCGTCAAAGGCGTGGCCGACTACGGCAACCGCATGGGCATCCCGACGGTCAATGGGGCGATCAACTTCGATCCGCGTTACCTTGGGAACCCGCTGGTGTACTGCGGCTGC
>Ga0255344_1006399_pt1 | contig 10713 bp, 7 predicted proteins | sample wastewater_treat_5_FD_192414 | JGI IMG/M metagenome (GOLD analysis project Ga0255344, IMG submission 192414) | Wastewater microbial communities from Lulu Island WWTP, Vancouver, Canada - plant18 | ecosystem: Engineered > WWTP > Wastewater > Unclassified | place: Canada: Vancouver, British...
TCTGGGAGGTCAAGGCACTGCAAGGCGTGCTGACGTGGGACGGTCTGTACGAAGATCCGGACGGACGCTTCCCGAACCACGAGGCCAACCCGCTCAATCACGCCACGCTCGCCGACCTGCAAGCCAAGGTGCGCGCCGGTAAATACGCCTTTGGTGTGGCTTACGATGGCGACGCCGACCGCGCCGGCTTCGTTGACGAGCGCGGCGAGATCGTCCCGATGGATCTCGTCACCGCGCTGATCGCACAGGACGTGTTGTCCAAACGCAAAGGTGTGATCTTCTACGACTTGCGCAGCAGTTGGGTGGTTAAAGAGACGATCGAAGCCGCAGGCGGCACCCCGATGATGAGCCGCGTCGGCCACGCCTTCATCAAGCAGCAGATGCGCGAAAACGACGCGCTCTTCGCCGGTGAGCTGAGCGGCCACTACTACTTCAAGGACAACTTCTACGCCGAGAGTTCGGCCCTCGCGATTCTCTCGCTGGCCAACATCGTCAGCAAATCCGACCGTCCGCTTTCCGAGCTGATCGCGCCGTTGCGCAAATACGTCGCGAGCGGCGAAATCAACTCCAAGGTCACGCGCGACTCCAAAGCGATCCTGGACGAACTGCGTACCGCATACGCCGACGGCCACCTCTTCGAGTTGGATGGCGTCAGCGTCGAGTACGCCGACTGGTGGTTCAACGTGCGCTGCTCGAACACCGAGCCGCTGGTGCGCCTGAATCTCGAAGCCCGTAATGCAGAGCTGATGGCCGAAAAACGCGACGAAATCCTTGCGCTCATCAGGAAATAACCCCGCCAGAAGCAGAGGACACCATGGTCAACCAAGCCGTACATGACGAGTTGCTGAAAAAATTCCAGGCACACTTCGGACGCGAACCCGAAGTGATCGCCTACGCGCCGGGACGCATCGAGGTGCTGGGCAACCACACCGATTACAACGAAGGGTTTGTCTTCTCGGCCGCGATTAACGTCGGCACCTTCTTCGCCGCCGCCAAACGCGACGACACCACCTGCCGTTTGGTCGCCGGCGATCTGATGAAAGAGGTCACCTTCGACTGCACCGGCATCACGCCGTCATCCGAAGACACCTGGCAGAACTATGTCAAGGGCACCTTCGCCGGCCTGACCGAGACGCGTCCGGCGATGCACGGCTTTGACGGCATGTTCTTCGGCAACGTTCCACTGGGGAGCGGGCTCTCCAGTTCCGCCGCGCTGGAGATGTCCACCGGTCTGGCGCTCGCGCGCCTGTACGGCATTGAGGCCGACACCGTCACGCTGGCGCGGATCGGCCAGAAGGCCGAACACCTCTACGCCGGCTGCAAATGCGGCCTGCTTGATCAGATCACTAGTCTGGCCGGCGAGGCCGGTCGGCTGGTGAAGACCGACTTCCGCTCCGTCACGTACGAGACCGTCCCCATGGGCGACCAAGCCTGCTTCCTGATGTGCAACACCCACGCCAAGCACGCGCTTGTGGACGGCGCCTACAACCGTCTGCGCGAATCGTGCGAACAGGCCGCCGCGCACTTTGCCCGCGTCCTGCGCCACCCGGTGCAGGCGCTGCGTGATGTCAGTATGACCGAGTGGGCGATCTACCGCGCCGGACTGCCGACCGAAGTGGCCGACCGCGCCGCGCACCCGATCGGCGAAAACGAGCGTGTGCTGCGGGGCGCTGAGCTGCTGGCGAATGGCGACACCGCCGGTTTCGGCGCATTGATGTTCGATTCGCATGAAAGCTCGCGCGTGCTCTTCGGCAACTCCTGCGAGGAGTTGGACGCCGTGGTCGATGCCGCGAAAAAGATCCCCGGCGTACTCGGCGCACGGCTCTCCGGCGGCGGCTTTGGTGGTTCGGTCGTGGTTCTGGTTCATCCGCGCGACGCCGAAACCGCAGCCGCGGCTTTGGCGAATACCTACACCGCGCGCTTCGGCAGCCCCTGCGATGTCAGCGTCATCACGCCCGCCGCCGGTGCAAGGAGTTGGCATTTAGGAGTTAGGAGTTAGGAGTTTTTTTAACGCTGAGGCGCAGAGACGCAGAGGTTTTTTGTGGTGCAGGGTTGGCCGCAGGTCATTGCGACCACTCAGTGGTCGCAATGATGAGTGTAAAAACGGGCGAGAAGGCTGGGCGCCGGGTGCGCACAGGGCATGCTGTGAGGGGCGTGCGGGAAGACATCCCCGAAAAGCGCCCAAAACGCTGTGAATGGTCACGGGCGGGGCACGGCTGCACGGCGCAAGGTTTTAATCTCGTCTTTGTGACCACTGCGTGGTCACAAAAAGGCGCGCAAAAATGGAAAACCTCATGGCCTTCGTGGCCTTTGTGTGAGTGGAGGCTATGCATGAAATTTTTTCCTGTTTTTCTCGCTCTCCTCGTTTCGGCCCTGCCGTTCCTTCGCGCGGCGGAAGCGCCCTTCATGACGCTGATCGGCGATCCCGCCGACACCGCGCTCGCCGCCGCGTTGGCGCGCTACCCTTCTTGCTTCGACGCCGTTACCGCGCCGACCGCCGAGCCGCCTTTCATCTTCGCATTTCCCGACGGCAACCAGCCGCGCCGCATGGTCAGTGAAGCGCTGCGTTTCGCCGCGTCGTCCGCGCAGACCACCGTCGCGCGGATCGGCGACGGCGCGGCGTTCGCCTCCTCCGCCACCGCGCACGGCCTGTGCGTGCAGAGCTTCCTGATGCTCGCCTACGGCGCGGATGCGGTCGAGTTCGACTTCCTGCGCAACGCGCATGAAACCGCCGATCGGTTTGCCAGTGTCTATTTCAGCGAACTGACCTTCTGGCGTCCCTTCCTTCAGGCCTATGCCCGCCACAACCGCGAGACACGCCCCGGCGGACTTCTCCCCTTTCACGCGCAAAGCGCCGCCGCTCGCAAACCGCGCACGCCCCCCGCCACGCTCCACGCGGCGGACGCGCTCGCACCGCTTGGCCTGCCGGTCTGTCCCGGCTCGCCCCATCTGGCCGGCTACCTGCTCACCGCCGCAAATGTCAGCGACATGAGCGACGTCGAGTTGCAGCGCGTGCTCTCCGGCGGCGTGCTACTGGACGGCACCGCCGTCGCCGCCCTGCAAGCGCGGGGTGCAGGCGCGCGCATCCAGATGGGCACCCGGTCATGCAATGCACAGCAACTCGTTGAAGAGTTCACCGACGACGAACTGAACGTCAACCGCGTGGGCTACGTCTGGCGGCCGCAGGCTCTGGCTGAGAACACGTATGCGCTATTTCCGTCGAACGACGCAGCGCGCGTAATCGGACGCTACCGGGACGCGCAGGGCCAAGTCTTAGAGGCCGCTTCCGTCCTGATCGAACTGCCCACCGGCGGTCGTCTCGCGGCCTTCGGCTTCGATGGCTTCTCGACCTACGCGAGCGAGGCGCGGCGGCGGCAACTGCTGTTGGCGGCCGATTGGGTGGCACAGAACCGGCTGCCGGTCTTTGTGGAAAACGCCGCGCAAGCCGTGGTCATCCCGCGCGTATCGATGGCAGGTGACTTGCGCAGCGTCGCGCTGGTCAACACCGCCATCGACACCCAGCCGCCGACCACTCTGCGCCTGCGCGGCTGTCCCACAGGCATCACGCACATCGAGTGGCTGACCCCCAGAGAAAAGCCGCTCTCCCTCACCGTGCGCCGGGAAGGTCAGGACGTCCTCATCACCCTCCCCGCCGTCGCCCCCTGGCAAGTCGGCTGGTTGCGTGTTGAAAACTGATGTTGTTGTGACCACACAGTGGCTCGCAACGACGAGTGTAAAAGCGAAAAAATTTGGAGTGCGGCGGCAAGCGGTATCCCGCGCGACGCCGCTTTTTGAAATGATGCGTGACGAGGCTTTTGCAAAACCCCTCGTGGCATGGGCGTCCCGCCCATGAAACACGGACAAGACACCCGTGCCACATCTGCAAACAAAGAAACCAAGCTCTGCGTCTCCGCGTCTGCGCCTCTGCGTTAAAAACCCGAGCAGCGCTATCCCCCCAAAAACTTGTCCTTCGTGTGAGAAACAACTACGCCTGCTAAACACACCTGTTAAACGCCTTGCGTTTAACGCGAAAGATGATATAGTCGTAGCCGGAAATTCAGGAGAAGCCATGATTCTGGGATATCGATGCCGCGATACCGAAGCTTTGAAACGGACAGGCGAAAGTCGCCGTTTCAAAACAATTAGGTGCTGTTATGATCAGAACAAAAAACCTTATTCATCCCGGGGAGATTCTTGAGGAAGAATTTTTGATCCCTATGGGAATCAGTCAAAACCGCTTGGCAATGGAGATCCGCGTGCCTACACCCCGGATCAATGCGATCGTGCGAGGGCGTCGGGCAATCAGCGCGGACACGGCACTACGCCTCGGAAGATATTTCGGAACCGGGCCTGAGTTCTGGATCAACCTCCAGTCAGCCTACGACCTGTGTGTTGCCGCTGCCCGATCTAAAAAAGAGATCGAGACGCTCCCAGTGTTGACACCCGCCTGACCCCCCTATTAGCCGCTGTGGCCGGACAAGTCCTTGCAGCAGTCGGCAGATGTACCGTTTGACGGAATGCCGTTTAAATACCTGTCCCTTAGTAACCCTATATGATCGCTGAATAGATAGCAAACGGGTCAGAGAGGCCATTCGCCCTATTTTCGAGCGCCGTGCGACACATCCGATTCCCTCGGCGATGCCCTCTCCACCCGAAGAATGGGCGTCGCCTTTTTCAGCATTGGCGTCGGAGTGCGGTCTCAATATAGGGCTACTGGACGCCTACCATTACATCGAACAATTTCTTTCCGGTGGAGAGATATTGTAGAGGTTCTTTTCTGTTTCATGGTTAAAAAACCTTACGTTCTGCGTTCGGCGTTCTTGACGTTTCCACCCCACACGATTATCCTACGCTTATGAGTACAGATGCTGGAGGTGACACTTTTCCGACAACGGGCTGGGGGCGCTGGCTGCTATCCGCAACGGCGACACAACGCTGAAACGTACGGCACTCGATATCCTGATCCGGCGTTATTGGAGGAAATCAGGTTGTATGTTGCGACCAAGACCGAGGCGGATGCTGAAATTTGTGACTTGTTTGCGATGTTTGGGAAATAGTCTGGAGGGGCATACAGAATTGACGCTTTGATCGTTTGGTAAGAATTTGATCAACCGATTGCTTGGGGGCGCCCTAGATCGGCTGGTCAAGGGAAATGCTGACGCGGAGATAAATTATGAATGACTGGAAGTGCGGACAGGTTGTTTTAAGGGAATACGTGATCGAGAAAGAACTCGGTCGCGGTGGCATGGGTGAAGTGTGGCTGGTCAAAAGCAATTCGACAGGTCGCCAATTTGCCGTCAAGAAGATGCTTGATGAGATGGGGAAATATCACAGGAGGTTTCTTGAGTCCCACAGGGCGTTTCTTGCGGAGTTGCAGGCTTGGATTGATCTGCCCGAGCATCCGAATATCGTACCGTGTCGCTTCTTTCGTACGGTCGGGGATTGGATGCTGATTTTCTCCGATTTTGTGGATGGCGGCAGTCTCAAGGAATGGATCGACTCGCGACGTCTGTACGAAGGCGGCCCGCAGAAGGCGTTGGAGCGCATCCTCGACATCGCGATTCAGTTTGCATGGGGCCTGCACTGCGTGCATGAAACGGGAATGGTGCATAGAGACGTCAAGCCCAGTAACGTGCTGATAGCAAACGGGCACGGTGCGATGTTACAGGGCATACGGGTACAAGTGACCGATTTCGGGCTAGCTCGCGCACGAGTGGCGGCTGGCGAAACCTTTGATGCATCATCTGAGCACAGCGTCTTGGTGAGCAGAGGTGGATACACGCCAGCGTACTGCTCACCAGAGCAGGTCAAAGGCCAGCCGGTGACGCGACGGACGGATGTTTGGAGTTGGGGTGTGTCAGTATTGGAGATGTTCGTCGGCGAGAAGACATGGAAGTCGGGGGATACAGCTCCAACCGTTCTGAAAAACCTTCGGGAACGAGATTCGATAGACACCAGAATCCCCACCATGCCGCCCGAGGTGGCCGATGTGCTCGCCAAATGCTTTATGGACACCCCCGATCAGCGCTGGAAGAGCCTCGGGCAAGTGGTTGATCGGCTCAAAACGATCTATCACCAGACAACCGGCAATGAATACACTTGTACCCTCACTTGCATTGATTCCCGTGTCACATCACAAAAAGGGATTGAGGAAAGACGGACACGAGACGGGGTAGGATGGACAGACCCGCGCAAATGGCTGGAACGGGCGTTACAAGCCGACGGTCGTGACCCGGCGGAAGCGGCAGATATCATAGCCAGGCAGGGTGTCTCGCGGCGTGGGAAGTTGGTGGCTGATATTGCCGTATATAACGAAGCGCGCCGTATCTACGAACGGTTAATTAGAGCCGGCCAGGAAGAATTGGAGATTGATTTAAGTATTTTGTGTATGGAGGCTGCCTTGGTACATGAGACCGCCGACGATTTTCAAGGTGCTCTGACATTCTATGACCGTGCACTCGAGATCAGAGATCGGTTGGTGAGTCAAGAAGAACGGAGAGAACTAACCAACAGTCTGGCAACCGCCTACATGAACAAGGCAAATGTGATCTTAACTCTGAAGGACTACCGAGACGCAGTAACGCTGTATGACAGCGCCATCAAAATTCGAGAGCAGTTGGTGAACCAGGGGGGACAACGAGAATTAGTTGGCGACCTCGCAACCCTCTACTCGAACAAGGCCGCCGCCGTCTTACTTTTGGGAGACAATAATACCGCTCTTGCTCTCTATGACCGTGCCATTGAGATCATAGAACCGCTGGTAAATCAGGAGAAACGACGAGAACTTCAAAATGTCCTTACAAAACTCTACTCGAACAAGGCTCTTGTCATCTCAAATCTAGGGGACTACGAAGGTGCAGTGACACTATATGATTGCGCCATCAAGATCATGGAGAGATTGATGAACCAAGAGGGACAAAAGGAGCTCGAAAATGCCCTCGCAAAACTCTACTCGGACAAGGCCGTCGCCGTCTCACATTTGGGAGACAACAATGGCGCTCTTGCTCTCTACGACCGCGCCATCAAGATCCGAGAGCGGCTGGTGAATCAAGAAGGACGAAGAGAACTCGAAGACCAGTTAGCAATCCTTTACTCGAACAAGGCTCTTGTCTTCTCAAATCTAGGGGACTACAAAGGCGCGGTAGTGTTCTACGATCACACCATCGAAATTAACGAGCGGCTGGTGAACCAAGAGGGGCGCTGCAACCTCGCCGACAGTCTGGCAAACGTCTACATGAACAAGGCTATCGCGGTCTCGAAGTTGGGGGACAACAAAGGCGCTGTGGCACTCTACGACCAAGCCATTGAGATTATGGAACGACTGGTGAACCAAGAAGGACGGCACGAACTAGCCAACAGTCTGGCAGACGTCTACGTGAACAAGGCCATCGTGGTCTCGGAGTCGGGAGATAATAACGACGCGGTGACGTTGTATGACCGTGCTATCATGATAATGGAACAGTTGGTGAATCAGGAGGGCAGGAGAAATCTCGCCGACAACCTCGCAAAACTCTATGTGAACAAGGCCACTGTGATCGCTAATCTAAGGGACTACAACAGTGCGGTAGCGTTATATGACCGCGCAATTAAGATCGTGGAGCGGCTGGTGAGCCAAGAAGGACGACGAGAACTCGAAGATCGGTTGGCAACTTTTTACATGACCAAAGCCGTCGTGGTCTTGGCTCTGGGGGACAGCAAAGGCGCGATAACGCTCTGTGACTGTGCCATAGAGATCAGAGAACGGCTGGTGAACCAAGAGGGACGACGAGAGTTCGTCGGCGACCTTGCGAAGGCCAAGGGATTCCGTGCTGTATTTTTGATTCTGTCAGGTGAAACGAAGCGTGGAAGACACGAGGCGCAGATAGTAATGGACACTTTGCGTGCTGAGATCAAGCGGACGGGACGTGCGGATCTGCAGGAAGCTTTGCAATGGGTACAGGTGAACCTTAATGGCGTCGCGTAATCATCTGGCGACCATCAAAGACAAAGTGTTCTAGGCAATGAATCGACTCTACATTATCGGAAACGGCTTCGACATCTATCACGGCATTCGTTCAAAATACGTTGATTTTAAGGAATACTTGTATCATCACGATAGGGAACTGCATGATCTCGTTGAGCAATACATCCCCGTCGATGGCGAGTGGTCAGACCTTGAGTCATCTCTTGCGGACGTTGATGTAGATGCTATCACGGAGTATGCATCGGGGTATTTGGTTCCATACGCTGCCGATGACTGGCGGGATGCTTATCATCATGATTATCAGTATGAGATTGAGCGTATTGTCGAAGGCTTGTCTAGCAAATTGAAATCACGATTTACGGAATGGGTGCGGCAATTGTATGTTCCGACTCGTCACACACTGACTGTGTGTCCTCTGAACATTTCGCCAACCGAAAAGTTTATGACATTCAATTACACATCAACTTTGTCCGACATTTATGGTGTACCCAGAGCCAAAATTCTTCACATTCATGGAGAGGCTAAAACAGGGCAAGACCTAGTGCTTGGACACGCCTGGAGACCATCTGATAAGGCGGCAACGGAATATGACTCCCGTTATGAATTCGATCAGCCAGACGTGCGGGTAATGGAGGGTGAAGAAATACTAAACCGCTATTTCACCCAGACATTTAAGGACACACAAAAAGTCATCAGCAACAATGCTAGTTTCTTTTGCGGTCTTTTAGGTTTGCATCAGATTTTTGTTTTGGGACATTCAATGTCAGAAGTAGATTTCGACTATTACCGTGAAATAGTGAAAGCTATCGATGTACACAAGGTCAAATGGGTAGTGACATTCTATGACGAAGACGAGCGTGAGCGGCACATGAATACGCTCAACATCCTCGAGATTCCAAATTGCTTAACCACTTTGTGCGAGATAAAAGCGCTGCAAGTAGGAGGTCGATCTTTCGCTTAGATAAAAGATAAAACCGTCTAAATACTTGTCCCTTAGCACCTCAAAATACCTGTCCCTTTATACCTCTTGAAGTGGCCCTTCGGGCCACTGAATGGTGGCGTCGAATCCCAGGGCGGCGCTCCGCTTGCCCTGGGCTAAGGTGATGCCGCCCCTTCGGGGCTTTGCTCCACAAGCTCGATGTCGTGCCCCTGTTCCTGTGGTTATTCACATCCTCAGCTTTGAGGTCCCCCCACCGTCTCAATGTCGCAGATGTTGAGCTTGAATGCCTGGGTATCCGGTTCGGCTTTGGACAGGATCACAGGCGTCGGCCACTCCCTCAGCCATTCTTTGACCAGCCCCATCTCTTTGTCGCCGGTTTTCGCACCCAGAATAACCCGCTTGAGGATTTTGGGGGCGAAAGGTACGGGGCCAGCGGGTATCTTGTCGCGGAAAATACGATATTCTTTTTGATAGACGACTTGTATCGGAATGATTCTCGCGCTGCCAAACAACTGCTGAGCGACACTGATTCCGGTGGGCATGTCCAACACGGAGAACGAGAACTCAATACAGATGCCTGTGTGTCCGTCAGCATAGCAGGCGAACATCGGGATAGAGTCACCTATACAGGAGAAACAACAGACACTGGAGCCAGCGTAGCGATCTTTTTGCCATTTATCAAACAACTGCTGGATTGACCCGTTTTCAGCAATATTCACTGCCCCCCTCAAATCGTCAGGCGACAACGTTCTTCCCTGTTCCGCCATCTCCGCTATGGCGATACAGGATTCCTCTATTTCCTTGTCGGTCGATCCGTCACAGTTCAATTGTAGGTTACAATCGAACGGATCGTTGAAATCTTGTGGAGCGGCATACCAAAGCTCCTTTTTCTTGAAGATCGTCTCAGTATGCGGATCGCTCAACGAACGATACTTGAAATACGATTGCGGGGTCAGCTTCTCTTGGGGATAGAGGACAGGCGCGACTTCATGAAGGAAGAGGTCGGCGGTCATCAAAACGTTGTCTGCGTACAACCCTGTTTCTGGGTCGCACAACAAGCGGTACGTTTTCGAGGCGAGGAACAGCCGTTCGGCTTCATGAATGGGGCATTCCAGCTTTTCCGCCAACTTGGCGGCAATGAAGCCCGTCGTGGTGTCGATGGCCGCTTGTATTCTGTCATCACGCCACATAAGCTTCCTTAAAGGTCAAGGCAGAAACCGCCTCCGGCGTACCAAAAAAGATTTGGTCGACCAGCTTTTCCGTCCGCAATTGAGTGATCGCGATCCTTTTGGCGGTCTCCGAGGACGGATCGCCGAAGGCACCGTTCGTCAGCAGGCTGAGAACGACACCCACCGTATCATTTGCCACCGGGCCGATGATGACGTCGGGTAACCTAGGATGATTGGACAAGATCGGGTTGCTACCCTCGAGAAACCCCCGGTTGAACAAAACGAAATCAAGCCAATCCATACCGGGCGTCGTGAACCAATGGGTTATGAGGTTGGTCAACAGACAACACGCATAGACGGAAACAAACGACTCCGCCGCATCTGCCCGCTTTTTCTTGATCCGGGCAAAGCGTTCCGCCTGTTCTCTCGAGGTCGTTGTATAAAACCCTCGACCGAAATCCTTGCCGGGGGTAGACAGCGACAGGTCGATCCGCTCCACACCGGTAAGCCCGCCATGGTAAACCACTGTCGGCATGACCGGATCGCTCAGACCGCACCTCCTTGTGCCCGGACATGTTTGAGCACGTCAGCGGCAACCGCCGCGTTGTCATAGTAGTGCAGCAGTTCGTAATTATCTTCGA
>Ga0255344_1006409_pt1 | contig 10700 bp, 11 predicted proteins | sample wastewater_treat_5_FD_192414 | JGI IMG/M metagenome (GOLD analysis project Ga0255344, IMG submission 192414) | Wastewater microbial communities from Lulu Island WWTP, Vancouver, Canada - plant18 | ecosystem: Engineered > WWTP > Wastewater > Unclassified | place: Canada: Vancouver, British...
ACGCCGCGCTCGGCGTCAAGCTGGGCCTGCTGCACCCACGCACGGTGGTGCTCAGGGCGCATCTCGCACCTCGCCGAACCACGCGTCGAACTCCTCGCGCGGGACCTTCACACGCTCGGTCTCCAGGTACCGTCGCGCGAGGTCGAGTCGTCCGGTGGCGAGCCGGTCCTCCTCCGTACGGAGGTCTTCGCGCAGCGCGAGGAGCTGCTTCGCGCTCGGCAGCAGCGCCTCGGGATTCACGGCCTTGGGCTTCAGGTCCTCTACGCCCGTCTGGATGCCCGCGAGCGTTAGGGTGATGGGGCGCTTGGTCCAGTCGTCGCCGATCTTCCTGAACTCGCGGTTGAAGATGTCCCCCGCGAGCAGGCGCCCTTCCTCGGGCGTGAGCACGCCGACGCGCACGAGCCGCTCGACCATCTCGGTCATGCGCTCGGGGTCGCGCGTCACCGGCGTCTGCGAACGGAAGCGCCAGAAGCGGATGCCCATGTCCGCGAGGAGCTTCCGGTTCATCAGGAAGTCGAACTCGTCGCGCTCGGGCTGGAAGACCTGGTCCTCGGCGAAGCGCAGCGCGCTCTCGGCGGTCGCGCGGTTGAAGTCCTTGCTCTCGCCGCGCAAGAGGCGCGGTAGCCGGAAGGCGCTGCCGACCTTGTCGATGTTGCGCTCGTCGTAGACCTGAAAGAGCGCGTCCTGCTGCTGGGCGTCGGTGAGCGGCCGCAGCTCGATCTTAGCGCGCCCGCCGTCGCCGGTGCCTGCGCCGTCCGCCTCGAGGATGAGGATCTTGTGAAAGTTCGCCTTGCCCTTGAGGTTCTCCTCGATGAAGCGCTCGATGCGCGGCACCGACGCCTCGGAGATGCGCCCGCCCGACACGAGGAGCGCCATCGGCGGCACGGACTTGTTCTCGAAGTAGAGGAAGTTGACCTCCTCCATCTGCCGCGAGCCGAGGACCGAGAGCAGCGTGCCCACCCAGCGGGGCACGCCGTAGGGGGAGCGCGGCGAGTGGATGGCGAAGTGCAGGAGCTCGGTCGCCGGGCCGTCGTCGGACTTCGCGGCCTTGAGCGCGGCGATGTCGTTGAAGACGCGGCCCGTCGAACGCGAGACCACGCGCGGATCGCCGAACGACTTGAAGTATACGCAATCGGTGGACTGCACCTGCACGTAGCGGCGCATGCGCCGGCGTGCGCTGACGGTGTCGAAGCTCACCGGCGAGACGCGGACGCGCTCGCGGACGTCGACAGCCTCGCGGTCGAGCGGGAGGAGCCGCACCGTGTACGACGGCACGTAGACGAGGCGCGCAAGGTCGCCCTTGCCGTCGCGGAGCACCTCCCAGAAGGCGTTCCCGGTGACCTCGAGGTCCTGCCTCGTGCGGCGGCGCAGGTCGACGAAGGAGTGGTCGAAGCAGGCGAAGTCGAAGAAGGCATCGAGGCGCGCTCGCTCCACGCGGGCGAGCTGGCGCAGGTCGGCGAAGCGCGACGACACCTCGTCAGCGGTCGGCGTGAGGCCCACGCTCTCGGGCAGCGTGCCAGCGTCGCGCGCGGCGAGCCGCTCGAGCGTGATGGCGTCGGCGACCTTCGAGCGCGCGTCCTCGGCATCGAAGTCGATGACCGCGTCGAAGCGGTAGCCGTTGCCGTCGATGTTGGTGGCGTAGGCGTCGACGTTCTGGCGCAGCGAGTTCGAGTGCTCGACCAGGAGGCACAGTGTCTCCGGGTCGTAGGGCGGGACGAGCGCGCCGGCCGAGGTGAACGCGGCGGCGGTGTCCTCGCCGGCGGGGCGGCTCGCCGGGTCCTGAACGGTCGCGCCGACCACGTGCGCCTTGAGGATTGTCTGGAGCCGCTCGTCGGCGGCGTGGATCGCGTCAGGCGTCGTCACCGCCCGGCCTCCGCGTACGCGACGAGCCCGGTGGGCGTGAAGGAGACCGCGCGCGCCCGCAGCCCGCGCTTGGCGATCGCCTTGTGCGCGGCGGCGAGGAGCCCATCGTCGCTCGCGGCCTCGAGCTCGACGTCAGGCCCGGGCTCGGGCGGGGCGCCAGCGGGCTTGCCAGCCGGGATGACGAAGAGCTTGAGGGTGCGGCGCATGGTGGACCTCGCAGGACAAAGGAGGCGAGGCGCTTGGCCAGCCTGCGAGGAGGCAGTCCACCTGGGTACCGAGCATCTGGACCGCGCGCCTCGCCTCCGGGAAGGGCAAAGCCTCCCGGCGCGGGCAGCGGGGACAGGAGACAAGACGCCGTCACATTCATGATGAGTGAAGGCGTTCTGTCCCCGCGCGTCAGCAGGGCCAGTGCTTGCGAAAGAGGACGCTTCTTGTCGCCTTTTGCAAGCGATGACCTCGGCCCAGGACCCGCACGCTGATGTTGTCCTTACGCGGGCTGTCGAGCGAGAGACCCATCAACCAACGGCGTTGGGGAGGGGGCAGCCCGCTTCGTCGCAACCGCCGGTGGCGGTCGGGACCGAGCTACGGTCATCCGCGGTCGACGCCGCCTCGAGCAAGAGCGTCTGCAACTCCGCGCCGAGCAGGAGGTCATCGTGAGCGCCGAAGACCTGGCGGCGAAGCCGTCCCTGCGCGTCGATGAGGACCGTGGTCGGCGTCCCGCGCATCCCGTAGGCCCGCATCGTCTGTGGAATGGCTTCGCCGCCTGGGTCAGGCGCGTCGACCCCGACGGGAAAGCGCACGCGGTACTCGTGGAGGAACGCACGAAGCGACTCCACCTTCATCCCATCATGGTGCTCGAACACGGTATGGAGGCCGACAACGACCAGGGGCGCGCCAGCGAACAGCTCGGCGACCCGCTGCGCCTGCGGGATCCCGCGCGAGACGCAGCCGGGGCAGAGCATCTGGAATGCGTGGAGCAGCACGACACGACCCCGGAGCTGCTCGAGCGTGAGCGGCTCCGGCGTGTTCAGCCACTCCGTCGTTCTCCAAGAGGGAGCGAGGGTGGGCGTCGTCATCAGAAGTCGCCGTCCTTCACGTAGGGGTGGCTCCACAGCGTGACTTGCAGAAGGCACGACTTGACCCACGCCGCGTACATCTTTTCGACGTCCTCGGCCGAGTGCTCCTTCTTCGCGAGGAACGGCCGGAGCGTGAAGGTCACCGGGAAGATGAGCGCGAACAGGTTGCGGAACGGAACGAGGTCGGTCGAGGGGGCGCCGTCGGTCTTGTTCTTCTTCGCCCGGTGGTGCCGGAGCCCGATCTCGTGCTGGTAGTCGAGCCACTTCTGGTCGTACTCGGCGTGAGCGGTGTCGAGGATCCACTGACCGAAGCGCTTGCGCACGGCGCCGAGGTAGTCGCCGAGAGGCTTACCGTCCGCCTTGCCGGTGAACGACGCGAGGAGGTGGGGCTGGCTCCCGACGAAGCCGTACCAGACGTCGAGGATGGCCTCGACCTCATCCTTCACGACGTCGTGCGACATGCGCAGATACTTCACGTCGTCCTCGCCGAAGAGGACGCTCGCCTTCATCTGCTCGAAGTCGGTCAACGTCACGGGGGACTTGGCGACCGCCGAGGTGCCGTGGGTGTAGCCGGGGATGCTGCTCATGGTGTTCTTCTCCTTCTCGGAGCAAAGCTCCGCTTCGCCGTCGGCCGACATGGCCGCGGAAACTCGTGTCACTGGGTCTCGAGGCGCTGGCTCAGGCGGGGCGCATGAACTGCTCCCACAGCTCTCTTCGCGGGGCCTCGGCCGCGAGCTCGTGCTCGGCGCAGTCGAGCCGGACTTGCTCGGTCGCGAGCGGAGCGTCGACGAGAGCGCAGTGGTGGGGAGTCGCGCCGGGCCGGACATTCGGGCGGAAGTGAACGCAGGTCACGCACATGCCGCTCACGGGGATGAGCCCTTGATCCTGGAGGGAGCGGATCATCTTCACGACGCCCGAAAAGAAGGCTCGCTGCTCCTCAGCACTGAGGTCCGCAACGGCGGCGGCCATGAACTCCGGCCAAGACCGCGCCCGCGCACCGAGCTGCGCCCCCTTCTTGGTCGGCGTGAGTAGGCTCGCGCGCGGATGGCGCGGATCGGGGGACTTCGTGACGAGCGCCTTCTCCACGAGCACCCGGACCGAGTCGCTTATGGTCGGCAGCGTGACGCCGAGCCGCTGACTCAGCTCCGAGCCCGTGAGCGCGCCGTGCGTCGCGAGCGCCGCGAGGATCTGACCCTGGGTGGCGGACAGCCCCTCCTCGTTCGCCTGCTGCCAGGCCTGCTGCTTCATGGCCAGCCCGATCTTGTGCAGGCCCGTGGCGATGCGCGACGCGAGCGGCTCGGTGTTCTCCTCGAAGTACGGCAGACTCGGCCGGCTCATGAATCCTGTCTAATTTAGGACTCCTAACCTGTCAAGCGCTCTCAGCCCAGGACGCGCACGCCGATCTCCCCAGTGCGCGGTCCGCTCGCCGATCGCTCCTTCTGGCACGCGAGCACCACCGCCCAGAACTTGTCAGCGTGGCCACGTGCGTTGCGCTCGGCGTCGAAGCTGACCTTCCCCGAGGGGAGCACGCGCCGCTTGATGGCGTGGACCTGGCCGACGAGCTCCCGGTCGCGGGGCAGCGTCACGTCGCGGCGCTGGAGCAGGATCTTGAAGTCCGTCGCCCAGCGCTCCTTCGCCTCGTTGGTGAAGTTCTCGCCGACGACCTGCGGAAAGTCGCGCGACAGGTTCTCGGCGAGGTTCATGCCGATGCCACTCCGATCGATGGAGAGCCGCGCGACGGGCAGCGTGCCGAGCAGCCGCCGCAGCTCGGCCTCCTGCTCGGCGAATGGAGTGCCCTCGAAGCTCCTCAGCATGCGGGCGGTGAATCGGCCCTCGATCTCCTCGAACACCGCCAGCTCGGAGCGGTCGCGTGTGCGGCCGACGTCGAAGCCCGCGACGATGCGCCCCTCGGGCGCGCGCACGCTGGTGGGCTCGTCGTACAGCACCAGCTCGTCGTTGGTGCACGGGAGGATCAGCTCGTAGGGAAAGAAGCTGTACGTCTCGTCGACGAACTTCCCCTCGAACTCCTGCTGGAAGTCCTCGATCGGCAGCGAGTCGAACTGCTCGATGAGCGTCGGTCGCCCGAACCGTGCGACGCGCTCCTCCGTCGGCAGGTCGAGGGCGATTGCGGAGGCAGCCTTCACGTCGGTGGTGAAGAAGCGACACAGCCACCACGGCACGTGCTGCCGCGTGTGGTGCGGGTACTTGCGCAGCTCCTCGTTGGCGATCTCCCAGAAGATGCCGCGCCGTCCGAGCGGCGTGCTGCAGCCGGTGAGCTGTCCGTTGCTGCGGAGGATGAGCGCCGTCGAGCCCCGGTACACCTCGCGGTCGTTCACGTAGTGCGCGAGCTCGTCGAGATAGACGTCGCCCTTCTTGCCGCGCGGCGCCTTCGACGGGTGCGAGAGGATGCGCGAGAGCCGCTTCGTCGCCCCGTTCGACTCGAACGCCAGCTCGGTCTTCGAGTCGACGACGAGCCTCTTCTGGTACGCCAGCGGGAGCTCCTCGTGGAGCTGGCGCGCGGTGAGCACCTTCTCCTTCGCGTCGTCCATGTTGTAGCTGACGAAGACAGCCGTGTGCTTGCTGCGCAGGTGGCAGCGGGCAAGCGCCTCGAGCGCGAAGAGGAACGAGAAGCCGACCTGGCGGCTCTTGTTGACCCACCGGAACCGCGAGCGGTTGGTGAGGAACTCGCGCTGGTACGCCTCGAGGACGATGGGCTCGTCATCGTACGCCATCAGCGCCGTGACGAAGCCTGGCTCCGTCATCAGCCACTGCTGGAACTCCTCCTCGGTGCGCTTGACGATCCCGAGCGTCACGCCGCCCTCCGGGACGTCGCGAGCGACCTTGCCTTCGTCGCGAACGGAAGCCTGTATGGGTCGCAAGGAGAGCGACCATGACCGCCTACGCCGACACCATCTCGCGTCCCGTGAAGACGCTGACCGAGGCCGAGCAGCGCGCGCTGCTCAAGGTCACCGGCCAGCACGTCGACGGCTTCCGGGACCACGTCATCTTCAGCCTCGCGATGGGCACGGGCCTGCGCGAGCACGAACTCCTCGCGCTCGACGTCGGCGACGTGTTCGACGACGCCGGACGCGCCAAGCGCCGCGTCGCCCTGCGCGTGTTCAAGCGCTCCGCGAAGGAGCCCGTCGCCCAGGAGGTGCTGCTGCCCGACGCCGTGCGCGCGAAGCTCGAGCGGCTCCTCACGACGCGCAAGCGATCGGGCGAGACCATCACGCCCACCACGCCGGTCTTCGTGAGCCGCCTCGGACGACGCCTCTCGGCGCGCCAGCTCCGGCACCTCTTCTCGGTCTGGCAGGAGCGCGCCGGCTTCGAGCGCCATGTGGGCTTCCACACGCTGCGCCACCACGCCTGCAGCGCCGTCTACCGCGCGTCGAAGGACCTCCGGCTCACGCAGAAGTTCGCGCGCCACAAGTCGGTGGTGACGACCAGCATCTACACGCACCCGACCGACGACGAGCTGCTTCGCGCGGTCCAGGGGCTCGTCTGCTGAGCCCGCGCCGCGTTCGTGACCCACTTGCCGAGCAGAACCGAACGCGCGCGCGTGCTCGGTTTCCTGTTCGGCGCTCGGTTTCGAATCGCAGGGCTGCTCGGTTTCCCAAAACTGACCCACTCGGAAACGGCCCCAGGCACCCTGGGGCGGGCGCGCGGCGCCACGAAAAACGGACCCCTCCCCCCCTTCGGCAGGCTGTAGGCATGCGGAGGCCCATGCCGGCGTGCCGACGCCGTGGGCCGGCATGGTAGGCGTGCTCCACGAGGGCGCGCCCCGACCGCCGCTAAGAGAGAAAAGCGGCGGTTGGCGCCCGGTGCAGCGCGCGTTCTCGGGGACTTCGAGCGCCTCGAACGCGCCGATCTCGGGGAGCCGTACCGCCACTTTCCGTGGATCGGCGAGCGTCTCGTCGTCCTGGCCGCGTGAGCGCGCGGCTGCGCCGGGAGCGATCATCCCTCGTCCTCCTCGCCGTTCGCGCCACGTGGGCCAACGTCGGCGGCCTGGTGCGCACCCAGCGCGGCCTCGACCGCTGCCGCCGCCCCGAGGACCTGGTTCTCGATCAGCTCGGCGTCGTCCGGGTCGGCGCCCATATGCTCCGCGAGCTCGCTGGCAAGGCGCACGAGGCGGCGCACCTCGTCGCGCAGGTGCTGGGACAGGTTCGGTTCCGCGTCGCCGTCCCGAATCGAGCGCGAGGGGGGCAACCGAACACCGCCCGCGCTGTTCGATTTCCCGTGCTCGGTTTTGACCGTCTCACCGCGCACGTCGATGATGCCGGCCATCGCGGGCGTCGAGGACTCGAGGTCGCGCAGGTAACGCTCGTGCTTCTCCGATAGCACCTCGAGCGAGAGCATGTGGCGGATCTCCTGCCGCGAGTCGGCGCCGCCCTCGAGGAACGACTTGAGCCGGATGAGCGTGTTGACGTCGGCCGGGCTGTCGGTGCGGACGCGACCTTCCTTGAGCGCCTCCCGAAACTTGATGAGGAACTCGTCGATGAGCGCGAGCATCTCGGCGACCGTGATCGCCTCGGCGGTCGCCCGTGCCTCGATGATCTTCTCGTCGCGCCGGGCCTCGATGCGGTGCTCGCCGTACTTGCGGCGGTGCATCGTGTTGTGGCTCTTCGCGTAGTCGGCGATGACGCTCGGGGCGACGCCGTACTTCTCGGCCAGCTCGCGGTACGTCGGGTAGACGGTGTTCGACGTGCCGTCGTCGTTCATCGACACCTCGCCGAAGACGAGCAGCCGATCCAGCTCGGCGAACGGGATGACCGGCGCCTGCTGGTGGCGAGGCCGGCCGGGTCGACGACGCTCATCCGAGGGTGCGGTGTTCTCGGTCGTGGGCTCTGCGCTGTCCTCGACGCTCGCGCGCACGACGTCGCTGGGCTCGGGCGCTTCGACGGAGCGCTCGACCTTCGGCGGCGGCGTGGTCTTTGGTGGGTCGAGCTGGGCGCGCAGCTCCTCGCGACGCTCCGTGGTCCGGTGCTCCTTCGCGAAGGCGGCGATGGTGCTGACCGCGACCCCGAACCGTGCAGCGACATCCCTCTGCGTGAGCCAGACGCGCTTCGCCTCGCCGTGCTCATCGGGCACCACCTCGCCCTCGACCAGCAGGCGCTCGACCTCGTCGGGGTTCGAGAGCTTCGGGCCTTCGCCCTTCGTGGGACGGCCAATCTTCGCGTGCTTGTTCTTCGCCATGTGCCCTCAGAAGCCGATGGAGAGCTGGATCGGGGACGTGGTGGTGAGCAGCGACTTCAAGCGCTGCATCGCGCGCGACCGCTGCCTCTTGAGGCGCTGGTAGAGACGCTCGCGGGCCACGTCGTCGTCGGGCTCGAGGCGCTCGACGTACGCGCGCAGAAGTTCTCGGCGCAGCACCGTCGCCTCGACCACGTCGAGCCCGCTCGTTGACACTCCCTCCTGGACGGCGCGCTGAATGAGAAGCGCGAGGTCGTACAGCTCCTCGTCCGTGCGCGCGCGACGGGGGGCGAGGGAGTCCGGGTCGAGGTCTTCCAGCGCCTCGACGTCGATGCCGGGGTGGCGCTGCTCGCGCTCCTTGCGAAGGAACGCGAAGACCTGCCGCTCGGTGCGCTGGCGCAGCCTCATCGGCAGGCGATCCATGAGCGGCACCTCCGTGAGCGCCGCCAGGAACGCGGTCACCACGAGCTGGTCGAGCTCGTCGCCCGGGACCGTGTCGCTGACAAGGCGGCCCCGCAGGCGCACCAGCATCGGCTTGAACGCGCCGAGCAGGATGGACGCCCACACCGAAGCGCGGCTCGCCCGGTGCTCGCGGATGATCGCCTCGGTGAGCGCCTCGCGCGCCGCGTAGGTGCCCTCCGCTTCGTCGTCGAGCATGGCGAGCACGGAGGCCGCGTCGGCGTGCGCCGCGATGGCGGGCTGCCTGGCGCGGCCCGACTCGAAGGCATGGCCATGGCGCACGGACAGCGCGTCGCGTCGCAGCCGCTCGAGGTCGTTGCGGAGGGCGCTCTTCACTTGTCCCTCCGCGCCCACCACTCGGCGACGAACTCGAGGAAGTCGTCGAGGCTCAGAGCAACGAACGGCTCGGCGCGGTCGTCGCGGATGATGGCGATGGGGATGCGCCCGGGCGGGGCGGCGTTCGTCGCCTGGCGCAGCGCGGCCCGGACGTTCGGCTGCTTGCCGCGCTTGGCCTCCGGCCAGAACACCGGGCAGTCGACGTCGGGAGCTTCCTCGCCCGTGCGGTACTGGAGGCCGCGCCGGATGCTCGCGTCCGGCATGACCTCGCGGAAGCGCTGGACGAGCTCGCGCTCGAAGCCAGCGCCCTTCCTCCGAGAGTGCGCGCCGCTCATGCTCGCACCTCGCGAACGAAGTGAGCGGGCAGCCCAAGCCGCTTCGCCTCGCGCAGCTCGCGCTCCATGCCCTCGGTGACGAGGTCGCCGAACACGCGGACCTCGTCGCAGGTGGCGAGCAGGTCGAGGCAGAGCGAGAGCGCCTGCTCGCGGCCCGTCGCTTCGTCGATGAGCTGCGGGAGGTAGAGGTGCGGCGCGATGGGGAGCGCGCCGTCGTCGATGAGGAACTGGCTGATCGCGCGGACGCGCTCGATGTTGCCGGCCGGGTCGTTCGCGAAGGGATGGCAGACGTAGACGCGGCGACGACGACCCGCCTCGATGCGACGACGGCGCACCAGCTCGGCGGCGGTGTAGTGCAGGCCGTCCAGTACCTCGGCGTAGGCCTCGCTCGGGTAGTCGCGGCCGTCGTCGAGGCGCCACGGACCGTACTGGCGACGGCCTTGCGCCAGGCGGCCGAGGAGCGCGTCGCAGATCTGCCGTTCGTCCACCGGGAGCCCGGTGACGACACCGCCCGCGCGCATGCGCTCCACGAGCCGCCGCGCGACCTCCAGCGAGCAGCGGGCATCGGCGAGCGCACGATGCGGATGCGGGCGCTCCAGCCCGAGCAGCTTCGCGAGCGGCTCGAGCGACATCGACGGCAGCTCACCCGTGACGACCAGCGGCCACGCGAGGCTCGCGGTGTCGAGCCGGTGGTAGTCGACGTTCGGCAGCGCGAGCCCGGAGCGGCGAAAGCCAGCCTCGAGGAAGGCCCAGTCGAAGCCGACGTTGTGGCCGGCGACGAGAGCGCTCTCGAGGAGCGGGGCCACCTCGAGCAACGCCTCGCGGAGCGGGCGCGCGTGCTCCCATGCCGCCGTCGTGAAGCCGTTGATCGCCAGCGCGTCGAGCTGCGCCTCTCCGAGACGCTCGGGTGCGACGAGCGCCTCGTGCTCGTCCAGCACCTCCAGCGTGCGCGCGTCGACGCGGATGATGCCGATCTCGATGATGTCGTGCCGCGACGGATCGAGTCCGGTGGTCTCGAGGTCGACGAAGGCGATGGTCGTCTTCGGCGCCCGGCGTGCGAGGCGCGGAGCGCCGTGGGCGATGATGGGCGCGGCGGCTGCCGACGCCGGGTCGAGGGGCGGCGGGAGCAGCATCACGCCACCTCCTTCGCCCAGAGGCGCGGCGACATGCGCTTGTCGGCGTGCGCTTCGATCTCGGCCTTCAGCAGCGAGACGCGCGGCTTGTCGAGCTTCTTGCCCAGCGACTTGAGGAGCGCGTCGAGCGCCTTCTTGTCGATGGCTCCGAGCTTGCCGAGCACCTCGTCGCGCGAGAGCCCCGTCGCGTCGGCGAGCAGCGAGAGCGTCGGCTCGAGCGGGTAGTCGAGGCTCGTGGTCGCGAACATCCGGTAGCGGACGCCGCCGAGCACCAGCTCGTCGCGCTCCTTGAGCTGCGCCTTGAGGAT
>Ga0255344_1006410_pt1 | contig 10700 bp, 5 predicted proteins | sample wastewater_treat_5_FD_192414 | JGI IMG/M metagenome (GOLD analysis project Ga0255344, IMG submission 192414) | Wastewater microbial communities from Lulu Island WWTP, Vancouver, Canada - plant18 | ecosystem: Engineered > WWTP > Wastewater > Unclassified | place: Canada: Vancouver, British...
TAACAATGACTATTTGCTTAACCGAAGGTGTATGTCTGCAGGCTTCAAGTATATTGACAGTACCTATTATGTTGGTTTCGAATGTCGAAACAGGATTTTGGTAGCTAGGCAGAACCTGTGCCTGAGCGGCCAGATGAAAAACAATTTCAGGTTTTTCATGAGTGAGAATTTCCTTAATTTTGTCAAGGTTTCTGATATCCTCTCTGTAATCTATGATTTTATCTGAAAGTTTTGCAAGAAGAAATAAATCCCTGCCAGTTAAGGGATCAAGGGCAATTCCAACAACTTCTGCTCCCAATCTCTTTAACCAGATAGTCAACCACGAGCCCTTGAAACCGGTGTGGCCGGTAACCAGAACTTTCTTGTTTTTATAGAAACCTTTAAGATCTTGCATAATTATTATTTACAACACGGATGGTACAGATTTACACAAATTTAAATCCGTGAAAATCCGTCTGATCTGTGTTATCCGTGTTCTATCCAATCATTCAATCTTTCCTATTCCCATATCTTCCAAATGGGATTTTCTTTCCACATTTTTTCAAGTAACTGATTGTCACGATATGTATCCATACATTGCCAGAAACCCTTATGCCTGAAAATAGCCAACTGCGAATTATCAGTAAGCTTTTTCATTGGCAAACGCTCAAGATCAACTGAAAGATCTTCAGGTATTAAATCAAGGAATTCCCTTTTAAATACAAAATAACCTCCGTTAATAGGTTCCTGCCGGTCGGGATCTCTTACTTTCTCATAAAATTTTGTAACATTATTACCATTAGTTTCAAGATCACCAAAACGCGAAGGAGGATAAACTCCGGTTACTGTACCTGTTAAACCATTATCAATATGATACTTTAACAATTTCCTCAGATTTACATCTGAAACAGCATCACCATAGGTTACCATAAAATTATCTTCGGTTATATATTTACCTGCCAGTTTAACCCTGTAGCCAGTCATTGATTCAGAACCTGTTTCAACAAGTGTCACATTCCAATCATCCTTAATAGAGGTATTGTGGTAAGTTACTTTACCTACGTCCTGCAAACTGATAGTAATATCAGAATTATATGAATAGTAATTCAAAAAGTAATCGCGAATTATATTCCCCTTATATCCAAGTGCCAAAATGAATTCCTTAAAACCATAATGAGCATAATGTTTCATTATATGCCAGAGAATGGGCTTCCCTCCTATCTCCACCATTGGTTTCGGTTTATACTCCGTCTCTTCCCGTAAACGGGTTCCCATTCCTCCACAAAGAATAATAACTTTCATTTTAAATCAATTACAAATAAGTAAGACTATTATAAATAAAACTGAACTAAAAACATCAAAACTCTATTATAAAGTGCCCCATACCTTAAATATGGTCATTTATAATTCTAAACAGATTATGATGATTTTACTTAGCGATTATATATCTGTGATTTATAATGCTTCAGATTGTTTCTGGAGGTGAACCATTTAATTGTCTCATGTAATCCCTTCTCAAAGTCATAGGAAGGTTTGTATCCGGTTAATGCTCTTATCTTAGTGTTATCACAACATAAACGTGTAACTTCTGATCCTGAAGGTCGTATACGGCTTTTATCAGCAGTAAATTTTACTTCAGCATTCATGATTCTTTTTATCAGATCAAGAGTATCTGCAATACTAATTTCAGTATTTGATCCGATATTTACCGTCTGACCTATTGATTGATCGCTTTCAGCAAGCAGGACAAGACCATGGCAGGTATCTAAGACATAATTAAAATCACGCGTTGGAGACAGATCTCCAAGTTTAATTTCTTTTTTACCATCCGCAATCTGTGTTATAATAGTTGGAATTACAGCTCTCGCCGACTGACGAGGACCATACGTATTGAAAGGACGTGCAATTGTAAGCGGTAATCCGAACGAATGATAAAAACTCATAGCAATAGCATCGGCCCCTATCTTACTGGCACTATAAGGAGATTGAGGTTGAAAAGGGTGATTCTCATCAATCGGGACATATAAAGCTGTTCCATAAACTTCACTTGTTGAAGTATGGATAATATGTTTAACCCCTTCTTCCATAGCTGCCTTACATATATTATAAGTTCCGTTCACATTAGTTTCAATATAACTTCCAGGGGCAACATAGGAATAAGGGATAGCAATTAATGCAGCCAGATGAAAAACTATTTCTGTGCCCTTTAAAAGCTCTCTGCAAAAATATGCATCTCTTATGTCTCCGGTAACAATCTCCAGATCAGAGTGCCTGATATCTTCAAGCCAACCCCAGTTATTAAAGGAATTATAATATGATAATGCTTTTACTTTACAGCCCTTATTCAGAAGCATTTCTGTCAAATGTGATCCGATAAATCCATCTGCTCCTGTTACAAGACATTTTCTCTTTTCGATCTTCATTTATAATGTAAGCATTTCTAACATGTCATTCGTCTGTTTCGTTATTCATCAGTATAATATGCCTTTGCTGAATCAGAGTACCCGTATTTACCATACTGAGCGTAATAATTATATCCGTAATTATATCCATAACCTAATGAATATCCATACCTCAGGCCATAGCCATAATATCCTGTAATACTTATATCGTTAATAACAATGGCAAGATTTTTAATATTTTCATTTTTATGAAGTTCATTTATCAGTTCCAGAGTATTTTTTGATGAATATCTCTGTCTTACTATAAAAAGATAAAGATCAGTGTAAGGAGAAACCAATAAAGCATCTGTAACAACCGCTACAGGTGGAGTATCTATAATTATAAAATCAAACTGTTTCTTAACCGTATTTATAAATTCCCTCATTCTTGGAGAATCTATCAGTTCTGCAGGGTTAGGGGGAACTGGTCCTGATGGGGCATAAAACAGATTTTCTATTCCAGTATTAAAAATAACGTCCTCCGGTTTCCCCTGGTCAATCAGATAATTGCTTAAACCGGTTTCATTGTCTATCCCAAAGATTTTATGTATTCTCGGCTTCCGTAAATCAAGACCTATAAGCAATACTTTTTTCCCGTTAGATGCAATTATGGCAGCAAGATTAACAGAGACGAATGTTTTTCCCTCAGCGCTGATAGTAGAGCTAACCGAAATGACCGGGTTTTGTGTCTCTTTGATAAAATATTTTAAATTCGTTCGTACAGATCGGAATGATTCAGCAATTGTTGATCCCGGGCGTTCATTTACCGGTATCTCGCTTTTCATATTATTATGACTGATGAAGCCTATAATAGGAGCGCTTGTTCCTCTTTCAACATCTTTTTTATCAATAATTTTATTATTCAGATAATCAATCATCAGTATAAGGATTACCGGAATCAGTAAGCCCAGGGCCATAGCCATCATATAGTTTTTCTTGGGCCTTGGTTTTATCATAATTGAATTATAGGTTTCGGCGAAATCAATTATCCTGTTATCTGAAACTGTTGACGCTTTTGCTATTCCAGCCTCAGCCTTCTTCTCAAGAAGATAATTATAGACTGTGTTATTAAGATCAAATTTCCTTTGAATATTTATCAGCCTTCTCTCCGTACCGGGTAATTTTTTCAGTTCCGCTTCAACCCCTGAAATTCTTTGATCTATATCACTGATATTATTTTCAAGACTCCCAAGGCTACTGTTAATATTTTCAATGATCAGTGACTTAATATCACTAATTCCTTTATCAATAACAGTAACTGCGGGAAGATCTTCAGAAATATTTATTTTCAATTTATTCTTCTGTTGCTGCAAAACAGCAAGTTCTGTAACATATCTTTCAAGTGCATTGTTGGAAACACCCATTGTTCCAGGAGATACTATATCCCCTGATTCATCCTTTGAGAGAATATATTTCTCCAGATATTGATAGTATTTTCTCTGCAGAATCAATACAGTCCGCTCATTTTCATAACTTTCAAGTCGATTCTGGATAGAAGTTCCCTCCCTGCTGAGGTCAATAAATCGGTTTGAAAGTCTGAAATTTTCCAGGTTGTTTTCATCTTTACTTAAAGAATCTGATATTATACCTATCTGCTCATCAATAAATTCTATTGTTTTTTCAGCAGTCTCATTTTTTATTTCCAAACCTTGGGACAAATAAACTTCCATAAGTTTATTGAGATAATCGGCTTCCTGCTCCGGAACGAAACCACTGACAGAAAGATTAATCAGGGTTGCATCTTCAGCCAATGGTAATATGTTAAGTTTATTACGATACTGATTCGCCAGTACTATTGGATTTGCAAAATAGAAGTAGTATCTGTTCGATGCATCCGGTTCATACGTTATTCTATTCCCATAAGGAACTATTTTAAAATCAAAACCTAATTCATCAAATCTCTCTCCGAATGTCAATATCCTGTTAAAATCAAGATCATCATTAATTTCAAGCCTGTAAGTATTTTCTGATAAGATCTTAATTCTAACGGGTAATCCTATTCTTTGCTTTTGCAGTGAATCATAAACAACTCTGAATGGTATATTATTATACATTCTTGATTCGACAATCCCTCTTCTCCCTACACCAACATATACAACGTGAAAATCAGTCAATTCCTTCATAACCCTGAGATTCAGACTGAATGATTTGAGTATCCCGATCTCATTATTCAAATTCTGATCTGACCGGAAAGCATTTGATCCCGGAAATATATTTGCAAGATCTGATGTTCCTCCCCCAAACTGATTATCTTTTATAAGTAGTGTCGAAGTTACTGTAAATACTTTCTCAGACCATCTGTTTATACCATAAGCAATAAGCAGGGAGGCAAATAATGCAGCCGCAAACCAATACCAATTACTTATGAAAAGAGAAAGATACCTTTTGAAATCTATCCTGTCATTGTTTGCCGGATTAAAATATGGTTGCTTTGGAGCAGGAGATTCATAAATATTCATAATATTACTGCTTTGGCATTAGGGTTTTACAGTTGGTTTATTAGATTAGAAAAAATAAGATTTTAATCCTGCTAATTTATATTGAAATAATTTATAAGTAATAATGTTGTTGTTACAAGAGAAGTAACTGTTGATACAATAAACGAAATTGTGGGCAAATTTAAGTTAAAAATTTTTTTTGATTCAGGCTCTACAATAATCACATCATTTGGTAATAAGAAATAAGCTTCATTTGACAGTAACGCTTTATCCTGAAGATTGAGAGTAAAGGTTTTAGTCCCACCATCAACCGGACGAACCACAAGTAACCTGTCACGACGACCATAGTCATTAAGACCACCGGCACGTCCAATAGCCTCAAGAACTGTTAAATAATTATTATAATTAATGTATGTCCCGGGAGTACGAACTTCTCCGATTACAGTAAACTTGAAACTAAGTAATTTACATTCGACAGTTGAATAATTAAACTGACTATCTGCCGATCTTTGAATTATTTCCCGAGCTTCAGAAAGGGTCATTCCGCCAACATATATTATTCCCAGAACGGGTAATAATATATGTCCGTTCTCATCAACATCATAACCATATAAATACTGACCAGCTTCACTTTGTGTGTATGTTCCCACTGTTCTGCTTGTAGGTGAAAGGAAATCATTAATGCTGCCATCTGGCATCATAGCCCTGATTGTTATATATAAAATATCCCTTGGCTGAATTTTATAGTCAGGCATTTCCATGGAAAAAGTCTCAACACCATCGGTCTCGGGCAGATTTTTCAGATATGCTAATTTCTCCTGACTGGTACAGCCACTCAGGATTATTACTGAGAGCATAAAAAGGAGATAATTGATTTTCATTTAGCGAATATTATGATAAAAGATAAAAGGCAAAAGTACAAAGATAAAGATGATAAAAATTATAAGATCCGGCTGATTTTTAATAAATATAATTGATCTATAAACATGCTTCCGCCCCGTCACTCACACAGGTTTTTACAGAGCAACAAGGATGTACTAATTTGGATTTCAACACATTACACAATAAGGGCCTGCTGCATGGTCCTTATTACGTTTTTATTTCCTTCCCATAGGAAATTAAGCAAACCCGCTTCCTCAAATCTGTTCAGTTCTACCCTTATTGCATTCGAAAATCCACCGAACTCAAGCGCCGTAACTCTCAGGCAAGCCTTTATATTACTGTTAAGAAAGAATTTCTTAAGCAACTTTATTCTTATTTCTGAGATGATCAGGCTGTAGAGCATCTTTGAGGTTATTAAGCAACAAATTTACCCGAAGTTAAAAAATAAGCAAAAGATTAATGAAGTTTTTTATAATGTAACATCCACGGTTCAATAACAACATTTTTTTTCCTCTTCCTGCCTACATTTATTATTTAGTTTTATATTTGTATTTTATTGCTTTATAATATCCTGAACCAACTTAAATTGGTTGTTCTTTGGTCATGTCTAAGAAATATCTGATCCTATGAAAAGATTTATATTTTTCTTCATTTCAATCATCCTGCCTGTTATCACTTATTCCCAATTAACTGGAGATGGAAGTTACGCCAATCCCTGGAGCGGAACACTTGCAGGTGATGCTACATGGAGTGGAACTAAATATATCAATGGCGATATTATAGTTGATAATGAAAAGCTCACAATAAGCCCGGGAGCAACTATAATTTTTACTGCCGAAGAAGCAAATCTGATAATCACAGGAACAGGTCAACTGGAAGCTGATGGAACCCTGGAAAATATGATAAGGTTTACTGCTGACCATGATAATGACGGCAATTTTGGTGAAGCAGGAGAAAGATGGGGACATATATCTTTTCAGGATATGGGTTTGGCTGGCCCATCAATCATTAATTTTTGCATAATTGAATATGGATACAAATGGACTACACTTAGTGAAATAGACTCAAAGGGAGGAGGTGTTCATACCGAATTCTCTGATATGGTTATTTCCAATTCCATAATCAGAAATAATTATGCCGGATGGGGCGGTGGAATTTTCATTGCAGTAAACTGTTCTGCAACAGTTAATAACTGTCATATTTACTCAAATGCCTCATATAATTCCGGTGGCGGATTGTATATTAATACCGGATCTGAATCTCTTTTAACAAATTGCCTTATTTACAAAAACAGATCTGTTATGGGAGGAGGTGGTGGGGGTATATTTCTTGGCCCTGATTGTAGTAGTGTTAAAGTCATAAACAGTGTAATAGCTGATAATAATGCCAATATTGGTGGAAATAATATTCGTCTTTATAAAAACACCTTGCCAGAGAAGCCTTCTTTTATTAATTGTATAATATGGAAACCCGAGAATTCAATATTGTACACACCACCTCAAGAGCCTACACCAACAGATTTTATTAATTGTGCTATTCAGTCTGTCGTTTCGGGAAGCTCAACTAATTGTATCCGGCTTAATGCAATAAACGACCATCCAGCTGGCCCTAATTTCGTTGCCATCGATGGCTCTGACTGGTCACTCACTGCCAATTCACCATGTAGAGATAAAGGCCTTGATAACAGCTCAAATCCTGATGTTCCCCTTACTGACATTTTAGGCAATTCCAGATTTGGTATTACAGATATTGGCGCGTATGAATTTTTTTATACGACATATACCTGGCAGGGTAATGATATTTCTAATCCTACTATATGGAACAATCCTGATAACTGGGACACAAAAATCGTTCCTTCCGGAAATGAAAATATTATTATCCCTTCAGGTCTGACTAATTATCCGGTAGGATCTGTATCACAAGATTATACTATTGCTTCAGGTAAACAAATGACAATAGAATCCGGAGCAAGAGTGACACTTAATGTACTTATTAATTATGGTACTCTGAAACTGAATCATGATGCCTCCGGCTTTGCTTCCCTTATTCTGAATAACTATACCAGAGGTGTCGGCGGTACTGAAGAAATCCAATTATTCCTGTCAGGCGGTGGCAGTTCCTTCAATGAAGATTATAAGTGGCACTATATTTCAAGCCCTGTTTCTGCTTTATCAACCGATATTTTCACTGACGCCACCGTCAATCTGGCTCAGTATGTTGAAAGCAGACCCTCAATCTCATTACTCCAGGGCTGGGTTGCTTATGATGGGTATGTATACTCAACCGGAGCATTTGACGGACCTACATTCTCTTCGCTTACAGCCGGAAAGGGTTATAATTTCTGGGATGATTCCAACAATACTTTCACATTTGGAGGTCTGCTAAACACCTCAGACTTAACAATGCCTCTTTCTTTCTCAGGAGGAGTGCCGACAAGTTTTGGTTTCAACCTTCTCGGAAACCCCTTCTCTTCCGGACTCAACTGGGATGATATTATAGAAGGTGTTTATTTTGCTTACCCGGCAAATACAAGTAAAGGATTGTATTTTACTCAGGATAATCAACAATGCTCATATATAGCAGGAGTTGGAATCCCTGGCCATGTAACCGGCATAATTCCTCCCATGCAGGGTTTCTTTACAAAAACAAAAGCAACGGGTAATTCAATAACCCTGCCGGCTGCTGCAAGGACCCATGATAATATCCACCCGCGCTATAAAGGCAATGAACCTATACCTCTTGTAAGACTAGCCATATTCGAGAATAGCGTATCAAATGACGAAACTGTTGTAAGATTCGACGAGGAAGCAAAATCTGATCTCGACAATGATTTCGATGCTCTTAAAATGTTCCTTACAGATACAAAGACTTCAATTCATACACGCCTTGGCAGCACTGATTATGCAATAAACGGTATTCCCTTCCCTGAAACATCTGTTGAAATCCCTGTCGTGGTCAATGTAATCTCTACAGGCATGCATAAGATCGCAACAACCCAGTTACAGGGCCTGGACAATTATTATGTTTATCTTGAGGACAAGCTTGCCGGCATCGAACTGAACCTTAAAGACTCTCCTGATTTGTCGTTCTCTGCTCCGGCCGGGAAAATCTCCGACAGATTCACTCTGAAAATCTCAAAAAACCCAACTGGTACTGAGGATCCTTTGGCAAATCCCGACCAGTTTGTAATATATAACGGATATGATCTTATAAACATCCTGACTCTTACAGATGAATGGGCAGGCACCCCGGCTTCGGTCAGACTGATGGATATGTCAGGGAGAAGCATTGCAGACATGCAGAATGTTGAGTTCCAGAGGAACTCGTTGGTCCAATTGCAGGCACCGAAAGCAAAAGGAATGTACTTTGTTGAAATAAGATCGGGCGTACGGAGATATGTGGGAAAGGTGCTTGTAAAATAAGGTGTGCAAAAAGGCGTTCCGGATGCATAGCCGTAATGCCTTTAAATCTTATAAATAAGATTTGTTGATTATTAATAAAATTGTGTACTTTTGTTAAGAATTAAAAAATTAATTTCTCTTGAAAGCTGAAGATCAGAATATATTATCCGGGAAATCATACACCAAACCTGAGATCACAAAGATCGTCCTTGATAACTCGATCTCACTTGTAATGATGACACCCATGCCTCCGAACCCCCCTCCAAGAGGCGGTAGCAAAAAGGGAGAGGATTATCCCTTTAAAGGTAATGACTCTCCGTTCGAAAGTCCCTTCGGGGATAAACCGTTCAGCTAGAAGAAATTATCAAGATATTTTCAGATATTAAAAGAGGATGTGAAAACGTCCTCTTTTTTATTGGCATTAAGTAGTTTATGGAACAGGATATGCCATTTGCATTTTTTTTTGAATAATGCTGCCTTCTCATATTTTTTACTTAATTTTATCCTTAATTGATAATTACCAGCAATCAGGGCATTTGCTTTGACCTGAATACCATCCCGGACGGATGTTAAATAACAGGTAATGAAGCAACTGTTATGATGTTATTAATGTCTTATCATATTAAAGTACCTGTTATAACTGACTATAAACCAAAAATTATGAATCACAGGTTTACAATATTATTAGCAATAGTGTTATGGAGTTCCGGAGCCTTTGCCCAGCCTCCCGAACAGATCTATCAGGGAACAGTAATTGCTACCGGGTTCAGGCAAAGCATTCCTCTAGGATCAGCAGGGCCGTTTAGCATTGGTTTTGATTTTACCTTTTTCGGGAACGAATACAGCGAGTTCTACATAAGCGCAAACGGATTGGTTCTCTTCGATGCTCCAACTGGTGCGTATAACACCTCAGCTACTATCCCCACTGCGTCAGCACCTAATAATTATATAGCTCCTTTCTGGGATAATCTGTCAATTCTTGATGTCGGTAATATAATGTACACAACAGTTGGTGCCTCCGGCAGCAGGAAATGCATTATCCAATTCAAGAAAATGGGTTTCGATCCCACACCGACTCCATTCGGGACTTTTATGGTCATCCTGTATGAGACAACAAATGTTATCCAGGTCCAGTACAGGCTGATCCTTGATCCCTTCTCGCCCAGGCCTCATGGAGAAAACGCCACGATAGGTATTGAAAATTCCGACGGAAGTGCCGGAGCACTATATAAATTCCATGATCCGAATGCCATCTCCTCTCAGGATGCAATATCATTTACACCGGCCGGCCCAACAACATATACTATCAATCCTGATGCATTTTATGACGGAGTCTTTCTTACTGAGAACCTGACCCTTCCCGACCCGGGTACAGTTGAACTGATATGTCCTGCAAAAGATGCCGAAGTTGGTGCAGATGTCACATTCACATGGGCAGCAGCTGATCACGCCTCATCTTATTTCTTTGTACTGGATGATAATCCGAATCTCTCATCTGCAACATATACTGATGTAGGATTAAATCTGTCACATAATGTTACCGGTCTCTTTCTCGATAA
>Ga0255344_1006415_pt1 | contig 10690 bp, 8 predicted proteins | sample wastewater_treat_5_FD_192414 | JGI IMG/M metagenome (GOLD analysis project Ga0255344, IMG submission 192414) | Wastewater microbial communities from Lulu Island WWTP, Vancouver, Canada - plant18 | ecosystem: Engineered > WWTP > Wastewater > Unclassified | place: Canada: Vancouver, British...
TACAATGAAAAACAACCCAATTTTAATAACAGGAGTTGAACGTTCAGGTAGTACGTTGATTGCAAGAATACTTGATCTTTGTGGTGTATGGTCGGGCTATTGCAATAATATGTTTGAAAACCAAACTATCGTAGGGTTTAATAACGAGTTGTTAGATTTAAGCCCTATCGGGCTACCAGACGTTGATACGTTACAAATTCCGGTTAATTGGGGTAAAAGTATTAACAGGGTTTTGGTAGCCCAAAAAGGCTTAGGAAAGCCTTGGATGGTTAAACATAGTGGTTTGACCCGTTTATGGCCCGTTTGGAACTATGCTTATCCTGACGCAAAGTGGTTGATTGTTCGTCGTCGTACCGGAGATGTTATTCAGTCTTGTATTAAAACCGGATATATGCGTATTTTTAAAGACCCCGTTATTCGTAGCGAGTTTCTTTTTGAAAACGAAGGACAAGCGTGGTTATGGTGGGTACACGAATACGAAAAGCGTTTTGTACAAATGATTGAAGCAGGGCTTAATTGTCGTATTATATGGCCGGAACGAATGGTTACTGGTGATTATCAACAAATTTATGAAACAATCGAATGGCTTGGACTAAAGTGGAATAATACAATTCCAAGTATAATTGATCCGTTATTAAATAAAAGTAGGGAGGTAGCCGTATGAGAACAACCGTTGATAATGTAATAAATATCCTGGATGATACAGATTTAGATGAAGATGTTATCGAAGGGTTTATTAATAGTGCAAATGTTTTCGTAACAGCCTTGCTTGGTACGAAAGGATTAAGCACAGAATTATTAACCCAGATAGAAATGTGGATGTCTGCCCATATGATTGTCTCAACACGTGAAAGACAATCCAAAAAGGAACAGGCAGGTACTGCAATGATTGAATGGGCTGGTAAATGGGGAGAAGGATTGTTAGGAACGACCTATGGTCAAATGGCAGTGACTTTAGATAGTTCTGGTACGTTAAATGCAATAGCAAAAGGTAAATCTTTTGCTTGGATAAAGGCAATACCTAATTTTGATTAAAAATGGCACTAACGACTCCGTCTGGTAAAGGAATTGAAAAGGTAGCAAAACGGTTCTGTGTCGAAACAGCCGTTTATTGGGGGAATCCACAAAATGATGGGTACGGTGGGTTTACCTTTGACACACCTGTAGAAATTAAATGTCGTTGGGAAGAAAAGAGCGAAGTGAATATAGGTTGGTTTAGCACTGGATTTCCAGGAAACTTGTTGTTGTCTAAAGCAAGTGTCCTTGTCTTGTGTGACTTAGATTTACAAGGATATTTGTATCGTGGTACTCTTGCAAGTTTAAGTGGGTATGATACAAGTAAACCAAAAACGATTTCAAATGCTTATATTATACATAGGTTTGATAGAATTCCTATGGTACGTAAAACTGATGAATTTGTAAGAACTGCTTGGTTATATGATCAAGGTAAATAAATCTGTAAAATGGCTGTAAATTATTTTCCTGGAACAAATATAGCACGAATGAATAATGGTGCAGGTGTTTATGTGCGTCTTGCTGGGATGCGTCAAGTTCGGGATAATCTTAATCGTGAGATTACCAATATGAAGAAACGAACAGTTGCAGGATTGAAAATGGCTGCCGCTAAACTCCAATATAATATGGAAACTTATGAACCTTTGGTTCCTGTTGATACTGGTGTTTTACGTAATTCTTGGAGAGTGGTGGATCATAATAACAGTCCAGAGAATCCACAGATTAAAATTGGTTATACGGCAAATTATGCAGCTTATGTTCATGAAATGACACAACCACCGTATGGCGTTGTAAAATGGACACGTATAGGATCCAGAGCTAAATGGTTTGAAATACATTTGAATACAGATAAAAAAGAGATGTTAGATATTATTGCAGACGAAGTGAGTGTAAAATAATAAAATTATGAATGCACCTTCAGTAGATATTAAAGAGATGCTCGAGTATTTTGCTCAAGAGAATTCATCTTGTGTGTTGGAACTGTTTCCTATTCACGTAGGAAAAGAACCTGCGGAACCACAAAATGTTATTTCCATATTTGAGACAGGTATAATGGCTCCTCAATTAACTCTCGATAGAATGGAAGTCTATGAATATCCTACTATTCAAATACGTGTACGTGCTAATGAGTATTTGGAAGGTTGGGATGTAATTACCAATATAAAGAACATTCTTCACGGCCGGGCAAATGAGACGTGGAATGGTGCTCTATATACCTTAATTCGTTGTTCAAGTGGTCCGGCTCTTTTGGACTATGACAAGAATCAAAGGGTGCGATTTATAATTAATTTCTATTTACAACGAAGATGAAATTAAAAATTAATTTTTAAAAGGAGGTAAATAATTATGGGTTGTGTAGTAGGTAGTAGCAATGCTATTTCAGGAGTAGGAACTGTATTTCAACGCTGGTCTGGTTCCATATGGGAAAAGATAGCTGAAATTAACAGTATTTCGGGTCCATCCATGACAAGGGATTTTATTGATGTAACTTCCTTAGATTCGGTTGGTGGATTCCGTGAGTTTATTACAGGTTTTCGAGATGGTGGAACCGTTTCGTTGACTATGAACTTTACCTGCACATCTTACGATAAGATGTTGTCGGATTTTGAGGATGATACCCCTCATTACTATGAAATTGTTCTTCCTGATGAAGACAAAACTTCATTTGAGTTTTGCGGTTACGTAACTGAATTGCCGTTGGAAATTCCTACGGACGATAAAATTACGGCTAATGTAACTATTAAGGTTTCCGGTAGGGTTGTTAAGAATTCCGGAAGTGGTTCAGGTTCTTAATCTTTAATTTAACATACTAATCAAGTATTTTTATTTATTAATATTTTAAAAATTAATCAAAATGAGCGAAATGATTTTATTGACACGTGAAGCCCTTCTTCAGAAGGATGACCTTAAAATTGAAAAGGTTGAACTTTCCAAAGGGTATGTTTTTGTCCGCGAAATGACAGGACACGAAAAAGACATTTGGGAATCATCAATGTTAAAACAAAAACCTTCTGGTAACAAAAACAAGCCAATAGAGTATGAAACTACTCTTGACGATTTTCGTGCCAAGCTTGCTGTTGTAACTGTTTGTGATGAAGAAGGTAATCTTATTTTCAAACCTGAAGATGTAAAAATGCTGAACAAAATGATGAGTGCCACTAATATCGAAAAGATTGTTACGGCAGCTCAACGTTTGAATGCAATTTCACAACAGGATAGAGATGAAATACTAAAAAACTCAGAAGCCGACCAGACCGACAATTCCAATTCCGACTCTGCCGAGAATTAAAAGTAATTCATCCTGATGTGTTGTTGCAAAGATTAACGGCACGTCAAATTGCGGAATGGGAGGCTTACAATGAAATAGACCCTATTGGAGAATGGAGAGCTGATTATAGAACTTCTTATATTGCTTGGATGGTTACCAATTTGTTTATACAAGCATATGGTAAAAAAGGAGCACAGGGAGCTAAATTTGAAGATTTTATTCTTATGTGGGGTGATAATGGGAAAGAAGAAAAAACGCAAAGTGTTGAAGAAATGAAAGCCATTTTGACAGCACTTGCAAGTTCTCAAGAAAATTCGAAAGAAGTTAAAAAGAGAGTCAGAACAATACCTAAAAAAAGTGAGTGATGAATGCTGGGTCGATAATGATCATATTAGGTGCGAATACAGCCGGTTTGACGAGAGCGGTAAGAGATGTTCGTATCTTAGAGAAGCAGGTAATGGGTTCAATTTCTACAATAAATACAATGTTTGCTTCTTTTGGTAGGGCTTTGACTCAGTTTGTATCTATACCTATGGGACTCATAGGAGTTGGTGCCACCAGAGCATTTTCAGAATTTGAATTTAATCTTGCAAAGATAACAGGTCTCGTAGGTATTGCTACTGAGCAAACAAAAGCCTGGGGAGATGAATTGTTAGATTATGCAGGAAAAGTCGGTAAAGCTCCAAAGGAATTGTCTGATTCTCTTTATTATATTACTTCTTCTGGTTTTAAGGGAGCTGAAGCAATGGACGTATTGAAAATTTCAGCTCAAGCAGCAGCAGTAGGTTTAGGTGAAACTAAAGCGGTTGCAGATGTGGTTACTTCTGCTTTAAATGCTTATGGAAAGGCAAATATAACAGCGGCACAGGCTACTGATATACTTGTAATGACTGTTAGGGAAGGAAAAGGTGAACCGGATGAAATGGTGAGGGCCTTTGCAACTGTTATACCTGTTGCAGCAAAAGTAGGTTTGAGTTTTGATCAGGTAGGAGCAGCAATGGCGGCAATGACGAGATTAGGTACGTCTTCTGCCACGTCAGCTGTTTATTTGAGACAGATGTTATTTACATTGCTTAAACCTACGCAAAAGACAGAGAAGGCATTACAGAAAATGAATACATCTTCTCAAGCACTAAGAGATTCTTTAAGAAATGAAGGGTTGTTACCTACATTGGAGAAACTAGGTAAATTAACTGAACAGTATGGAGAAACAATGATGGGTAATGTATTCCCTAACATACGTGCTTTTATGGGGGTTATAGATTTATTAGGAGAAAATTTAGAAGACAATAAAAAAGTATTTGAAGTTTTAGCAAATTCTACAGGAGCCTTAGATGTAGCTATTGCAGCAGTTTCTGATACATTTAAATATCAATGGAATCAAACTATTTCACAAGGAAAGGTTTTATTAGTGCAATTTGGTGAAGCGTTAGCGAGAAATCTTTTACCTGTAATGAATAATTTGAAAGAAGGATTAAAAAGTTTAGGTGAGTGGTTTGATTCTTTAAATACTCAAACTCAAAATACTATAGTTAAGATAGGAGGATTTGTAATTGCATTAGGTCCCGCCTTACTTTTAATAAGTTCACTTCGTTCTGTACTTGTAGCACTTGTGCCGATTATTAATGGAATGGGTGCGATACTTGTTTTCGTGGCTAATGCAGTAATGGCCTTGTCTTTACCACTTAAAATAGTAATAATGGCTCTAGTAACCTTATCAATGGTGTTACGGAGTTTAAAAAAGCATTCAGAAGAAGTAAAAGCAGTTCAAAATTCATTAAATAAAGTTTATGAAGAAGGACAGAAAAGTGTTGCAAAAGAAAGGATTGAAATAGAAAAATTATTAAATGTTGCAAAAAGTGAATACACCAGTAAAGCGGAAAAAGAAGCAGCTATAAAAAGGTTGAATGAAATTTCTCCAGAATATCTTGGATTTATAAATGAAGAAACCATAGCTACTCAAAAAGCTACTGATGCCATCAATAATTATTTAAATGCTTCTGCTCAAAAAGCAGAAGTGATGGCAATCAATGAGAAGTTAGAACAATTACAGATTCAAAGAATTGAGTTATTGACAAGTGCCACAGCCGTTCATACAAATGTGCTTGAAAATATGTGGCTTAGAATATCTTCTTCTATTAAAGCAGCGTTTAGTCCAATGACTTACGAACAAGTATTGATGGACAAACGTATAAAAATGGGAAATAAAGTAATAACTGTTCTTGATAATGAAAAAAAGGCATTAGAAGAAAGAAAAAATGCGTTGGAATCTGTTACAAGAAAAATGGATCTTGAAGCGGGATATGAAAATATAAGAGGAAATCTTGAAGGATTTCAACCTAATGTTGATTATGTTTCGAAGAATAGAGCTGCTGTAAAGTCTCTGCAAGATAGTATAAAACAGCAAATGATTGCCAATGAAAATTATACTAAATTTTTAGCAGAACAAGAGCGTGATCGGTTAATGACTGATGCCAGAGGTATTGCCTTACGTGAAGTATTACGAAAAGCACAAACAGAATCGGAAATAGAAATGGCTCAAACTGTTTATCAGGCTTGGGTGTCTTCTATTTTATCGGAAAATGAGGTAGTTAAACAACAGTTACAACAAAGATCCGCATTTTATAATAATTTTTATAATCAATTAGAGCTTTTATTGGGAAAAGTCCCGGAAATTACACCGCCAGCTGGATTGGATGAAGTAAATGAATTATGGGAAGATTATAATGATGCTGTAACTACTGCGGCACATAAAACAAAATTATTTTCTGATTATGCGTATTCATTTGAATATTATGAAGATAAATTAAAAGATGTTCAAAATATATTAGAAGATATTGCAGAACTCAAACCTGCTGACTTTAATAAACTTTTTGGTACTAAGAAAGTAGTTGATTTACAGAATTTAGAGAAATGGTTAAAAGGTGTTGTTGCTTTCAATAAGGTACAAGAAGATATAAAGAAAATCCAAGAAGATATTGCCACTGATTCTAAAAAAGCGTGGAATGAAGCTGAAAAGGATATGTTGAATTATAAAGATTCTACCACCCTTGCTATGGAAACAATGGCTAAATTAAGTGGTTACTTAATAGATGTAAAAAATGAATTTAAAAAGACAGGTGATACCGTTGAATATGTTGATAGCACCACATTACTTTACAATGAAACATTAAAAGAATTAAAGAAACAATTAAGAGCAGCAATAAAAAATGGAGAGGATATAGATTATATATTAAAGCAGATTACCGATACAATGACTAATCTTGATAATTTGTCATTGGAAGGAGCTGTTGCAGAATTGCTGGTTCTTAAGTCTGCTATTGAAGCTGGTAAACTTTCTTTTGGACAAATTAATTCAACAATTGAAAAGTCAATAGAACTTATAGAGCAATTGAGTAAAGCACCTAAAACTGAGTGGACAGAACAGGCAATCGCACAGTTGCAAGAAGTGGCAGAAGTAGCCATTAAGACAAAGTTTGAGATGGAGATGCGAGACCTAAAACAAGATGCAATAGTGGACTTCTTTACAGCAATAGGTGAAGGATTAGGAAGTATGATGGCTGGTGTAGAAGATCCGTGGAAAGGAATAATTCAGAGTTTATTTAATGTAGTGAAACAAATAGGTTCATTACTGATTGCCGCAGGCACTCTTATGATAATGGCGCAGATACCTCTTGGTTATTTGTGGGCTGCCGCAGGCACAGGTCTTGTTGCTTTGGCAACGATGGGTTCTATTGCAGTACAACAAAAAAATCAGGAGAAAGAACCTACGAAGATGGCCGCAGGAGGAGTAGTTCCTCCAGGATTTCCAAATGACACTTTTCCGGCAATGCTTACTTCTGGTGAAATTGTAGTACCTAAAAATAAGACGCAAGATGCAATGGCTGGATTATTTGATTTTTTGTCTTTAACAGATCCTACTTTTCGTTTTCTTCGTCCTGTTTTTGATGAACTTATTGCGAGAAAACAAGCGAAAGAAATCCTTGCTTCTGCACCGAAGATATCATATGGAGGGATTGTTCCTTCTGGTTATCAAAATGACAGTTATCCGGCTATGTTAAGTAGCGGCGAAGTTATCATTCCTCCGAAACGATTACCTGAATTTGAACGTGATACGATGGATGTGAATGTTGTTATTGAAGGAGTTGTTCGTGGCAAGGACATCTACTATGTTACAAAGGAAGTTGAACGTAAATATAAAAATTCGTTCTGATGTCATCACTTTATGGTTATTTATCTTACGAGTTTAAGCAACTTGCGGAACATCCTCAAGATCAATGGGGGTATCGAGTTGAAGTTTATGATACTGAAGGTTCTTTTGAAAATTTCACAATTGAACACGCTCCACCTGAACCTATTTCTATCACAAGGGCTGGTCAAGATAAAGACAGTTGGGACAGTACAATACTGTTATCCCAACAATTAACTTTTAGGTTTTATGTTACTTATAATGATTTACAAGTTATTGACCCAATTTTATGCAGTCCTTACAAGCGTTGGGCAATAAAAGTAACACAACTTGATCCCTTACCATTACAAATATTCAGAGGGTATTTAAAACCGGAAAATTGTACGAGAAGATTTGATCCTGAACCTAGAAATGCAGTAGAAATTGAATTGTATGCTGTTGATGGATTAGCAGAATTAAAAGATGTAGATTTTGGTCATTATATGCCTGGGTCATCTCAAGATTATCCAGGAAAGGTTAAATTATTTGAAATAATAAAAGCGGCATTGACTCCACTTAATTTGCAGTTGCCTTTCTGGGTACATTTAAATACCTATGAACATAATTATATGACTGCGACGGATTGTGTGTTTGATACTGTTTATTGTAATCTTTCAAGATTTTATAAAGGCACGAAAAGTGATCTTTACAAAGGTAAGGCAAAGTTTATTTCCTGTTATGACGCATTGGAGTATGTTTTGAAACCTTTCAGTTGCAAACTTTATGTGCATCCTGAGTCCTTTATCATTAAGAATTTTTATGAAAAAGATGGAGGATATGCATGGGGTTACACATGGGATTTGGTTCTGGGTGAAACTTCCGGTCCATTTGAACCTGATGGAGGTGCTGATTACTCTGACTTCTATTTTAAAACAGGAGCAGAATTACAAAAAGTTCAACCATTACGTTCCTTGACTATTACTGTTGAAAATAATGATGAAGGACAAGATCTTACAGATTTAGAAGAAGATGATGTTTGGACTTATACTGATTGGAGTTCTCATACCGTAGAGGAAATAGATGGTAAAAACATTCACGTCTTAAAAATGAACGAGATGGGTCAGCCATCTATGGAGTTGGCTACTCCTTTAGATATAGTTGCCCACGATTCCAGTAATGAGGTCATAAGAGTACAATTTTCATATAGGTTAGAATCATACACAAAGGATAAAAAACCAAGTTCTGACCTGCAAATGGTTGTTAAATTATTACGACCTGTTCAAGGTTGGTCTTCACCTGTTTTTTCAGACGATGATGCTTACCCGAAAGAAACTTGGCAAGTATTTGACAGTTACATATCAAATCCTTTCTTTTTAAGAGGAAGTGGTGAATATAATGTTCGTATAATCCTTGATTCTGCAGTTGGTGGAAAACATTTTAAGAATTTAGAGTTATGGTTGAAGGATATAAAAATAACTCAATATAATACAAATACAGGTTATTCATTTGATCCATTATATCGTGAAGTTAGCAGAAAGTTTTTTCAAACTAACGGTATAAATAGTTCTTTTGAGGACATTGAAGAAACCTTACACTTTTTTGATGCTGAAGAAATTTCTGATGATGCGGCTTTATCTATTGTCAGTGGGGGGGAATTAAAAGTAACAGAATCATGGAGCACTTATAGTGCTGATTTAAGAATATTATTAGTTGATTTATATGCAAGGAATATCCTTGTAAATCGAAGTATTTACAAGGATTATATTATGATAAGTTTTGTTGATAAGGCCTATAGTATATTTCCAAATGAGTTTATTAATATAAATAGTCAGGTTTTTGTTCAAACTGGTTATTCCCGTGATTATCAAATACGGATACAGGAACTTACTTTAGTTGCTTTAATTTCAGGATTTGATACATTCCATCCTCAGGATCAACTAAATGATGGAACAAGAAAAACATACACAGATTATGACCGAATTATAGATGTAACTGATGAAGATAAATTACCTACTGATACTTCCCAGTATATACAGGAAAATGGAGATATATTTAATCGGGCATTTGAGGATTATGAACACAATTTCAAAGTAGGCGATGTTATTCGTGCCAACTATGATGAATTTGGTGTTCTGAAATATGCAAAGGCAAAAGCTGATACCAAAGAAAATGCCAAAGCAATAGGTGTTGTCACAGAAGTTGTAGATGAGTATGAATTTAAGTATGCAGCGATAGGAACCTACATAGACAGAGAGTTATTGCAGGAAAATGTACCCAACTTAGAAATATTGGAAGGTTCTTTATTTTATCTTTCTGCCACAGAAGAAGGTAAGATAACAGATAAACCTACTTTTGAAGATACAGGTGTTGAAGTTATAGTGGGTGTTGGTACTGATTTAGGCTTAAAAGTAGCCATTATACCAAAGGAAGTCGATATAGCGGCCGCAAGTAGTGTCGGAATTCCAATCTATATGCACTGGGAAAACTCCGATGTAGAAGAAAGTGATAGTTATACAGAAGAAAGCCTCGAAAGTGCAGATAGTAGTGGATATGTATATTATCCATCCGATTATGATAAAGCATTGCTTGAATTACCTTCCGATATTGATTGTGTTTATGGTGTAAATATTAAAGAAAGTTCAGGGGAAACTTTAATCAAGAAATTTATAACTAAACCAAATGTCCCTAACACTACTTTTTTAGCCGGTGGGATATGGTTTTTTCAAACCTATATTCGGTGTTCAAGTATAATTGGATTATCTATAAAAATTTATGTTTACAAGCGGGATGAGTTTGGTGTTGAAACAGAGTTATTTTCTTTTACACAAGGGTTAGATGATGATTCGGAAACACCAAAATCTTATAAATACGCTTTTGTAGGTAACAATTATATTTTGAATAAAACGGATAGGCTGGTGTTTGCTTATTGTGCAATTAATTCAAAAGAAGTTTTACGGTCAATAGAATTATTTGTCGAAAGCATTACACCAACTAATGTTCGTGTACCATTTTCAATAGATTTGCTTGCCACAGAAATAGGAATACAAGGCATTCAAGGAATACAGGGAATACAGGGATTACAAGGTTTACAAGGTTTACAAGGTTTACAAGGAGGTCAAGGTATTCAAGGACTACAAGGTAGCCAAGGCACAGTCGGCAGACAAGGTTTACAAGGATTACAAGGAGGTCAAGGTATTAAAGGATTACAAGGTAGCCAAGGAACAGTAGGTAGTCAAGGA
>Ga0255344_1006418_pt1 | contig 10688 bp, 8 predicted proteins | sample wastewater_treat_5_FD_192414 | JGI IMG/M metagenome (GOLD analysis project Ga0255344, IMG submission 192414) | Wastewater microbial communities from Lulu Island WWTP, Vancouver, Canada - plant18 | ecosystem: Engineered > WWTP > Wastewater > Unclassified | place: Canada: Vancouver, British...
GAAAAAGCGAAGTCGAAGGAACTGGTGGACTTCATGGCGCTGGCTGCCAGCCGGCGCGCTGCCAATGCCGAGGAGCAGGTTCGGGCTTACGAAGAAATCGAAAAAAACTACTCTGCGCAAACGCTGCTCCTGGCGCGGAGGCTCGGCGAAGCTGCCGACATCGAAACCCACATCACCATTCTCGGTTCGCTTGTCCGCGGCGGCACGCCTACGGCGGCTGACCGCCTGCTCGCTACCCAGCTTGCGGAATGGAGCGTAAAAATGGTAGTGGAAGGGATATTTGGGCAAATGGCGTGCCGCATCGACGGCTCGGTCACCAATGTGCCGCTGAGTGAGGTGGCAGGGAAGGTGAAGCAGATCCCGCTCGATCACGACTGGATCCGCGGGTCCTATAGGGTGGGCGCTTGTTTGGGTGTTGCCGAAGAATCGCTTGAATAAGCGGTCGCGAAATCGGGGCTATTTGGAATAGAAATCTTTCCGGATCTGCGGATCGCGCGCTAAACCGGCTTCGAGGATATCCATCAGGTTATCAAACAAATCCTGGATCGGGCTATCATCGACGATGGAAAGTTCACCCGCAGCGATTTGGGACGCCCGCTCGCCCAACCTTTCCACCAGATAGGGGGCGATCCCGCCTTCCACAATCCCGAGCATAAATGCCGCCATGTCCACATCCACCCAGGTGGCGATGTCATCGTGGAGGATCCCCTGGGTGAGGAAGGCATGAAAGCGTCTGTCTCCTCCCACGCGCTCACCGGTTTCCGGATCAATGCTGCCCGGCTGATCGGAATAAAAACGCTCAAAGCGCTCAATGCTGGCTAATTCGGGATAGCGGATTTGGAATTCGACCGCGGCTTGGAGCACCCTCCGCAGATAACGAAAGGTGTCGAGATTGGCATTATCGAGGGGCAGGCTGTTGATCACCTCAAGTTTTTTTTTGCTGACGATTGTCAGAATATGCGAATGGAGGTCGGCAATGTTTTCAAAATATTGGTAAAAAGACCCCTTGGCAATGCCAGCCTGGCTGACGATGGCGTTCACGGAAGCGCTTTGCAGCGGTTTGGCGGCAAATTCGGTAATTGCAGCGTGTTCGATTTGCAGGCGTTTGGATTCAGGCAGATTACGGAATGTTTCGGTGGGCATAAGGCTCCTTGGGGTCGATGTGACCGTTTGGTCAGGTATTCTATAGCATGGGGAATTGGATGTCAATGAAGGGTACGGACACCAGCTACGGACACCATCCGTTCGGGGGAATAATCCCGCCAGGTCTTTGGAGGGTGACTCAAAAAAACGATTTTCAGGAATGTTTTCTAAAAGTGTGGACAACCAATCATAATATCCGACAATAAATAGTGCAGTTCCAGAACTATTGCTAAAAAAGACTATAAGTGGGGAGAGAAAATTTTGTGTTTGACTGTTAGGTCAGCTTCCTGCCCCAATATTTGATCCTGGCGGGTTTCTATATGTGTCCGATGAATGGATAAGGATGGAGCAATACCCTGTGGGCACATACCCCATCCATACAAGCTCATCCGTACAGCGCGGGCAGGCGCCTCGTCCTTACCAAGAGGGCAATTTGGTGCCTGCGGGCGTGGTTGGGGACAATCCGAACCATAATATTGCAACCTTACAACCGTCCTCAACCCGCCGATGGTTGCGGATGGAGTGAACCCCATCCGTACAGCGCGGGCACGCCCCTCGTCCTTACGGAAATAACAATTGGCACGGTCAGATTTATACCTGCGGTAGGGCTGGGTTGAGGACAATCCGGACCATAAATTTGCAACCTCATAACCGCCCTCAACCCGCCGATGGTTGCGGATGGAGTGAACCCCATCCGTACAGCTCGGGCACGCCCCTCGTCCTTACGAAAAAAACAATTGGCACGGTCAGGTTTATACCTGCGGTAGGGCTGGGTTGGGGACAATCCGGACCATAAATTTGCGACCTCATAACCGTCCTCAACCCGCCGATGGTTGCGGATGGAGGAACCGGATGGAGCGAACCCCATCCGTACAACTCCAATCCGCACTGAGGAGCATGGTCTTCTTTATTCCGCCAAATGAATGATTCGATCGCGGCGAATAGGAAGCGAGGAAGGCGACCAGAGGACAAGGTTTTCAACGCTCCCAATTCTGCCCTACAGGTTACAAAAAATTGCGAATTATATTGGATGCATTTTTTGTTGGGTGCGAATTTATTGTATGCGTGGTTGAGGACAATCCGAACCATCATTTTGCAGCCTTATGACCGTCCTCAACCCGCCAAATGAAGGTTACGGTTACGGTGAATTGGAAACGGCAAGGGTTACCAAAAGGCACTACATTTCACCCTATAAAGCCAGGTTTCTTATATGATCATCCATCATTATCCGCATTTATAAAATTTGTTTTTTTGCCAGAAATCCTTTTTTGCAGGTTAACATGTCTGTCCAATGAATGGATGCAGATGTACTATTACCATACTATACATGCACAAAAACCTTTCTGTACAGCGGAGTAAGAATCCTACAACTATAATGACATCGAATGTCCTAAATAACACGTTCGCGGGCACGGTATGCCGTACCCCTACATTATGATTGAATTTTTGGCAGGTTTTGTATCTGTCCAATAAATGGATGCGGTTGGAGCAATCCGGATTTCAAAGGATCATCATTTTTCCCGAATTCTGACCCGCAAAAAGACCGTGAACATCAATAGAATCCAACCAATCAAACACCCCTCATCCCGCCTAATATCTGCTAAAATTGTTCCCATGCAACATATCTACTCTACCTGGCGCTCGGAGTATATCGGGCGGGATCGAGAAAACGAAGGCTGCGCCTTCTGCCTTGCCCTCAAGGAGCCAGACTGCCGCGAAAACCTCATTTTCCACCGCGGGAAAAGCTGTTTCGTCATCCTCAATCTATTCCCTTACACCAGCGGGCATCTGATGGTCGTACCTTACACCCACACCAACCATCTGCCGGACCTGCCCGCAGAGACCTTAAACGAGATGATGCTGCTGGTGCAGAAAGCTGTGCGCGTCATGGAAAAGGTTTACCATCCTCACGGCTTCAACATTGGGCTCAACCTGGGCTCGGCTGCCGGCGCCGGCATCGCCGACCACATGCATATGCATGTGGTCCCCCGCTGGCAGGGTGATTCCAACTTCATGTCCGTGATTGGTGAAACGCGCGTGATGCCCGAAGACCTCGGGATGACTTACCAGCGGCTCTCAGAAGCCTGGCAAGCCGCCAGCGATTGACGCCAGCGGCTTAGCCCAATTCATCGATCAACTCATTTATTACCCAGCGCTTTTACCTGACCAATTCCGCCAATGCTTTGCGTTATTTCCGGCGAGCCCCAGTAGCTGACGTTATATGCGCCTGCCAAATCTAGGTCCAACGTGTCCGTCGCCCAAACAACCACGCTGGCTGCACCGTCAACTTTCATGTCTACATTGGCAACCTTGAGATCTCCCGCCTCGAAGTTAGTTCCTCCCGAGACATCGATGGTCAGGTTTTGCGCCTCTCCGGAGGCGCGAATATCACCACCTCCAGCCATGGTCATGTTCAACGTGTTGAGGACCAGATTATTCAACCTGACGCTTGCGCCTCCATTGATCTCGAATTTGAGGTTCTCCAGGTCAAGACCGTCAGCCTTCAGTTCAGCGCCGCCATCCAATTTGAATTCGCTTAAATCCTTGAAAGTAATCGTCAGGGTAAGCTTGTCAAGCCAGAGATCAAAAAGTTTTTTGTCGCGATAGTTGATCACCAACACACCATCTTTTACTTCCGTTACCAACTGATCTGCCACGCGCCGTGTACTCTCAACCTTGATTGAGTGTTCATTGCCCTGCACCAGGTTGATAGCTGCGCCACCTTTCATATCAATTTTAGTAAACACATCCATCTGTCGGGTTTCACTCACTAACAGTTCTTGATTTTCCTCGCCTGTTTGAGGAACGGTGGTAACTGCCCGGCGTGAAGTACCGCACGCCATGGTCACTAGTAAGAGAACAGATAAAAAAGCAATTAGTCTGAAACGATTTTTCATTTTTCACCTCATTCAAAATCTATTTAGATTCTACATTAAGCGCAAGCCCTGCTCAAAAAAAGTATGGACAGGGCTTGAAGTGTAAGGTTTCGTAAGGAATTCGATCAAGATCGCTTGTTTCTTGCTTTGAATTGCTGACGCAGCCACGAAGCAGCCGGGCTTTGATGTTGGCGCAGCACCAAAACAGAGGTATTTGACCCTCTGACGATCTTATCCACTACCTCGCCGAATGGCAATCCTGGCTGGGTCTGCCCTTCGAAGGAGCCGACGATGACCAAATCATAGTCGCGTTCCTGCGCTTCTCCGACCACTGCACTGGCAGGGTCTTTCCCGCGGACGATGCGCAAGTTGGCGTTGCCGGGGATGTTGCCCAGTTCGGTCATTACCACTTCCTGCAGGAATGCCATCTGATCTTCGTAGAGGTCTTCGTCGAGGTCCTCATCCACCACACGGATGAAGTCAATGTTGGCGTGATCTGCCTGCGCCAGCATCTCAGCCAGCGAGATGGCAAGTTTGCTGTGCAGCCCGCCTCCGACCGGAACCAAAATCTCCTCAACGCGGTCGATGCCTTGATCGAACAAGACGCCCACATTCGTCAATCCTGACCGGATGATCATCTCGAGGTTCTTTCCAAATTCCGCCTGCTTTGCTTCGCTTACGGGCCATTTGAAGAGCATCAGGCGGACGTTGTTGTCTCCCCGCATTTCGTCGACGATCCCATCGGCGACTGTTGTGCCGCTGACAGTTTTGGAATACATCGGCACATTACGTTCGATGGCATACTTGATGAATTTTTCATAAGTGTATTGACGCAGGCGCAGCATTTTATCGCGCACGGCTTCATCTTCCGCCGCTCCGCGGTCCACCACCTGAAGCAGGCAGAGGTTCATATCGCTGCTTGAGTTCGCGATGCGCGTACCGAGCCGGACGACATTTTCCAACCCGCTTTCGTGCTGCATCGGCACCACGAGGCGGTAGCGTCCGGGGTCCATTACGCGCTTGTGTTCCGCTTTCCACGACTCCACGCCGAGCTTGATGAAATAATAAACAGTGAAGATGGCCATAACGCCCGCCATGAAGAGCAGCGCCCTGACCTCAGAATAGCGCAGCACGATCAGGCAGACCAGAGACGCGATAATGGGCGTGAGAGGGAAAGCCGGTACCTTGAAAGGACGGTGGATGTAGGGATACTTCTTCCGCAGCGTGATCATCGAGAGGTTCGAGAGCAGCAGCACGAATAAATACCCTCCAGAGGTGATATAGCTCAAAAAATCCACCGCGCCGATCAGAGTAACAAACATCGACAAACCGCCGATCATGAGAATAGCGTTATAGGGAACGCGCGAAACGTTCAGGCGCGAGATGAACGCGGGCCAACTGCCGTCGCGGCTGAGGGTGAAGCTTTCGCGGGTGGCGGAGAGCATGGAAGAGTTGACCGAGGTCAGCGCTCCGACCATGCCCGCAATGCCGATCAGGGTCGCGCCGGGCGTGCCGAGGAAGAGCCGGATCGTGTCCGAGATCGCGGTTTCAGAACCCGCTATCTTATTGGAGGTGCCCATTGCTACCGCGACGACCGATGTGTAGATGATAACGATCAGGAAAAGGCTGATCATGATCGCCATAGGAATAGTTTTGGTCGGGTTTTTGACTTCTTCAGCGTCGTCCGCGATAACCTCAAAGCCAACATACATCGCGTAGATGAGCGCGATCGTCTTGAGGATAATGCCTATGTTCGTGATCGGATTATCGGAGGCGAACCATCTGCCGGTTGGCAGAAGCGTGGCGGTGCTGAATCCATTGGGCATGGTGAAGCCGGCAACCAAATAGATAGCAAACGCCAAAAGCAGACTGCCGCCCATCACGACCTGCAGATTGCCGACCTTTGTCACTCCCAGGATGTTGAGGATGACAAACAATAAGATGGCGGCAATGGCAACCGCGCCGATGCCGATCGGGCTTTCCGCCAGCGGAGGCACAAAAACGGAGACTGAGTAAGCGAACCCGACCGCGGAAAGCGCGGTATAAAAGGTGCTTGAAATGCAGTCCATCGAGCCGACCAAGAAAGCCAGCAAGCCTTTGCCCCAGGCTTCGCGTACGTAGGTCATTGCGCCGCCGGTTTCGGGGTAGGTGGTTGCCAGTTCGCAGTAGTTCAGCGCGATGCTGAAGCTGAGGATGCCCGCGATCAGGACCGCCCAGATCGCGGCGGGTCCCGCCACGGACGCGGCGTGTCCTGTGAGGATAAAGACGCCTGAGCCGAGCGTGCCGGCAGTGCCGAGCATGACGACCTGCAACAGGTTTAGCTGCCGTTTGAGAGTTTTCTTCTGAGCCATATTTTACCTATGTTCCTTCAAATCATAAGTCCGATTCAAGTGCCTATCACTTCAATCGGACTTCAAATTATCTTGTATTAGTTTGTGCCTCAATTATATTACAAAAGCGACCATTTCCAGTGTCAACCTCCGACAAATATTAGACCAATATGGGAGTATCATGGAAATGTTTGTAAGGGAGGAGATGCTCTTCGGCGCAATGATCGGAAGCGTTAATTGACGGGTTGAGGAGCGTCAATAGGGCAAAAAATGTTAAGCGCATTGTCCTCTGCCGCGACCTTGAATAATTATCGCGTCTTTGTATAAATTTGCCTAATACGCCTTTTTGGATCGGTACCAATCTTTTGCCGCCAGGCGCAATTGGAAGCACCGAAAACCCTGTCCTTTGATCGCCTTCCCCGCTTCCAATTCACCGGAACGAACATAACATCGCCCCTCTGGACCTTTTCGCTTCCAACCTGCCGCGATCGAATCATCCATTTGGCGGAATAGAGATGACGACGCCCTCGACGGCGGGTTGAGGACTTTTAAACGCATTCAAAGTATCAGACCGTGTAGTCCTCAAGCACGCCCTTCGTATATTTAAGATTCAGATAGCCAGAACAATTGAATAACATCGATCAGGAAGGTTAGGGTGAATCCGGGTTCGCCCTAACCCCTCACCCTTTTCTCACAAAGATCGGACCTTTTCTACGGGTGCTTGGAATTCTCCGGCGAACTTTTACTATATTCCGGCATATCGCGGCTGGCGATGACATCGACACCTGTGCCAATGACATTCGCAAGAATGACCTGCCCGGCTTTGACAGGCGCGCTTACCCGCGCCGCGCGGATGGCTGCCAGAACTTCGCCAATCCTGCGCTTGGGGACGCTGCCCTTGGTGTAGACCGGCAAAAGCGGGTGCAATCCTCCGGAAATCCGGACGGTGCTGGCGACCATGCGCTGGGGGGCAATTGCCTCCTGACGTCCATAGGTTTCGCCGCGCCTGCAGCGATTTCCGACGACTTTGACCACTTCCCCATCCTGCATGCGCACGATCAGTTTGCAGCCCATCGGGCAGGCTGTGCAGATAAAATTGTTCTCTTGCATGTTATGCCTCCGCCTTGGGGTAAACGTCTACTGTCAGGCTTTCCGCTTTGCGGACTGCCTCCGCCATGCCCGGCTTGAGCAGGATGGTCACCATCTCTCCCGGGCGCGCGTAGCGCTCGGAGCGGCGCACGATGCTCGCGCTCTCGCTGCGAACCTCCAGCCAGACATCCTCCTCAATCGGCTGAGTCACGCGTAGCTGGAGCTGCACATCACCGGCTTCGAGGGCGTTGCGGTCGAGTTTGTGCGGCACAACATAGCGCACATTCTTGCCCGCCTTGAGCGGCACATAGTCCGCCTCCACCTCGCTTTCATCCAGGGCATACCGCGCGGCATGCGTACCGGCAGTATTCCCCGCGACCGAAACATAATCCACCAGGTCGTAAACGTGCACCACGTTGCCCGCGGCAAATATACCGGGCACGCTGGTTTGGAAGCGTTCATCCACGAAGGGACCGCTGGTGACGGGGTCCAGCATGACCCCCGCCTTCTTGGAAAGCTCGTTTTCCGGGATGAGCCCAACAGAGAGGAGCAGCGTGTCGCAGGGGATAATCTCCTCTGATCCGGGCACAAAATTCCAATGGTCATCTACCGCGACGGTCTCGACCGCTTCAACGCGGTTCTTGCCGATGACGCGTTTGATGGTATGCTGCAGTTGGAGCGGGATGTCCCAGTCCTGCAGGCATTGCACGTAGTTGCGGCTGAGCCCGCTCAGGTAGGATTGAATTTCGAGGACGCGTGAAACCTTCGCGCCCTCAAAGGTCAGACGGCGCGCCATGATCATGCCGATATCGCCGGAGCCGAGAATTACAAAATTCTTGCCGGGCATGTAGCCTTCCACATTCACCCAGCGCTGGGCAGTACCGGCAGTGAAAACGCCGTTGGGGCGCATGCCGGGGATGCGAATCTGAGCGCGGGTGCGTTCGCGGCAGCCCATTGCCAGGACGACCGCGCGGGCGTCCAGCGTGAAGTAGCCATACTGCCGGCTGGAAAGATGGAGCCGCCTCTGCGGGGTCAGGTCCATCACCATCGTGTCGAGCAGGAATTCCACGCCGACGGCGCGGGCTTCGTTGATGAAGCGTTGGGCGTATTCCGGACCCGGCAAGTCTTCCTTGAAGGTCTGCAGCCCAAAGCCGTTGTGAATGCACTGCAGCAGGATGCCGCCGAGCTCCACATCACGTTCGATGACCAACACGTCGCGCGCGCCAGCCTTTTTTGCCTCAATCGCGGCTGCCAGCCCGCCAGGACCAGCGCCGATCACAACCACATCGTAGATTTCTTTATGCTGCATCCTGCGCCTCCTTGTCTTTGGTCTGGCGGAAGAGAAACTCTGATCCGCCGCCGCGTTTGGTCACTTCCAGCAGGGAAATTCCCAACTCGCGCGAAAGGATCGTCACCACTCGGGACATGTCAAACCCGCCCTGGCAGCGACCAGTCCCCAGCCAGGTGCGGCGCTTGATCGCGTCGTAGGTTGTGGCGGGAATGGGGGCGTGAATCTCACGGACGATTTCGCCTTCGGTCACGTTTTCGCAGCGGCAGATCACGCGCCCATACGCAGGATCTGCCGCGCAGAGCGCCTGGCGCTGGGCATGGCTCATGGTCCTGAATCTCGGTCGCGCGGGACGGATTGGATCCCAGCCCTTCTTTTCGACCAATTTCTCGCCAGCATCCTTAAGCAGGTCCACCACCATCTCCGCGATAGCCGGTGCAGCCGTCAGTCCCGGGGACTCGATGCCGCCCAGGTTCACCAAGCCCTGAACCGATTGGGGGATTTCGATCACAAAATCGTTCCCGTAATCAATTGCGGGGTTCTGCGAGCGCGCGTTCCCCATCGGACGCAGCCCTGCGAATGTGCCGATCACCGTGCGCAGTCTGATCGAGGGGATCAGTTTGCGCGCGCCTTGGGAGATTTCTTCCAAACCATCCCGTGTGCAGGAAGTATCCTCTTTGTCATCGATAATATTGGCATTGGGACCGATAATGGTATTGCCGTGGACGGTATTGGTCACCAGGATGCCCTTTCCCTTTTCCGTCGGGACGGGGAAGTAAATGTTTCTGGTGCGAATGTCGGCACTGTCAAGGACGAAATATTCACCCCGCCGCGGCTTGATGACAAATTCCGGACGGACTCCGGCTTTGTGCATGACCGCATCGGCATAAATGCCAGCAGCGTTGATGACCCAGCGGGCAAAGAAATCACCGCGGTTGGTGCGCACGCCGACCACCCGGCTGCCTTCCATCAGAAAGTCGAGGAATTCGGTCTCGAGCAGCACCTCAGCACCGTTGAGGACGGCATTCTCCGCTGCGGCAACGGTCACCTGGAAGGGGTCGCAAATGCCGCCTGTGCTTGCCCATAAAGCTCCGCTGACTTCAGGGTTGATGAGTGGCTCACGTTCAAGCATTTCAGCGGCACTGATGATCTTCATGCCGGGTACGCCGTTTTTGACGCCCTGTTGATAGAGCGTGTCGAGAATCGGCAGTTCCTGCTCACCAATCGCCACGACAAAATCCCCCGGGCGCTGAAAGGCAAAATTGAGTTCAGCAGAAAGTTGGTCCCACATTGGGTTAGCGCGTACGTTGGTGAGCGCCTTGAGCGAGCCTGGCTGGGGATCGTAGCCGGGGTGGACGATGGCGGAGTTGGCAGCTGTGGCTCCCATGCCGATATCCGCCTCTTTGTCTATCAGCAGGATGTACGCCTGGTAGCGCGAAAGCCAGCGGGCAATCATGCTGCCCACGACCCCTGCCCCAATGATAATGAAATCATATGTAGAATTTTTCATCGAGACATTTTTCTTTCTTATTACTTATGTATTTATTCACCAGCAGTCTTGCTGTCGGCTCATCCACGATCAATTCTTTTATCAATCCCCCTGTTAGAGCCGCGTGAAGACCGGCAGCCTTTGCCAACCCAGAGACAACACAAATCGCTCTTTTCTGTTTTATCAAATTAAGATTAGGGCCACTTGCTCTTTGATTAATAGGGATATTGTCGAAACTGCCATCTCGTCTAAAAAATACCGTGGCTATATCACCTGCGATGTCATATTGCCTAAGCTCCTGGTAGTCTTTTTCCTCCAGAAAGCCTCCGGAATAAACATGGCTGGGCACACCTGATCTCACCGCGCCAATGCTGTGCAGCAGCAGATCAGCGCACTGCTGGAGTTCCAAAATACGCTTGATACTGCGCTCCTTCCACAGAGCTTCTTTGGTGCTGACGAAATCGAAAAAGGTT
>Ga0255344_1006429_pt1 | contig 10669 bp, 9 predicted proteins | sample wastewater_treat_5_FD_192414 | JGI IMG/M metagenome (GOLD analysis project Ga0255344, IMG submission 192414) | Wastewater microbial communities from Lulu Island WWTP, Vancouver, Canada - plant18 | ecosystem: Engineered > WWTP > Wastewater > Unclassified | place: Canada: Vancouver, British...
TGCTCAACAATTGTTTTTCGCAGTAATTCTTTTGTGCTCATTTCTAATATCCTGTTCATAGTTCCTAATCTTAATTAGGACATTTCTACTTTGCTACTTTAGGACATTATCATTTTGCCCTGACAAAGTTTTTTCTAAACACCTTATATTTTCTACTGTGGCTCTTATAGTCTTGCCTTAAACTATAGTTAGAAGATAAGGTTCAAATCTTCTGAAGGAGTAAAAATGGAAACAAATCGAAAAGTCCCCTTGTTACTTTGGCCCTTTTATGCCATGATGCAACTGGTGATCTGGATTTTGAAGGTTACTGGTCGGCTGATTGGCTTCATGCTGGGCATTCTGCTGATTGTGGTCGGCGTTTTACTGTGCATGACCCTCATTGGCGCAATCCTGGGAGTACCTCTAGTTATTCTGGGCGTGATGTTGGCGTTCAAATCGCTTTTCTAAAAAGCACGGCAACAGGTTCTACACATTAGCTACTCTTGATATTAAAGTATTCGCTCGTGGACGGAAATCCACGAGCGAACTTTTAATACAATATCTTAGCATAGAGCAAACTGGTAGTTTTAGCTTTAAAAAGGCAAGCTATGAATTTGCCAGTTTTTGTTTTAAGCGGGTGAGGATGTCCACCGGCGTAGGGTCAACACCATATGCCAGCGCCAGATAATATGCTACATAATCGCCAAACTGCACCAGGCTCCACATTTGCGCCAGGCGGCTTTCGCCCTTGGCAAACACCTCAAGCACTTCAATCCCTGCCTCAACAAATAGCTCCTCATCAACTTTGACACGTAATTGGTTGCGGGGATGGTCAGTGGACGCGCTCAAAAAGACCGCCACGGTATCATTCAGCAGGTTTTCAGGGAACACTAAACCCGCTAAAGTATTGTGATTCATCTCGGGAATTGCCTCAAACGAAGCCCAGGCCTTGGCGAGCTCCGCGATTTGCGCTTTCCAGCGCCGCGCGACAACTTCCATGCTACCCGCGCCAAAAATGACCACATTTTTATCGAGTAATCTGATAGCCAGCTCCTCGCATGGGTTGGCTTTGTCTTCCTCAATGACACCATAAACCGGGCGCCACTCGCGCATCAACATGGCACTTTCTTTAATCATTTCTTCGTGTGCGGTGATGAGTCCTAATCGGCTTGCCAGACCCAATAAAATGCCAAAGGAATAAGCCAAAGCGGTGCGTGGCTGGCCGTCGTGTTCAAAAGTCCAGGCAGTCACACCGGCTTCAAGCGCCAAATCACGCAGTTTGCCACCCGTGCTGATAGTCAGCAGCGAACAGCCTCTTTCGCGGGCGGTCTTGAAGCAATCGATGGTTTCTTCGGTGTTGCCCGAATGTGACGAGCAAATTACCAAAACCTCCGCGCCTGATGCCCAGGCGGGTAAGCCATAATCGCGGTGCGAATAAACCGGCACATCCGAAATCTCACGCATATAGGAACCAAAAAAATCGCCTCCAATTGCCGAGCCACCCATGCCACAAATCACAATCGCGCGTGGTTTTGGAAATTCCGGCAAGGGAAGCGTCTTGCCCAAATGCCAGGCAGTTTCAAGGTCATCAGGCAAACGGTTAATGTAAGAGAGCATGTTTTCGGGGTCGGCGAGTTTGAATTCGTTCATAGAATTATCCTTTTTTTATGGGGTTGGACTAAGTTCCAGCGTGGGACTTGGTTCTTTGGTTGGGGTAGGTGTGACATCATCAGTAACAATAATGCGCACATAGAAAGGCGAATCAGCGTTCATCCCCAATCCAAAAAGCGTGCCATCCGGAGCTTGCAGCATCCAGTTACCCTGATAAGTGCCTGGAGTAGTAGGCGCGATCATATCAATGCTCAGGTCAATAGCTTGACCTGGTAAAACTTCAGCTTCGAGAAAACGCTCGTACTGTGCGCCCATAGCGTTCTGTGAATAGAAAACCAGTTTGTAAAGGCGGGTCCATTTGCAAGAGCCAGAATTGACCACGCGCCAGGTTTTAGTAAAAGTCTCGCCAGCATAAAAGGTGCTGTTATCGGGAACGGTGACGTCAAAAGGCACACCCATGCCAGCGCGATTGCAGGCTTTTTCATCGGTTGGCATGATTACTGGGGTCGGTGTGCGCGCGATGGTAGAAATCACCGTAGGCCAGGGTGTGTGGGTAGCGGTGAAAAGCGGTGTGGGTGTAGCGCTTGGCTGATGCAACTGGGTTTCGTGATACGCGTAGGTAAGTTGCATTATGGCTGTTAGTTCAAGCTCCGCCTGACTGAAAGTCGGCGCGGTCTGGCCAAATGGTTCATCTTCTATAGCCGGCTTGCAGGCATTCAGACAGAGGAGCACCATGATTATTAACAAACCATTCAACCAGGTACAAGACGTTTTCATAACTAAATTGTACCCGAGAATGAAGGCTTATATTTGATTGACAGCTTTCCTAATAGCCCAGAGACTCGTGAATCAAGATGACTTCATACTCCGCGCCGGCAGGTTTGCGCCACAGAATCGACAGGTTACGACAAATACGGTGGGGTCGGTCGCAGTCATAGCATTTATCGCCGTTTATCGCGCAAGGCGTGTCCACACCCAATCGCTGGGCGTTGAGCGGAGCGGCAACATTGCGCGCGCGATACAGCGCTTCTTCAAAGGTTGGCGTGATTTTGTTTTCACCGACTATCAGATAAACTTTTTCATGCCCATGACTAATCGCTGCCACACGATTGCCAGTGCCATCAATGTTGATGATCTCACCCGTTTCAGCGATGGCATTTACGGAGCTGATATAGACTTCAGCATCGCGGGCTTCCTCTAAGGTTTCCGCGTTACTAAAGTTCTCTCGCGGATACCAGTGCCAATACACATCATTTCGCGCTGAAAGCAAATCCAGCAAGCCCATCGCCTCAAGGGTTTTGGAGCCGCCAAAGCCAACACTGCGATTTTGGATGGCTTCTGTTAAGTAAAGATTGGCTTCTTCTGCTGTCGAAAACGCGCGCACGGTATAGCCAAAATGTTCAAGGTTTTTTGTCAGTTTGCTGAAATCTTTCATGGTTATCATTATCCTCATTCATTTGCATCAAAAGCTCAAGCCATCATGAGCCTTACTGTGATGATACTTTAGAATAGCCTCTATCGCAATGCTTATCATGCCCAAACTGCCCGAAAATATACTATGGTATCTGCTCTGACATGCTATAATTTAGCCATGGAAAATTTAGATAAACGCCCCTTGATTATCGCTCATCGCGGCGCATCGGCTCACGCGCCAGAAAACACTATGCCTGCCTTTCAAATAGCTTATGAGCAAGGCGCGGATGGTATCGAGTTGGATGTCATGCTAAGCAAAGACAACCGCTTAATCGTTATTCATGACTCCACCCTTGATCGCACTACCAATGGCAAGGGCAATGTGCTTGACCATACCATTAGCGAGCTTCATGGACTTGATGCTGGTGCATGGCTAAATGAAACTTTTCAAAACACAAAGCTACCATTATTGGATGAAGTTTATGAGCAGTTTGGAGGCAAATTTCTCATCAACGTTGAGCTTAAGAATTACCATAATCCTAAAGACGAACTTCCTGATGTTGCACTCGCCTTAACCCAAAAACACGACTTGTTGGATCATGTCATCTTTTCATCCTTTAACCCTCGCAATATCATCAGACTCAAAAAGCTTGATTCCCGCGCAAAAACTGGTTTGCTCTGTCTGCCAGGTTTTGCTGGCAGCCTTTTCCGCGGTCCTATTGGGCGACTATTTGGCTATAACGCACTACATCCCCATTTTTCAGATGTCACCGAGAGCACTGTAAAACGCGCTCATAAGAACAAAAACCAGGTTAATGTGTGGACTGTCAACAAAACAGAAGATTTGATTAGAATGCGCTCCATCGGTGTGGATGCCATCATCACAGACGACCCGCAACACGCGAAAAGCGTGCTGGAACAATAATATGCGAAAGTTTTTGCTCATCGTCTTGATTCTCTGCCTGGCTGTCAACATAGCACCTGTTCAGGCACAAGGAGTGAATCAAGCTGTTTCACCCGAAGATCAGATCATTGCTGACCTGCTCAGCCGCATGAGCCCGCTTGAAAAAGCTGGTCAGCTTATGCTTGTCACATTTGAGGGCACAGATACCGATGAAAACGCTAAAATCACACAGCTCATCAAAGATTATCACATCGGTGGGGTTGTTTTAAGTACCGCGCATGAAAACTTTACCGACCAGGAACCAGAACAATCTACCAAGGCTCTGATAGATTCTCTGCAAAATATCGCTTTTGAAAAAAGCCAAAACACTCCGGATATCAGCAATCAAGACCTTGAAAGCCCCGTTTACATTCCACTCTATGTTGGTATCGCCCTAAACCAGGAAGGCGATCATAGTCAAAAACTCTTAGCAGGTCTTAACAAACTGCCCTCAGAGATGACCATCGGCGCTACCTGGTCAGTTGAACTCGCCAACGCAGCTGGAGAAGCCTACGGTATGGAGCTTTCTAAGCTGGGCTTTAACTTGTTTCTGGGACCCAGTCTTGACTTGATTGACACCAGCGACATAAGCCGCGGAGTTTATACTGGCACAAACAGTTTTGGATCGAACCCCTATTGGGTAGGTAAGATTGGCGCGGCTTTTGTACAGGGCTTGCACACAGGCAGCAATAATCGTGTCTCTGTCATTGCCACGCATTTCCCAGGTTTGGGCAGCGCTGATCGCCCACCTAACTATGAAGTTTCAACCATCCAACGCAGTCTCGACCAACTCAAAGAGAATGAACTCGCGCCCTATTTGGCACTCGCTGGCACCTCACCTGGAAATGGCAGCATGGATGGGCTGATGTCCTCGCATATTCGCTACCAGGGTTTGCAAGGTAATGTGCGCAGTACGACCCGCCCGGTCAGTTTTGACCCCATAGCACTCCAGCAGTTGCTTGACCTGCCAACACTCACAAGCTGGCGCGCCGATGGCGGCATTGTTGTGAGCGATAGCCTTGGCAGTCCATCTGTAAGAAGTTTTTTTGATCCAACTGGCATCTCATTTGATGCTCAAGGCATAGCCCGCACCGCGTTCCTCGCAGGAAATGACATGCTCTACCTGGACAACTTTGCAGGCTCACATTACGAAGATCAAGCTGAAACAATCCAACGTACAATTACCTTCTTCGCCCAAAAATATCAGGAAGACACTGTTTTTGCTCAAAAAGTAGACGCCTCAGTAAGCCGCATCCTCAAAAACAAGCTGTCTCTTTATAAGCAGTTTTCTCTTGATAGGGTCACTAAACCTCTCGAAGCAGTTATTGAAACACCAGCACAAGACCAGCTCATGCTTGAGATTAGCCGCGCAGGTTTAAGCCTCTTAGCTCCAAAAGAGGATTATCTCAACACTGTTTTTAATGAAGGCCCCCTGTTTAATGACTACATCACCATCTTCAATGACAGTCGCGATATCCAGGCTTGTGAAAACTGCGCTAAAATGACCTCCTTAGGTCTAAATAATTTTGGGGATACGCTATTAGGACTTTACGGTAACGCCGGAACTCAGCAATTAGCAGATTTTCGAATTAGTTCTTATACATTCGCGCAGTTATCTGAATTCCTGCAAGACAACAGCTCCCATTCAGCACCTTACATACAGGAACACATCAAAAGAGCACGATGGCTGATTTTCAACATCCAAGACCTTGATCCCGAAGTGCCATCAAGCTACGCTTTGCATCAAATCCTGGACGAAAACATGACTTTGCTCCGTGATAAAATGGTCATCGTTTTCGCCTATGACACGCCATTCTATCTGGATTCAACCGAAGTCTCAAAACTGACCGCCTATTATGGGCTTTTCACACCCTCAAAAGCCAGCCTTGAACTTGCATCGCGGGTACTCATGCACGAAGCCCGCGCCTTAAGTGGCATGCCTTTTTCATTGCCATCCGTAGCTTATGACCTTGAGTACCAGCTATCACCTGATCCAAACCAAATCATCAATCTGGCATTATTAACCAATCACGAAAGCACCCAAACCCTTACAGAGCAAACACCTGAAGCGGAAGACAAGGAAAAACCTGACCCTCTCTTCAGACTTGGTGAAGCTGTTCGCATCCAGGCAGGTCCTATCCTGGACCGTAATGGCAATACTGTGCCAGATGGCACAAAGACAAGCTTCACGATCAAAATGGCAGGCGATTCACTCATCGTTTCAATGCCCGAAGCGTTAACAGTCGATGGTTTTGCGACGATTGAATACCGTGTGGAACGGGATGGCATATTCGCGGTGACAGCCAGCAGTGGCGATGCCACAACCTCCGCCACACTCATCCTGACAACCCAAGGCGGACTGGCTGAAATTATTATGCCCACAGCCACCCCGCTGCCCGAAGCCAGTCCTACGCCTTTGCCAAGTCCCACACCCCAACCAACTCCCACCCCCGATCCTTATCCTCATGGCAAACCCTCAAGCGACCATGACCGAGGCTATCCTACACTTAGCGACTGGTTGCTAATAATCATGCTCTTAGTCATCGCTTTTGGTTTAAGCTACACATTGGGTTATTACTGGTGGAAAGGAAAACAGTGGGCTTTTAGGTCTGGCATTTGCACCCTGTTGGGTGGCTTGGGAGGATACCTCTTGTTAAATAGCGGCATTCCCGCGCTGAACGAGCTCATTCGTCAGAATGGCACATGGTTTATTGTTCAAATGAGTATTGTGGGAATGGTATTGGGTTGGTTTGTCGCTTTAACCTGGTGGCTACTCGACCAAGGACAAAAAAAGAAACTAAATATTCCGAATTAAAGTTATAAGCAAACTAAAAAAGGTCAATCCACCTGCCGCGTAGAGCAAAATCATTTCAGTTTTACTCAGTCCCTGCTGGTCCCTAAAACTCACCTTTCCGGCTAAATGGCGCAAACTGCTGGTTGATTCACCCGTGAGAGCTTTTAGAAAGGTTTTTACAGTTTTTGGGCGTTCATTTGGATGAAGTTCCATCGCCCATAGAATCGCATCCTCTACACGGGGTGAAATTGCTGGATTTATCTCTCGTGGAGCGACCAGGTTTGTCGGGTCTAAAAAGCGATCGCGCACATTCACCGGTGGTGTGTTGGTCAATAGATGGTAAAGCGTGCTTCCAAAAGCATAAATATCGGCGCGTCCATCCATCATATTTGAATCACCACCGTATTGTTCTAAAGGCGAATAAAGTGCAGTGCCCTGACCCTGCATAATTGTTATGGTCACTTCCCCCGGCGCGAGAAGCTTTACCAATCCAAAATCCACCAACTTAACAACACCCGCCGGAGTTACCTTGATGTTAGAGGGCTTAATGTCCCGATGTAAAATGGCAGGGTTTTGGTTATGAAGGTAACTGAGCGCGTCTCCAATTTGCATAGCCCAATCGAGCACGTCTGATTCACGAATAAATTCTTTGTTGGATTCCGCTTTAGCAATCAAAGCGCGCAAATCATCCCCAGGAATATAATCCATAACCAAAAAATCATTATCTCCAATAGAGAAAAAGTCAGAGACTTTGGGCAAATTAGGATGATCAAGGCGCGCCAAGACTGTAGCTTCGCGCATAAACTGTTCACGCGCGTCTTCAAGCATCGCGGGAGGATAGCTTGGGTCATAACTCACTTGTTTCACCGCGCAAAAACGTCCGCAAAGTCTCAAATCTTCAGCAAGCAAAATGGAGCCATAGCCACCCTGACCAATGACCCTTTCGACTTTATAGCGGTCGTGTAAGATGCTCCCGCATGCAAATTCTTGTCTCATTCCAATTCTTCTTTTCAAGCCCGCGTTATCTAACGGGGAATAGATTATAATGAATTATAAGGTATTGTTGAGAATAAATAAAATGGAAGATCCTGTACTTATTGCCAATAACAGTTCCCTTGATGGTCAACAATGGGTCATTACTGACACATTAGTGATTGGTCGTGACGCGAGTTGCGATGTGGTTATCCCTGATCGTCAGGTTTCGCGACGACATGCTCGAATCACCAAGAGCGGCGCGATTGTGATGCTTGAGGATTTGGGCAGTAAAAACGGCACCTACCTGAATGGTCAGCCTCTTATAGAGCCAAGACAATTGGTTGAAGCTGATGAGATTACAGTCGCTTTCACACAAAACTTTTTATTCTTAAGCTCAGATGCCACCATGCCTCTGTCTGGTATTCCGCCTGAGCTAATGTCTGCTTTCCGCTTGCGTTTGGACGAAAGCTCAAAACGCGTATGGGTGCGCGGTGTCGAGCTTGACCCACCCCTTTCTACCCAGCAATATAACCTCCTGGCACTGCTTTACCAGAAAACAGGTGAAGTAGTGAGTCGGGAAGATTTAATCAATGCCGTGTGGGAAGAAGATACCCGCTGGGTCACCGAACAAGCTTTCGACGCGCTCGTTCGCCGCTTACGAGATCGTCTTGCCCAGCTTGATTCTGATTATGACTATATCGTCACCGTGCGCGGGCACGGTCTGCGCTTCCAAAACGATCCGCATTAAGTCAAAAAGCCTACATTCAACTGCAGGCTTTTTTTTATATTAGTTTCAACAAAGCTTATGCTTCGTTTTTCGCAGATTCAAAGTTCTTGCGCATAACAAACTTTTGCGCTGCACTATTGACCTCACGCAGCTTTTCAAGAAGCTCGGCTTGCTCGCCACTTTGCTCAACCTGATTGATTAAGCTCCCCATCACCTGGAAAAAGCCATCGTCCAAACCCTCATGTGCCTCCTCCAAGACCTGATCGCGGGTAGCTTCATCTGGTGTCTGCATGAGAATATCAATCAGCTCCAGATAAACGCTGCTCTCATTCGCCGAGCGGAATATAGTCAAAACCGTGACTATCTTCTTCACCCGCTCTTCATCACCAGCTTCCTGCGCTTTCACGAATTCATCATTCAAGACTTCCAAAGTCGCCTGCGTAAATGATGGCAAAGCTGCCTGGGTCGCCTCACTTAGGTTGTCGGCTTCAAGCAAGCTTTCCACCATATCTTTGGCTTCTGCGTACAAAATCTTTTGGGCTTTGTCGATTTCATCGGTCAGTTGCAAGATAGTATCGCGCAAGGTTTCAAGTTTTGCTTTTTCATCGCCCTGAGCTTGCTCAATCTTATCCGTAAGCATCTGGAAGAATTGATAATCCATGCCCCCATGTACCGCGCTGACCAACATGGTCAACTTCACCTTCGACTCAGCGGACTCAATCGTCAAATCCAATAGCTTTTCACGTGTGATACCTTCTTTGCTCATCTCTTGTAATTTATTCATCAACTCCTGGGCTTCAGCGGAATCCTGCGCAATTTTCTTGCCCACAGTGGAATGTTCCAACGCCGCACTTTGCAACGCGGCAAGCGCCTGGGCACCCTGTTGGTCACCAGCGGCCAGCGATGTTTGCACCAAACGCGAAAGCAAAATGAAAAATTCTTCCGTCACCCGCTCATCATCTTTTGCCAATATATCAGGTAAAGCCTCAGGCGAGGACATCAACAAACGTTGTATAAAGGCTAACTGCTCCTGTTGGGCTTTGAGCATTTCGGGCGTGATGCCATCCGCTTCCAAAATGGTTTCGTAAAGCAATTCTTTGGTGAGCATCGTGCGTGGGCTGAAGATATAAGCCTTGCGCTTTTCAGGTGGCAGGTCATCAACCGCTTTTTTGATCAATGGGCCGATCACACGTTCCTGTTCGTTCACTGGCGCGCCAAGTTCGGGTGGAAAATAGCTCAAAAGCAACTCTTTTTCAGGGTCATGATAGACAATGGGCGTGGGGTAAAAACCCTGGCTGCGACAGTTCGGGCACTGATAATAGTTCGCTTGCCCAGACAGCAAAATCTGTTTGGCATCTGGATTAGTGTTGGTGTCGAATAATCGAATAAGGTCAACCGTAATGGGTGTTTTACAATTTGGGCATGGTACGCTTGTTCTTGCCATAATTTCTCTTTTCTGTGTCAATAGTTACCCCATTATAACAGCGCAAAGTTAAGAATTTTCTTAATATCCAAGGTCATTTTGCTGTATCCTCAATATAAAAATGATTAAACAGAATTATTTTGGCCAAGACGTTACTGTTTCACATTTCCCTATACTCTAAAAGAACTCAATCAAAGAGAGCTTGCTGTTCAGATACGCCTTGATATATTTTACCCATTTTTCCTGACTTGTGCGCGAAAACAGATATGACAAACTTGCAGACACAGGTTGGTAGCCATGACCTTCGGTTTTCTTTATCCGCTGTTTTTTGCTCTGCCCAACAGCCACTGGGCGATACTCAAAAACATGCTGGCTCAGTTCCTGAACATGGGGCAAAACTGCAAGCATAGCCCTGGCACCAGACCATGACCAGCTGCAACCTCTGCCCCTCATCCTGTGACACACCAGCTTGTCTACATTCCCCTCAGCAGCTCCCAGCGTGCAAAAATGTTTCACTGGCAAACCGCGTTTGTCCAGATCAAGCAATCCATCACGGTTATTGAACAAATACTTATATGTCTTTAGTTTTTTCTTTTTGTTTTCCCCTTTGCTTTCGGCAATGTTGGTGAGAAGTCGCCCTCTGACCACATGCCAGCCTTTGGTGAAAAGGTCAGATGAAAGCGAGCCAATGTCCATATCTTTACCCCAGGTCTGACTTATAGCTCTGATGACATGAAAGCGATCCAGCAGATCAACTTTCGGCAAACCAACATATTCAAAGCTGTTGCGAACCCAAGTGGCGCC
>Ga0255344_1006435_pt1 | contig 10662 bp, 8 predicted proteins | sample wastewater_treat_5_FD_192414 | JGI IMG/M metagenome (GOLD analysis project Ga0255344, IMG submission 192414) | Wastewater microbial communities from Lulu Island WWTP, Vancouver, Canada - plant18 | ecosystem: Engineered > WWTP > Wastewater > Unclassified | place: Canada: Vancouver, British...
CCTCCACCGCAACCGCTGGATTTGGGAAGCCTTCATCGAGCTGTTTAAAACCGACTCTTACTATGACGTGCTGACGGTCAAAGACGCCCTCGAAGCCAGCGGGCATCTTGAAGACGTGGGCGGGTTGGATTACCTGATTTCCCTCACCAACCGCGTGCCTTCCTCGCAGCATGCCGAGTCTTACGCCCGCAATATCAACGCGCTCGCGGTGCGCCGGCGTCTGCTCACCGCCGCCAACGACATTGCCAAGCTCGCCTATCGCAAGGACACCGGCGTGGACAACGTCATTTCCGACGCGGAAAAGGCAATCTTCGGGGTGAGCCAGGAGCGCTACAAGCGCGACCTGGTGCCGATTTCTGACGCCGCGAATGATTACCTGGAACGCCTTTTGGTGAACGCCAGTCTCTCAGACGGGGTGACCGGGCTTGACACCGGGTTGAAAGCGGTCGATAAAGCCCTCGGCGGTCTGCAGCGTTCCGACCTCATCATCGTGGCAGGTCGTCCGGGTATGGGTAAGACCGGCTTCCTCATCGGCATTGCTAAACATGTGGGTTTGGCAATGAAACGCAACGTGGCTTTCTTCACGCTCGAAATGTCCGCCGAACAGCTCATCCAAAGAATGATTGCCCAGGAAACCAGCATTGATTCCCAAAAACTGCGTTCCGCCAAGCTCAGCGACATGGAAGCCCAGGAGGTGGTGCACGCTTTGGGTGTGCTTTCGGAATCGCGCATTTTCGTGGATGACACCCCTGCCATCACTCCGCTGCAGATGCGCACCAAGTGCCGCCGTATGCAAATGGAAATCGGGCTGGACCTCGTCATCGTGGACTACCTGCAGTTAATGTCGGGCGACACGCGCACGGAAAACCGCGTGCAGGAAGTCTCGTACATTTCCCGCTATCTCAAGGTCTTGGCGCGCGACCTGAACGTGCCGGTGATCGCTGCCGCGCAGCTTTCCCGCGCGGTGGAACAGCGCCAGGATAAAACACCCGTGCTTTCGGACCTGCGTGAATCAGGCTCCCTGGAGCAGGACGCCGACATTGTTATGTTCATCAACCGACCGGAACAGATGAAAGAGGAAAGCCCGCTTCATAATCTGACAAAACTGATTGTCGCCAAACACCGCAACGGTCCCACCAACAGCGGCATTGACCTGGTCTTCATCGAGAAGCTCGCCATGTTCCGCGACAAAGCCTACGTGGATTGAGCGCGCGGGAGGGTCTCTTGAGCGGCGAACTTTCGGAAAACTACTTGAACGTCAGCCTGCCGGCGAATTTCGTCGGTCGCTGCGTTGGGCTTGGGAGCGACGCGGTGTTGCTCCTGATTGGTTTTTTTGAGCTGCTCAGCCAACAGGAAAGCCCCGCGGAAGTAGTGGAGCAGTTCATCCTGCTCGATCACATGCCCGCGGCAGAAGATTCCCGCTGGCAGCAAGCTCTGGCGGAGCTGCTCGAAGAAGGGCTGCTGCTTGCCTGCCCCCAATCCCCGGACGACCCGGACGCGGCGGTGCTGCTTTTGCCTGCCAACCCCGAAGGTGCGCGCCGCTTCGAAGCGCTGCGGGAGGGCGGGCTCACCCTGGCTGATCTCCGGGCTGCCAGCCCCCTGCCAAACCCGGACAAGCCGAACATCTTCACCCTCTACGAGCAGAATATCGGTCCGCTGACCCCGATGGTGGCTGAAATATTGAAGGCAGACGCGGAAACCTACCCCGAAGCCTGGCTGCGGGATGCCATGCGCGAAGCAGTCAGCCGCAACATCAGAAATTGGAAGTACGTCCAGGCGATTCTCAAAGCCTGGCAGGAAAAAGGACGTGACGCGAATCATGGAACCACTCAAAGCACGCTTGAAAGATTTCGAGAACTTTATCGCCAACAGAAACAGGGAAAAAGCTCAAAGCCCTGAGCCGGCTTCCGGACGGCGCCCGGGCATCGATATTGGCGATCCCGACTGCCCCATCTGCGGCGGGCTCGGTTTTGTGGGGCGGGACCTGCCCATCGATGACCCCGAATTCGGCAGAATGGAGCCCTGCGCCTGCAGGCTCTCCGAAATCACTGCTTCCCAGCGCGATCAGCTTTTTTCGCTCAGCAACCTCAGCGCCCTCAGCGGGCTGACCTTCCGGAGCTTCAAACCCCGTGGCAGGGTCGGTTTGGGCACTTTTCAGGCAAATTCTCTGGAACAAGCCTTCAACTCCGCCCAAAACTTTGCCGGCTCACTCAACGGCTGGCTGCTGCTCACCGGCTCCTACGGCTGCGGCAAGACCCACCTCGCAGCGGCAATCGCCAACCAGGCGGTGGGCATGGGCATCAGCACGCTCTTCCTCACCGTGCCCGATCTGCTCGACTGGCTGCGCTTCTCCTACAGCAACACCTCCGATACCAGCTTTGAAGACCGCCTCACCCAGATCCGCACGGTTCCGCTTTTGATCATGGACGACTTCGGCACCCAAAACACGACCCCCTGGGCGCAGGAAAAGCTCTTCCAGATCATCAACCACCGCTACATCAACAAGCTTCCAACGGTCATTACCAGCAACCAGGCGCTGAACGACTTTGAACCCCGCATCCGTTCCCGCCTGCAGGACCCCGACCTGGTCACGCATGTCGAAATCCTCGCGCCGGATTACCGCAATCCAGCCGATGATATCGGTCACCCCGAACTTTCGAGCCTCAATTACCACTCCCGGCAGACCTTTGGCTCCTTCAGCTTCCGTCAAAACGAACGTCTCGAGCCGGAGGATACCCAATCCCTGCGCGAAGCTTTCGAGATCGCCAAAAAATTCGCCGAATCGCCCCAGGGCTGGCTGGTATTCTATGGTCCTTACGGCTGCGGCAAAACCCACCTTGCTGCCGCGATCGGCAACTACCAGGCCGGGCTTGGGCGCCCGCCGCTCTTTGTGGGCGTGCCGGACCTGCTCGACTACCTCCGCGCGGCTTTTTCTCCCAACAGCGCCACCACGCTCGACCGCCGCTTCTACGAGATCCGCTCCACCCAACTGCTCATCCTGGACGACATTGGCACGGAATCAGCCACCCCCTGGGCAAGGGAAAAGCTCTACCAGCTCATCAACCACCGCTACAACGCTGAACTCCCGACCGTTTTGACTACTGCCAATGAGCCTTCCAGGCTGGACCAACGGCTTTTCAGCCGTATGTCCGATAAACGGCTCTGCAAACTCGTCCTCATGTCCGCCCCGACTTATACTGGCGGGGGTTAGTCAACCCCCTTTTTCGGATTCTCGTAAGCCTGATTCAGAAACAGAACCTGGCATAATATCGCAGGTCGTACGGAGGGGGCTTGTACCCGCAGGGTATTGCTCCCTCCGCATCACATGCATACGCAAGATTAGCGGCTGGACTAAAGCCCAGCCCTACGGTGCATCCCCCGTCACATCGTGCCCGTAGGGTTTCGGGTTCCAGATTGTAAACAGCATCAACCCATGTATATAACAGCACAATTTCTCTATTCATTCAAGAGGTCAATAGCTGATGGGTGGTCAAAAGCTCTTGGTCTTCTGTTGTTGGCTAAGCTGGAGCTGCTATTACCAACTTTGCCACTTCTGTTGGTGACCACATCTTTGCTGAAGCAGTTATAATTGGGCGAAGGAAAAGGGAGATGGAGAACCTCAAAGGCGTTGAATTAACCCCATCTGATGCCAGGGCTGACTGGTATGTGCTCCGCTGCAAGTCAAACATGGAGTTCATCGTAAACGACCAGCTAAAGGCTAAAAGCATCCCAAATTACCTGCCGGTCTACGCCGTCAAGCCGGTCAATCCGCGTTCGCATGCCATCAAACCGTTCTTCCCGGGGTACCTCTTCGTTAATGAGGAGCCGGAAAGGCTCTATGACCACAGAGTCTTTTTGATGCGGGGCGTGACCGGGCTGGTGAGCTTCGACGGCATGCCGGCATCTGTCCACCCCAGCCTGGTTGAAGCCGTCCGCCGTCACACTCGCCAGCTCAACCTCGAACAGAGCCAGGCGCATTCGGGCTTCATGGCGGGAGATGAGGTAGTGGTGGAAGACAGCCTTATCGGGCAGATTGAGGGCATTTTTGAAAAGTGTATCAACGGCAAGGAGCGCGTTTCCGTGTTGTTGCGAATGATACAAGGTGGTATGATGCGTCTGGAGGTTCCGGTTGAAAAAGTGCGCCGGAAGCCGCAGCGAAAAGGCTGAAAAATCAAAAAAACGGGGGAACTTCAATTGAAGACTGCCCTTATCCGAGATGGAAAACATGTCGGAAGGGCGGAGGCGTGCATTAATCAGGGAAAACTAAAGTGATGATCGATGAAATCTAAACTTTCCGGGCAAAAACGTTTTCTTCTCCTCAGACTGTGGATGGCTCTGCTTCTGGGCGCATGCGGTCTTCAAACAGCGCTGCCGCCGGAAAACTCCACGCCAATGACGTTGCCCTCCCGCACATGGAAGTTCCGGACTCTATCAAGAAGCCACTTAACGAGTAGCGGCTCACAATAAATTTACGAAAAAATAACCTGAACAGGTAAACATGAAAGACACACAACCGATCCCAACTACTGATAATACTTCCCAGCCCGCGCGGAAGAAGCGCGCCAGCGGCGGGAAGGTGTTTCTCTATGCCGTCCTGGCATTGGTGCTCCTTTTGGCATTGCTGTACGTTGCATGGCTCAGACCGGCAATGAAAAAGCCCATCTCCGCGCCTTTAGCCCTGCCGACGATGGTCGTTGGTCCGGCGGGCGAAGAAGGCTCCGCCGAGCTTCAACCGCCTTCCAACCTCGAAAAACTGCCGGTCTTTGTTGAACCGGCGCTGGAAGCGGGCAAAAAGCCTGTTTGCGGGGAGGAGACAGCCTGGAACGTGCTGCTGGTGGGCATCGACTACAGCGATCCGCAGTATACCTACGGGCTGGCGGACGTGATCCGGGTCGTGCGGGTGGATTTTGTCGAGATGAAGGCAAACATGGTGGCGCTGCCGCGCGATCTGCTGGTGGAAGCGCCTGAAGGACGCTTCACCGAACAAAACCCGATGAAAATCAACCAATCCTACCTCTTCGGCACTCCAGGCTGGGGCGGCTACCTGGGCGAGGGCATCGGCGCGAACTCGCTGGCGGAGGTGATCCGCTACAATTTCGGCGTTACGCCGCAGCACTATGCTGTGGTCAACTTTGATACCGTCATAAACTTCATCGATGCGATTGGCGGGGTCGAAGTGGACCTGCCACAGGCTGTTGAGGATCCTTCGCCGAGCTTAGGATACTTCCCGGCGGGACCGCAAGTGCTCAGCGGTGAGCGCGCTCTGGCATTGATGCGCATTCGCACCTACTATTCAGACAGTTTCCGGGTCAGCAATCAGACCCTTGTGATGAAAGCGATTCTAAAAAAGCTGACGCAGCCAGCGATGCTTGTCAGGATCCCATCCCTGTTGGAAGAATTTAAGGGCGCATTTTTGACCGATCTCTCGATGGACCAGATCACCAATCTCGGGATGTGCTTCCTGAAAAATTTTGAACTCGATAACCTCCGCGCGGCGCAGATACCTAACGAGCTGCTTACCGCCGACTTTGCTTACATCCCCTCCCTCGGCAGCACGTCCTACACCTACCGCTGGGATCAGCGCACCGTGGACTGGATTCATCAGAATCTGCTTATCGAATAAGCGAATATGACCGAAAAAGAAATCACAACAGACGAAGACTGGGACCTGATCATTACCCCCCGCAAAAAGTGGTGGGATTTGCAGTTGCGCGATGTCTGGCATTATCGCGACCTCATCGTGCTTTTCGTGCGGCGCGATTTCGTCTCACGCTTCAAGCAGACTATCCTGGGACCGGTTTGGTTTCTCCTCCAACCGCTGCTTACCTCTCTCGTCTTCACCGTCATTTTCGGGAAAATCGCTCAACTGCCCACCGATGGGCTTCCACAAATGCTCTTTTACATGTCGGGTACCATCCTCTGGAACTACTTCTCCACCTGTCTCACCAGCACCTCAACCACCTTCACAGCGAACGCGCATCTCTTCGGGAAGGTCTATTTCCCGCGTCTGGTGATGCCGATTTCGATTGTCATCTCCAATCTGGTGACTTTCTTCATCCAGTTCGTTTTCTTCCTTGCCTATCTTGCCTTCTTCGCGCTGCGCGGTTCAGCGGTAAGGATTACTCCTTGGGCTTTTGCGCTGCCCCTGCTGCTTGTGCTGATGGCGGGGTTGGGGCTCGGTTTTGGGATCATCATCTCAGCCCTGACCACCAAATACCGCGACTTACAGTACCTCGTAGGTTTTGGGGTCGGATTATGGATGTACGCTACCCCTGTTATCTACCCGGTCTCGAGTATCCCGGAAAAATGGCAGTGGGTGGCGAACGTAAACCCGGTGACCCCCATCATCGAGACCTTCCGCGTTGGTTTTCTGGGAGCCGGCGATGCCTCCTGGGCGCGCCTGGCATATTCCTTCGGTTTTATGCTGGTCGTGATGTTCATCGGGGTGGTGATCTTCAACCGCGTGGAAAAGACGTTTATTGATACGGTGTAAGCCTTAAGGCGTTATGAAAAAAGTTGTATTGATCCTCGCAATTGGGTTCATCATATTAGGGTTTATCCTACCTGTTGGCATCCGCGGGGCGATTGCCAACAATCTCTGGTCGTCCGCGGTCATCAAAGGCTATTTGAACGGCACGCTTTCATCCGAGCTGCTCTTGGCTGCTCCAACCGGGCACCCGCATGCCAGCCTGCTCCAGGCGCGCGTCGCGATGGAAAAAGGTGAAACTGAGAAAGCGATCGGGCTCTTGGAGCCGTTTACAGCTACTTCTGATCCGGTGTTGATGGGAACTCAGGCTGAAGTGCTCTTCACAGCCCAGCGTTATCCTGAAGCCCTTGAAATTTGGCGCAAGTTGGGTGAATATGGCGATATTGAGCATGCCGCCCGGATCCTGAGCGCTGAAGGAAACATTGACATGGAAATCTTAGCCTGGCGGAAGGCTAACGAGATACGCCCGGATATCTATAGGATCATTCTGCTTTTAGCGCTGGTTAGCAAGGCTAACGCTTTTAGGGACGAGGGTAACTATTCGGAAGCCATCTCCCAGTACGGCGCAATTATTGAAGAATTTCCGCAGGACGAAAGGCCCTATTACGAATTAGCCTGGGCATATTGGCTGATTGGTGAAGCGGATCTCGCGATCAGCTCGATTGAGCGGGCTGTGGTGATTGGACCATCAAACTTGCGGGTGTATCTGCGTGCCGGTCAGATCTATGAGCTGGCTGGTAACCCCCAGAAAGCTCTGCAAGCGTACCAAAGAGCGTTGCAGATTTCCCCCGAAAACCTGGAGGCTCTTCAGGCTTTAGAGCGCATCAAGCATACGCCTTAGCTGTCATGAAGCATTAAACCCTATGCTTTCCAACGATCACGATCTTTCTCAAAAGAATAAGAAGCTTGCGTCACTCACCGATTGGGTCATTCTGACGCTGACCCTTGCGCTTTACCTTCTTTGGATGCTCAGGGATGATGTCCCCCTCCCGGGTCTGCTTTTGCTTGGCGCGCTTTGGCTCGCGTCCATCTTTACCTCGGGTTTCTTGGAGAACCTCTCCCCGATGCACCCGACTATTCTCGCTTTTATCCTCCTCCTGCCTGTAAATTATCTGTTTTCTCCAAGCCCACAACTGACACTGGTCAAAATCTACGGACTCATCTTGAGTTTCTCGCTGTTCTTTGTGATTATCCGGCTCGTGAACTTCCGCAGGAACATCCCCTTACTGGTCATTGCGCTGGTCGCCCTGGCTCTCGGCGCTGCCTTATTGGGACTCTTCGCGACAGACTTTCCCGACCGCGGATTGGGATTCATCATGCGCTTCGCGCAGATGCTCCCGCGGATCAGCTCGGTTCTCCCCGGCGCAGACATCAATAAAAATACGATGGGAGGGGCACTCGCGTTCTTCCCACCCTTATTGGTGAGCTTGCTCTGGGATGCGGGCGCGTATAAACGTATGCTTGCCCGCTACCCCCGCCTGAAGAAGGTGCCGGTCTCACTTTATAAACCTTTGATCCTGATCGTACTGGGGTTGGTGCTGCTGGCGCTCCTGCTCACGCAGTCTCGCGGGGCTTGGCTGGGGACAGCGGTTGGGATATTCGCGGTGCTCGTTTGGAAAGACAAACGCTTTTTGATTGCAATACCAGTCGGAATTGCGTTCCTGTTCGTGGTGATTTCCCGAACGGGTGACGGGACCCTGGGCGGGTTCATCGCTTTCCTGGACCAGGGGCAGGATTCCAGCATTCCAAGCCGCCTGCAGATTTGGGCGAAAGTTATCCACCTGATAAGGGATTTTCCGCTCACTGGCATCGGTTTGGACGCACTCGGGCAGGTCTATCCGGTTTACTTTAACTCTTTCCTTTTCCCTGAATATTCCTCAACGCTCTTCCACGCCCACAACACGCTGCTTTCAGTCGCGTTGGAGATGGGGCTTCCCGCGTTGATCCTCTATGTTGCCTTGCTCACGAGCTTTACGCTGATGGCAAAGCGCGCGTGGAAGCACGCCCGCACGATCAACCGCGTGCTCATGATGGGGCTGGTTTGCGGCATGCTTGCCCACCAAATCTTTGGGATCATGGATGCCTACACCATGGGCAAGAGTCTCGGCGTCATCATGTGGATTTACTACGCGATCATGTCTGCGCTTTTCGTCCACCGCGGTCAGATGATCCGCTCCAAGCTGGAGGAGAACCACCCAGACCCTGAGCTGCCAAAAGCCGCCCGGATACGCTATGTGTTGATTGGGTTGGCGGGCTGGCTGCTGTTTGACTTCGTTGCCCTGAGCCTCAGCCAGGTGAATATCTATGCTTCTATCGGTCTAGCTCTCGCCAGCGGGGTCGCGCTGGGATGGATACTTAATCATACGCATCGATTCTTTTTTCGATCTGAACAAAGCCATGATTTGCTGAATAAAAGCTGAGTTAAGAGTTATGACAAAGAACGTGATATCCGTTGAACATCTTTCCAAACAATACGATCTGGGTGTGATCGGCACGGGCACGCTCAGCCGCGATCTCAACCGCTGGTGGGCGCGGGTTCGCAAGCAGCCCGACCCCTACACCCGCATCGGTCAGCAGGATGCCTTCGCGCGCATCGGCGAGAGCATCTTGGCTTTGGACGACGTTTCGTTCCAGGTAAGGCAGGGCGAGGCGCTGGGCATCATCGGACGCAACGGCGCTGGCAAGAGCACGTTGCTCAAAATCCTTTCGCGCGTCACCGCCCCAACCAGCGGAGTGGTCAAGGTCAGGGGGCGCATCGGCAGCCTGCTGGAGGTCGGCACAGGTTTTCACCCGGAGCTTACCGGGCGCGAAAACGTCTATCTCAACGGCGCCATTTTGGGCATGAAGAAAGCGGAGGTTACGCGCAAGTTTGACGAGATCGTTGATTTCGCAGGGGTGGAAAAATTTATTGATACTCCGGTGAAGCGCTACTCGAGCGGGATGTACGTGCGCCTGGCTTTCGCGGTTGCTGCCCACCTTGACCCTGAGATCCTGATCGTGGATGAGGTCCTGGCGGTGGGGGACGCGGAATTCCAGAAGAAGTGCCTGGGCAAAATGGGTGATGTGGCAAGTGAGGGCAGAACGGTCCTATTTGTCAGTCATAATATGGCAGCGATACAAAATTTATGTAAAACGTCGATCATCTTACTGAATGGAAAAAATTCTGATCCTCTTGACTCTCAATCGGCAGTAGAAAAGTATCTTAAGGACTTTGGGAATGGCAACGCTGAAAATCGGGTCTCTGACTTGACGGATGCAAAAAGAAGAATTAAGCATGGTCCCATAGTCATTAATAAATTCTATTTTGAAGACGATACTGGTAAACCTGTCCAAACAATGATCGCAGGGACCAGAGTGCGATTAGTTTTAGAATATCAAGTGCTTGAAACCGAAATTGAAATTAATGATGTCGAAGTGTCAATTGTTATTTATGATTCTCTTGGTGCTAGGATTACTAATCTTTGGAATGTTTGCGCTAACGGAGAAAAATTCAACGGTATTCCAAAATCCGGCAAATTTGTCTGCATTATAGACAAAAATCCTTTTCGAACGGGTGAATACAAAATCGATATCTGGTGTGCAGTAAAGAATTCTACATCAGATTGGATGGAGTTAGCATCAAGTTTTTATGTCGAAGATGGTGATTATTATGGATCTGGCAAGCTAACTGAGAGTGCAAAAGGAGTAGTATTAATTGATCATCATTGGAGAGTCGAAGGAGAATAAAGATGCCTCAGGGTGATGTCTACAATATCCCATGGGTAATTAAATTATTAAGCAAAATAGACCCAAGTTCGATTCTTGACATTGGAATTGGAAATGGTTCTTATGGCTTCCTAATCCGACAGTATTTGGACATCGCTAAAGGAAGATTGTCACGAGATGAATGGGAACTGATCATTGACGGTATTGAGGTATTTCCGGACTATAAAAATCCAGTCTGGGATTACTTTTATAACAACATTATCATTGGTAACATCTTGGACCTGGTAGGAGAAATTAACAATTACGATGTAATCCTTTTGTTGGATGTAATAGAGCACTTTTCGAAAGATGATGGCACTTGGTTGTTGGAGGAACTTCTCAAGAAGACGGACTATGTGGTCATTACTACTCCAAAAGGAACTTACCACCAAAGTGAAGTATTTGGTAATATTCATGAAGCCCACCTAAGT
>Ga0255344_1006437_pt1 | contig 10658 bp, 9 predicted proteins | sample wastewater_treat_5_FD_192414 | JGI IMG/M metagenome (GOLD analysis project Ga0255344, IMG submission 192414) | Wastewater microbial communities from Lulu Island WWTP, Vancouver, Canada - plant18 | ecosystem: Engineered > WWTP > Wastewater > Unclassified | place: Canada: Vancouver, British...
TACAGGCACCAACAGGGGGTTTTTCTTGGTTTGCTGGTATGCCTGAGAATGAAATGGTAACGTTGTTTATAGCAGAGAAAATAGCAAAATTAGTGTCGATACAAGCTTTAGACTCCACAATTTTTGGTACAGAGATGATGCAGCAAGCAGTAGCGTATATTGATTATCAGATAATCAAGTCATACAATACTTACATAAAACATTCTACAAGCAAACCATTCGTTGTTGATGCATATACACTACAAGCATTGTATGTGAGGTCGCTTTTTTCAACTATTCCAAAGCCAGAAGAGCTGAATAAATCAATAATATACTTCAATGCAGTTTTAAAGCAAAATTGGACAGCCTATTCTTTGTATGGAAAATCGCAAGTTGCCAGAATCTTATTTAGAAATAATGAAAAGAAATTAGCACAAAGTATTGTTACTTCATTACTCGAATTTGCGACTGAAAACAAGGATAAAGGAATATTCTGGGCAAATAATACTGCCGGCTATTCTTGGTATCAAATGCCCATTGTAACGCATGTTGCTATAATGGAAGCAATTGCCGAAATTAAACCTAACAAAGAAATAGAAGACAAACTTAAAATATGGTTACTTACCAATAAACAAACCAATGCATGGAATAATCCAATAGCTACAGTAGATGCTATTTATGCTTTAGTGTTTACTGGAAACTCAATGAGTATTGTTCAACCGTCTAGTATGATTGCAAAAGTCAATAATAATGTACTTTTTGAGAGCGGAGAAGAGTCTTCAATTGGATACCGTAAGCATACATTCTACAACTCTGAAATTTCCCCCTCATTATCAAAACTTACTGTTAACAAAAAAGGAAATAATGTATCGTGGGGAGCTATCTACTGGCAATACGAAGAGGAAGTATCTAAAATTACAAAACCTTCCATGCATGCACTCAATATTGATAAAAAAATGTTTGTTGAACAACAACGAGGATTAAAAACAATACTTGTTCCAATTGAAAATAAGCAATTGCAAGTAGGAGATAAAGTGATTGTTCGTTTAACAATATCTACAGATAGGGATATGGATTTTGTACATATAAAAGACTTACGAGCTAGTGGCTTGGAGCCAGTAGAGCAAGTATCTACATATCGTTACAGAGAGGGAATTGGTTATTATCAGAACCCAAAAGATACCCATACTAATTTTTTTTTCAGTCAATTCCCCAAGGGTACCTATGTAATTGAATATCCTTTGTGGGTTCGTTTTAATGGTGTATATAGCGGAGGGATAAGCACAATACAATGTTTGTATGCTCCTGAATTTCAGTCGCATTCGTTAGTTCAACAACTATTTGTAAAATAATAAAATATGATTAGAAAAGAAGAAATATTTGAAGCAGGAAAATTTCATAAAACACATGGTGTTAAAGGTGAATTGTCGTGTTCATTTTCATTTCCAGTAGATAGTAGTAAACTATCGTTTATTGTGAGCAATATAGAGGGTATTTATGTGCCTTTTTTTATAGAAGATATGCGTGAGAAGACATCTACGTCCTTACTCTTGAAATTGAAAAATATCAATACGGATGAAGACGCAAAATTTTTATTAGATTCTCCCATTTATTTGCCCAATGAACTTAGAAAAACAGATGATGAGGAAGTAGATGTGGCATACTTTATACACTTTACTGTTGTTGATGCAAATTGTGGTAAAATTGGTGTAATTACTGCTATAGATGATTCCACCCCCAATACCTTATTTTGTGTTGATACGGAACAAGGCGAAACCTTATATATTCCTGTGGCAGAAGAGTTTTTCCTTTCAATAGATGAATCTACAAAAACAATCTATATGGATTTACCCACTGGATTGCTCACACTCAATATGTAAATAAATAATTAGTAAACTTAATTGAAAATAACAAAATAATCGGTATATTTGCACACTTTTAAAAAAATGTGTAACTAAAATTAACGCAAGCATGAGTTTATTAAGTCAAAAGTTGGCAAAATACGATGCCCCTCAAAAAATACAGGAGGCAGGTGTTTATCCTTATTTTCGTCCTATCTCTTCTGACCAAGATACCGTTGTACAAATCAATGGTAAACCAGTTTTAATGTTCGGTTCTAATAGTTATTTAGGGCTAACTAATCATCCTGAAATTAAACAAGCCGCAATTAAAGCTGTAGAAAAATACGGTACAGGTTGTGCTGGTTCTCGTTTTTTAAATGGAACATTGGATATTCATCTTGAATTAGAAGCTCGTTTAGCTAAATTAGTAGGTAAAGAGGAAGCATTGGTATATGCAACGGGATTTACTGTAAATTCGGGAGTAGTTTCTTGTTTAACAGGCAAGGAAGATTATGTGATTTTAGATAAAGCAAATCATGCATCAATTATAGAAGGAAGCCGTTTGTCATTTTCTAAGATTATTAAATATGCTCACAATGATATGGATGCATTGGAGAAACAACTAAAAAAATGTGAGCCTGATAAAGTAAAATTGATTGTTGTGGATGGTGTTTTTAGTATGGAAGGAGATGAAGCAAAATTACTAGAAATTGCTGATTTGGCAAAAAAATACAATGCATCGATCATGGTAGACGAGGCTCATTCATTAGGAGTGTATGGCAATCATGGGGCAGGAATCTGCAACCATCTTGGCGTAACCAAGGATGTGGACTTAATAATGGGTACTTTTAGTAAATCGCTAGCTACAATTGGTGGTTTTATTGCAGCTGATAAGCATATTATTAACTATCTAAAACATACTTCTCGTACATTGATATTCAGTGCAAGTATTACACCTGCTTCTACCGCTTGTGTATTGGCAGCCTTAGATGTAATGGAAAAAGAAACTTGGAGGATGGATGCTTTATGGGCAAATACCAATTATATGCGAGCTAAATTGCAAAAAGCTGGATTTGATACAGGTCATTCTACTACGCCAATTATTCCTTTGTATGTGCGTGATAATACAAAAACATTTATGTTAACTCGTATGCTTATGGAAGATGGTGTGTTTGTCAATCCAGTTGTTTCGCCAGCAGTAGCATCCGAAGATACCTTAATCAGAATTTCCTTGATGGCTACGCATACATTTGATCAAATAGATGAAGCCGTAGAGAAAATTACGAAGAATGCCACATTATTAGCTATATTGTAATATCTAAATAACAGCTTAAAAAAATGGAGCAACTTGGTAAAAGTGCTCCATTTTTTTGTTCTCATTGTTTGTTATTTAAAACCGAACTCCATAAGTTAGTAAAATTTGATTATGCTTGCTAGTAATCTCTACAGGAGCCCCAAATCCATTCACATAGGTAGGGTTATAGCTATAATAATCTTGTAATTTTGTTTGCAATACATAAGCCACATCCATATACGATTTTCCAAAACGATAACCCAAACCTGCTGTAATGTAATTTGTACTTTTATCATTTGTAAAATCAAAATCTGTACGAGTGGTATTGGTTGCGTATGTTCTGTATGCATCAGCTTTTATTGCTGGAGTTACCATGGCGTATCCAAGTCTTACAGACACGTTTTCAATTGGTCTAAGTTCAGTACCAACACGAATGGTATGTGTAGCATCAAAATTGGTAGCAATTTTATTATTCTGATCCACCATATAGGAATTGATAATATCATTATTTTTCATTTTCATTGTTGAATAGTCGGTATACTCGTAATCTACTCCAACAAATCCATAATTTCCAATTACAAAACCAAGGTTAGCTAGTCCTTTCATCGGTGTATTTAGGTAGTAAGAACCATAGCCCACAGGAGTTGATCCGTTGTAGTCAGGCTCTACTTCGGTTACGATTTTACTTCCAATTGATCCTTTGTTATTGTCTTTGATATAATACCAAGAAGGGGAGTGGAATGCACCACCAATACGAAGCCACTGCGTTGGTCGGGCAATAGCACCTACTTTAATACTAAAGCCAGAACCATCAGTTTGATATGAACTTGTATATTTGTATGTGCTATTATTTTCAAATTTTTCTTCAAAAATTGATTCCATTTGATAATCCAGATTGAGTAACACAAAACTTACTCCCAGTTGCAGTATATTACTTATATTTGCACCTCCACTAAATGCATACTCATTTACTGATCCACGTTCAGCTATGGTATACGTATTCTGAACTCCACCTCCAATACTTTGACTTATTAAATTATTTCTATATGATTCGTATTGGTTATTGATAGAATTATTCAATTCATCTTGTGGGTTTGCAATCATCATGCCATCCCATGCTAATACCGAAGCCCATGGCACACGTTGGTCTCTATATACATCATTATCTTCATCAAAAACACTAGCAGTATAGCCTGCTGCATTTCCAGAAATTTCAGTATAATTGGCTAAGAAGTCGCCTAATGATAAATTACTATTAGTTGAATAACGAATGTTTTTATCAAAAGTTTTTGCTCTATTATAAGCAAAACCCCAATTAAAAGCCACTAAGCCATTCTCAGATCCTGTTTTATATGCACTGATATAAGATACATTATTCAAATTGAATAAAAAACGGCTAGCCATACTGCCTAAAGCTGAGGTATTGTTCCAATTCCAGTTTCCAGTAAAGGTGAGCTCAGAACTGCGGTATGTAGCAATCCCAGCTGGATTGTAAAATAGGGTAGAGGCATCTCCACCTAAAGCTCCCATCGCTCCTGCCACAGACATAAAACGTGCTGTCCCATTTAAGTCAGTTTGAGCTACTTTTAGTGCATCGTATTCCGACTGAAATTGAGCATTTGCAAAGCTCATAATTCCTAATGCACACAAACTTGTAATTATTATTTTTTTCATCGTATTATTTTTTATTTATTTCATAATTACTATCTGCTAAACGAGCGACCTCCATTGCTTCTGCTTCCTCCGTTGGAAGACGATGAATTATCACTTCTTTGCGTACTTCTTGTACCAGAATTATTGCTATTAGACGATGATGAAGAGGAGTTGAAACTTCTACCGCTAGATGTTTCTCTTGGTGTAGAGGTATTCGTTGTTACGTCACTTTTTCTGGTATTTTGTGTAGAAGAAGATGGTGCACTATTAAATGTACGCTCTCTATTATTGTAAGTTGATGTATTACGTGTACTAGATGCGTTAGTATTTGTTGGGTTTGTTCCAACAGAACGTGTTGAACGTTGTCCAGAATTTTGATATCCATATGAAGAGCTACTGCCTCTGCCATCATTTACATAATTGGGTGTGCGGTCGTAATTGTTATAGCCCTTTCTTGTTGTGTAAGTAGGTATATGATGATAATAAGATGGGTAACCATAGTAACCATAACCATAATAACCATAACCTGGAGAATAATAACCATAATAAAATGATGAAGGATATGTACTATAAAATGGATAGTAGGTGTTGTATGTATAACCCCATCCATAGTTTAAACTCCATGACCAATGATAGGATGGATAATAATAAGGTGTAAAATAACTATAATCCCATGGATTCCAGCGTTGTGTAACACGAATATTTATAGTTGGATTGGGTTCAGAGGGTGTGTCGTTGTATATGTACACATATTCTGGGTTGTTGATAGTAACGGCTTCTGGGTTATGAAAACGTGTTATTCTTTTTGTATACTCAAAATCATCTTGTTCTACATTCGATGTTTGATTTGGTCGGTTTGCTGGAGCCTGACGGTTATAAGTATCAACATCACGCACATTATTAGAAATAACTACAGTTTCTTCGTTACTTGTAGTTATTCGTGTTTCATTTGCTTTTCTTGGATTATAGTAGATGTCGTCGTATTGAGCAAGCATCGACATAGAAAATGCAATAAACAGACTACTGATAAGTAAAGCTTTCTTTTTCATGGCATTTCAATTTAAGGATTTTTTTGTACTTTTGTTGCTTTTATATGCGTGAAAATGTGTGTTGTGTGTATGTACGATTCTATGATACAAAAATACACATTTATTTGTTAACAAAAAATTAATAAATGAAAGATTTTATTATTAAATTCTAATATATGATAAATTATTTAAGATTTGCCATCAAAATGAATCCTTTTTCCGAATATCTGGCTGATATTCTTGCGTATGAGCTTGGTGCTATTGGGTTTGAGAGTTTTGAATTGCAAGAAGATGGAATATCTGCGTTTATTCAAGAGCCTGATTGGAAGGGAGCTCTTTTCAGTGAAGTAATTCATGATGTTGCTAAGTTATATGAAACACAAATTAGCTTTAAAAAAGAACGTATTGTACAACAAAATTGGAATGAAGAGTGGGAAAAGCATTATTTTAAGCCTATATTAGTAGATGATGTATGTCTTATACGATCATCTTTTCATACTAATTTGCCCAATGCAAAATACGATATTGTAATAGATCCTAAGATGTCTTTTGGTACAGGTCATCACGAAACAACTAGTTTGATGCTAAGATGGATTTTAGAAGAGGTATTAGTGGATAAGGCAGTGTTGGATATGGGTTGTGGTACAGCTGTATTAGCCATTTTAGCAAAAATGAGAGGTGCAAATAAGGTGTGGGCTGTTGATATTGACGAATGGTGTTATGTAAACGCAAAAGAGAATATTTTGGTAAATGCAGTTGATACCATACAGGTGTTTCAAGGTGGGGCAGAAGTAGTTGATAATGAGAAATTTGATGTAATTTTTGCAAATATAAACCTGAATGTTTTACTTGAATATATGCCTCAATATGTTGCTTGTTTATCAAAAAATGGGATATTATTTATGAGTGGTTTTTATCTATCAGATTTGTCTCACATACATGATCTTGCCATTAAGCTTGGTTTACGGCAAATTGGATACAAAGAAAAAAATAATTGGATTGCGGTAAAATATTGTTTATAAGCAATATACAAAGTATAGGGGGAAATATTAAGTAGTTGAGATTGAAAAAATGCTATTTTATTTTTTGAAATTCCCAAAAAGTATTACCTTTGCACCACTAAAAAATGATGGCGGGATAGCTCAGATGGTTAGAGCGTCGGATTCATAACCCGGAGGTCACGAGTTCAACTCTCGTTCCCGCTACAAAAGCTTTGCGTTTCGTAAGGCTTTTTTTATATCTTCGATTTAAAAGCTCTGTCCATAACACGTTTATCTTCTTTTTCCTTAATACTATCTCGTTTGTCGTATTCTTTTTTTCCCTTTGCTAAAGCAATTTCTAGTTTAGCTAATCCTTTTTCATTTATAAATAATAAAGTGGGGATTAGCGTGCAACCTTTTTCTTTTGTGCCACGTTCTAGTTTACGGAGTTCTTTTGTGGTGAGCAATAATTTGCGGTCTCTTCGAGGGTTATGGTTATTGTACGATCCATAAAAATAGGGAGAAATTGACAAGTTTTTAACCCATAATTCATTATTAAAAAAGAAACAAAAAGAATCGGTTAAATTGGCTTTTCCTTCTCGTAAAGCTTTTATTTCCGTACCTACAAGTACAACGCCTGCTGTGTAGCGTTCTAAAATTTCATAATCAAACGTAGCTCGTTTGTTTTTTATCCGAATGGCAGTTTGTTTGGTTTTCATGGTTGATTAACTTATTGTAAACCGGGCATAAAGAATTTCATTAATGCCGTGATTGCTATTGGTAAAAGGATCATACAAAAAGCACTGAAAAGAACAAAACTAGCCCTTTTTGATTCTTCTATTTTTAAAAAATGAATGCTTCCTTCCCATACTATATATATAGTGTACAAAGAGAATATTTGTAGAAAGAAAATGCTACTAGTAACTTGATTAAACAAGTTAATAATAAAAATTACAGAAGAGCTATATACAACAAATTGAATGGTAACATCAAAAGAAAGAGGTTCTTTGCAATATTTTTCATAAAAAATACGAATTAGAAATGCGGCAGTATACAAGCCAATAAAACTTGAAATAAATAATAGTGAGGCTTCCTTTAGTGCAATTTGAAATCCATTGTTGCTACCGTTATTAACGAGAGCTACTATAAAAGCAGATAACGAGCCTAAACCCATTAAAGGGTAGGCATAAGAATGTAGTGGATTATTTTCAGTAGGATTTTTTGTGTTAATGTATTCCCAAGCTTTTACAGGTTTAGCTATAAATAATGCAATAGTTTTAATTAATTCTTTGTACATTGTTCTAATTTTTTTTCGTTGTTACGGGACACAAAAATACTATTTTTTTTAGTAAAATATGAATTAACCCTATTTTTTGTTTTTTCTTATATAAAAGGCATTTTTCTTTTTTCTTTTTTGATTTTTATTTCTTAACTTTGTCAGCCTAAAATAAAATGCTTGCAAATGATTGAGTTATATGTTTTTGGCGTTAGTCTTGGAGTTTCTAAAACAGAAACTCATACACTATTGTTAAAAGAAGTTGCAGGAAGTAAGTATTTGATGATAGAAATAGGATATAGTGAGGCACAATCTATTGCCATTCAGCTCGAACAGAAAAAAGTACCACGACCTCTCATATACGATGTAATAGTAAATTTAGTGAGCAATCTTAATGTTGCAATCGAACGTATTGTTATTGATAAACTTCAAGATGGTATTTTTTTTTCGAAATTAGTTTATAGAATGGGTGTACATGTTTTGCAGAGTGATTGCAGACCATCTGATGGGGTCGCTATTGCTGTTCGTTGTGGTTGTCCTATATTTGTCTCTGAAGAAGTATTGACAGTAGCAATGCAACAACGATTAGCAATTAAGACCAAGAAATTGGCTGATATGACGTATGAGGAATTAAAACAAGAAATGCAATTAGCTGCTGAACGTGAAGATTATAAACAAGCTTTGTTATGTAAAGAGGAGATAATAAAACGTTCTACTAATAATGAGAAAAAAAATCCAAATTAAGAAATATGAAAAATCTTAAATTTAGACTGATAGTGATGAGTTTTCTGCAATTTTTTGTGTGGGGGGCATGGCTTATTACTATTGCTATTTATTGGTTTGATACAAAACAATGGGATGGGGCTCAATTTGGGGCAGTATTTTCCACTTTGGGTATTTCTTCTTTAATAATGCCTACATTAATGGGGATTATTGCTGATAGATGGGTTAATGCAGAAAAATTATATGGCTTACTACACTTGTTAAGTGGGTTATGTATTTTTTCTCTTGCGTTTGTAAATTCACCTGTTGTATTTTTTTGGGTAATGTTGCTTGCCATGTTTTTTTATATGCCAACCATTTCATTAAGTAATTCTATTGCATATAATGCTTTGAAAGAAGTAAATCTTGATATTGAAAAAGCATTTCCACCCATACGTATTTGGGGTACGATAGGTTTTATTATTGCTATGTGGGTGGTAAATTTAACTGGAAACAAAGCAACAGCAGTACAATTTTATATTTCAGCAGTTTTATCTTTTTGTTTAGCCATCTATTCATTTACGTTACCTGCATGTATCCCGCAAAGAAGTAAAGAAAAATCTTCATCCATTGTACAAATGCTTGGTTTAGATGCGTTTAAATTATTTGCTAATCCTAAAATGGCTATCTTTTTTATTTTTTCGATGTTTTTAGGGGCAGCACTTCAACTTACTAATATGTATGGAGATACGTTTTTAGACGATTTTAAAAATATTGAACAATATGCTGACTCTTTTGTCGTTAGGTATTCAACCATTGTAATGTCTATTTCACAAATATCGGAAACATTGTTTATTTTAGCTATACCTTTCTTTTTAAAACGCTATGGTATAAAGAATGTAATGCTAATGAGTATGATTGCTTGGGTATTACGTTTTGCATTGTTCGGTTTTGGAAATCCAGATGATCGCTTATGGATGATAATTCTATCAATGGTAGTATATGGTATGGCTTTTGATTTTTTCAATATTTCGGGCTCGTTGTTTGTTGAAACATCTACTGATAAAAAAAATCGTTCCAGTGCACAAGGTCTTTTCATGATGATGACCAATGGATTTGGTGCAATATTTGGTAGCTTGGCAAGTGGATACATTATTGATACTTACTTTATCCAGGCAGATGGATTAAAAAATTGGCAAGGTATATGGTTAACATTTTCTGGGTATGCTTTGGTTATTACAATATTGTTTGCTCTTATATTTAGATACAAACATACAACCAATGATGTATTAAAAATTAAAAATTAAACATTAACATAGAGAAATTATATGGTATATATAGTCCTTTTCTTACTTTTACTTGCATTAATGAATGTGTATTTTTCGTTAGGAAGAAAATATGGTATTGTAGCACATGTTAATGAAAGAAGTTCTCATAAAAAACCCGTGATAACAGGAGCTGGTATTATTTTTGTTGTGTCTTATTTGTTTTACTTAGTCTATGCTTCGTGGAAGGGGATACACGTAAATTGGTTTATTTCAATTGCAGCATTGTTAATTGCCATTGTTAGTTTTTTTGATGATATCAAAGAAATTTGGTTTTTATTTCGGCTGTGTTTTCAAATAGTAGCTGTTATTTTGTTGATGTGGCAATTGAAAATAGATTTCTCTATTTCTTTTTTAGGATTGAAAATGTTAGATTGGATTGCTTTTTCTTTTTTACTTATACTTTTTGTAGCTGCTGTAAATTTATATAATTTTATTGATGGAATTAATGGTTTGATTGCGGGTTTAAGTTTAGTGTTCTTTTTCTCTGTCATTTTTATTGACTATTATGTGATTGATTTTATTGAAAATAGAGAGAAAATTTATTTCTTAATTGTTCCAACAATTATTTTTTCATTGT
>Ga0255344_1006442_pt1 | contig 10651 bp, 12 predicted proteins | sample wastewater_treat_5_FD_192414 | JGI IMG/M metagenome (GOLD analysis project Ga0255344, IMG submission 192414) | Wastewater microbial communities from Lulu Island WWTP, Vancouver, Canada - plant18 | ecosystem: Engineered > WWTP > Wastewater > Unclassified | place: Canada: Vancouver, British...
CATCGTTTCCACGTGGGGGCTTGAAAACGGGATCATTACCGCTGACAGCATGGAAGCCCGTGGTTACGGCACGGGAAGAAGAACACAGATGACCAGATTCGGTTTCACTTTCAGTGACGGCACTGTTCTTGCGGCTTCACTTGTGCTGACAGCTTTATGTGCAGCCGCTGTTGCAGCAGGAAAGATATCCTTCAATTTTTATCCACGGCTTATATCGTCCGAATTCGGCTTCATGGGGATCGTCGGTTCAGCTGCATACGCCCTGCTTGTTTTTATGCCATTATTAATCGAAACGGAGGTGAAGCTGAGATGGAATTATTTGATGTCAAAGGACTGAATTTTGCCTATCCCGAATGCACTGAAAATACGCTGCATAACGTTGATCTCACCATAGAAAAAGGCGAATTCGCCGTTCTGTGCGGATCTACAGGAAGCGGTAAATCTACACTTCTGCGAATGCTGAAACCCGAACTTACTCCTTTGGGCAGCGTATCGGGCGACATAAGATTCAAGGGTGAATCCATCTCGGCCATCGACCGCAGGGCTTCTTCTGCGTCAATCGGTTATGTTATGCAGGCTCCCGAACAGCAGATAGTGACCGACAAAGTATGGCACGAACTCGCATTCGGTCCCGAAAATCTTGGAATGCCTCGTGAAGATATCGCTCGCAGAACTGCCGAGACCGCAAGTTTTTTCGGTATCGGTGAATGGTATGACAGAGATACTCACAGCTTGTCAGGCGGACAGAAACAGCTTCTTAATCTTGCTTCGGTGTTGGTAATGGACCCCGAAGTCATCATCCTGGACGAACCTACCGCTCAGCTTGATCCGATCGCAGCTTCTGATTTTATTACTGCCATAAAACGGCTTAATCAGGAACTATCCATGACTGTTATCATTGCCGAACACCGACTTGAGGAGATAGTCCCCGTCTGTGACAGGCTTATTGTTATGGAAAACGGGCGAATTATTTTCAATGCTCCCCCATCGGAAGTTATTATGAATATGAACGAAGATCTTCTCAGGTTCATGCCTTCTGCCGCAAGAATTTACCGCACACTCGGAAATGAAAACGAAGAATGCCCCTTAACTGTACGTCAGGGGCGAAGCTTTATTGAAAAAAACTTCAGAACGGAAATCAGATCTCTGCCGTCACAAAAGAAGGAGTTCAAATCTGACAGTTATGCTCTCGAAATGAAAAATGTGAGATTCCGTTACTCCCGTGATTCTAAGGATATTCTCAAAGATCTTGAACTGAAAGTCAGACAGGGAGAAATTTTCACCATAGTCGGCGGAAACGGATGCGGCAAAACAACCTCGCTCAAATGTGCTTCTGCACTGGTTAAGCCTTACAGCGGAACTATTAAGGTTTTCGGCAAAAAGCTCAAAGAGTACAAGAACCGCACTCTTTACAAAGACTGCCTTGCTATGCTTCCTCAGGATGTTCAGACAGTTTTCATGTGCGACTCTGTCCGTGAAGAACTAAAGCTTGCAAATGCCGATATATCTTCACTTCCCTTTGATATTTCCAATCTTCTCGACAAGCATCCCTATGATCTCTCGGGAGGCGAACAACAGCTTGCCGCCCTTGCGAGAGTTCTTGCTGCAAACCCAAAAATTCTGCTGATGGATGAACCTACAAAAGGACTTGACGCTTTATACAAACATAAAATATGCAAGATTCTGCATCAACTGAAAGATAGCGGTGTCACTATCGTCATCGTTACACATGATATCGAATTCGCTGCTGAATGCTCCGACAGATGCGGAATGTTCTTCGACGGACACATCGTTTCTGTAGGAACTCCTGATGAATTTTTCGCTGAAAACAGCTTCTACACAACTGCTGTCAGCCGAATGACCCGTGGAATTTACGATAAAATCGTTACCGTCAGTCAGGCCGAAGAAATATGCAGGCTTAACGGCAGAAAGGACGGACTGAAATGATATTGATACAGAGTCCGAAAGTACGGAGTTTTATCAGATTTGTCGTTCCGTTTGTAGTGATACCTCTGATCGTTCTGTGTGGAGCAGTCGTATTCGACCGTAAGAAACATATCATCATCTCTCTTGCTGTGGCATTTTTTGCGCTTCTTCTGTTCGCTTCGGGATTTGAACGAAAAAGCACAGGTTCACGGAGACTTGTTATCGTTGCAGTTATGACAGCGCTGTGTTTCGCAGGAAGATTCATTCCCTTCCTCAAACCTATAGCGGCACTTACTATCATTACTGCTCTCTATTTAGGAGGAGAAGCAGGATTCCTTGTAGGAGCACTTTCGGCAGTGCTTTCAAATTTCTACTTTGGCCAAGGCCCCTGGACTGCGTTTCAGATGCTTGCCTGGGGAATGATCGGCTTCATCGCAGGCATACTGGCAGAACCGCTGAAAAGAAACAGATTGCTTTTGCTGATATATGGTGCAGTTTCGGGAGTTGCCTATTCTATGATAATGGACATCTGGACTGTTATGTGGTACGCTGAAAAATTCGACTTCACTCTCTACAAAGGCGCACTTATAACTGCCCTGCCCTATACACTTTCCTACGCTTGTTCAAATGTAATATTTCTGTTTGCCCTTACGCCGTCTTTCGGCAAAAAACTGGGACGCATAAAGAAAAAATACGGTGTATGAAAATACCCCTGATATGGAGTTGCACATAGATGCACTCCTTATCAGGGGTATACGTATAAGTTTTAATTATTCAAACATAGGTGTAGAAAGGTAACGCTCACCTGTATCAGGAAGCAGTACAACAATATTCTTACCCTTATTCTCAGGACGCTTTGCAAGCTGGATGCCTGCCCATACTGCTGCACCTGATGAAATACCAACAAGTACGCCCTCGTTTCTTGCAACTGCTCTGCCAGTCTCGAAAGCATCCTCATTTGCAACAGTTATGATCTCATCATAAATATCTGTGTTAAGTGTATCAGGAACAAAGCCTGCGCCGATTCCCTGGATCTTGTGAGGACCTGAAGTTCCCTCTGAAAGAACAGGTGAGCTCTTTGGCTCTACAGCAACGATCTTGACATCAGGATTCTGAGACTTGAGGTATGCACCAACACCGCTGAGAGTACCGCCTGTACCAACACCTGCAACGAAAATATCTACCTTTCCGTCAGTGTCATTCCAGATCTCAACACCTGTTGTCTTCTGATGGATTGCAGGGTTAGCAGGATTTGTGAACTGTGAAGGGATAAAGCTGTCAGGGATCTCCTGTGCAAGTTCCTCAGCCTTATTGATAGCGCCCTTCATGCCCTTGCTTCCCTCTGTGAGCACAAGTTCTGCACCGTAAGCCTTCATAAGGTTGCGGCGCTCAATGCTCATGGTCTCAGGCATTGTAATGATAAGACGGTAACCTCTTGAAGCTGCAACAGATGCAAGTCCGATACCTGTATTACCGCTTGTAGGCTCGATGATAACGCTGCCGGGCTTGAGTAATCCCTTAGCTTCTGCATCGTCGATCATAGCCTTTGCGATTCTGTCCTTAACGCTTCCGGCAGGATTGAAGTATTCAAGCTTTGCGAGAAGCTTAGCGTCAAGGTCATAATTTTTTTCAGTATTTGTAAGTTCGAGAATAGGTGTTTTACCGATAAGATCGGTGATCTTCTTATAAATGCTCATAATAATAACTCCTTTATATAAATATATTTATAAACTAATTTTATATTTTCGATCATTAAATTTACGCCTGATAAAGCGTCAACATCGTTTAAGTAACATCGTTCTGCCTCCAGATCCACTATATTACCTATATGTTTGGTATGCTTATATTATACCAGTGTTAAATCCTTTTGTCAAGGGCTTTCACTGAAATTTACATATTAATAATAATTATTATCTGCTATAACGTATTGCTATTTCTCATCAAACCTGCTATAATTTAAATGTATAATACTTGCTGCGGACTATCCCGGCATCCCAGGAGGAAAATATGAATATCCAGATCTTCGGTACAAAGAAAAATTTCGATTCAAAAAAAGCTGAACGCTACTTCAAGGAGCGTGGCATAAAATATCAGTTTATCGATATGAAAGAAAAAGGAATGAGCAAAGGCGAGCTGAATAATGTAAAACAGGCAGTAGGCGGACTTGATGCTCTTATCGACGAAAACAGCAAGGATAAAGATCTTCTTGCGCTTCTCAAGTATATTTCCGATGAGGACAAGGAAGAGAAAGTTCTTGATAATCCGCAGATAATAAAGGTACCTGTTGTACGCAACGGCAAGAAAGCCACGATAGGATACTGCCCCGATGTCTGGAAAGAATGGGAGTAAGAAGGTAGAAAAATGATCTATACAGTTACTTTTAATCCGGCCATCGATTATGTTGTACACACCTCGTCACTGAAGCCCGGTGAGGTCAACAGATCGGACGGCGAGCAGATGTACTTCGGCGGCAAGGGCATAAATGTTTCTATAGTTCTCCGTGAACTCGGAATCGATTCAGTCGCACTCGGATTCACAGCAGGTTTTACAGGTGAAGCGATCGAAAACGGACTTGCAAAAATGGGTATCAAAACTGATTTTGTCCGACTCAGAAGCGGTAATTCCAGGATCAATGTGAAGATAAAAGCTGAAGAAGAAACCGAACTGAACGGACAAGGCCCCGATATTTCCGATGATGCGCTAGACGAACTTTTTGCAGGACTCGATAAGCTTTCAGACGGTGATACACTTATTCTTGCAGGCAGTATACCGTCATCGCTTCCGTCGGATATCTACGAGAAGATACTTCATCATCTGTCAGCGAAAAATATCAGAACTGTTGTTGATGCCACAAAGCAGCTTTTGCTGAACACATTAAAGTACAGGCCATATCTTATAAAGCCCAATAATTTTGAACTTGGCGAACTTTTCGGTGTCACGCTTGAAAATGATGAAGAAATAATGCATTACGCTATGGAATTACAGAAAATGGGCGCAAGGAATATTCTTGTTTCCATGGCCGAAAACGGAGCGATCCTCCTTGACGAAAACGGTAATTTTCACCGCTGCGGAGTGTGCAAAGGCTCCGTGAAAAACTCCGTAGGCGCAGGCGACTCCATGCTTGCAGGATTTATTGCAGGTATCGAAAAAGGCGATGCTGACTACGCTCTGCGCCTTGGCACTGCCGCCGGAGGAGCAACTACATTTTCAGAAGGCCTCGCAAGCGGCGAGTACATACTTGAGCTATTGAAACAGCTTTAATAAATACGCAGTCAGGACTAAACCTGACTGCATTTTTTCATATACAATAATCTCCGCCTGTCAAATTTGACGAATGGTCAATTATATCCTGTAGTGTAATACCGTTAAGATAATTCTTGATAGTAGCATAGAGGCCTTCCCATACAAAAAGAGTAGAACATTCCCCTGCCCTTGCACATTCATTAGGTTCAAATTCAAGGCAGGCAACAGGCGCAAGGCTTCCCTCTGTAGCTTCAAGTACATCTGCAACACTAACTTCACTTGCTTTCCTTGCCAGCATATAGCCGCCCTTGTTTCCTCTGTTTGTACGCAGAAGATTGCTTTTATTCAGAAGCGGGACAATCTGCTCAAGATATTTTTTGGAAATGTTCTGTCGCTCGGCAATATCTTTCAGTGAGATAAATCCCTCATCGTAATGAGAAGCCAGATCAAAAAGCATTCTCAGAGCGTATCTACCTTTAGTTGAAATTTTCATTTTTAATTCTCCTTATGTCAGATTATTTTCTATAAATGAAAGAAAAGGTTTGGTTTTGACCTTTTTCTTATTATTCATGTACCATTGCAGACTTTCTTCAAGTCCGGCTTGTAAATCAATTGTATCAGGCATCAGCTTGTCCTGCCTTGAAACATCAAGAGTGTAGGCATAGTCATAGAACGGGAAATAGCTTCTTTGCGGAACATCGCCGCTTACAGATACAAATTCCGGTGTTTTTCCGCAGACCTCATAGCAGGCAGTGACCCATTCTTTTATGCTGACAGTTTTCTTATTGCCAACATTATAAATGTGTTCGGACGGCTTTTTCGTAATGAGGATCTCCATAAATCTGCACATATCACGAATATGAAAGAACTGAAGCGGCATACTTCCGTCTTTCGGCAGATAGAACGGCATATTTCTTTCAGCGCATTCAAAAACAAATGCCTCACGGTAAACATTATTCATAGGCCCGTAAAGATAAGGAGGACGAATGATGTAATGGTCGGAAATATTTTCTGTCACGTATTTTTCTGCTGCGATCTTATCCGTTCCATACGCTCCCCAGATGCTGTTGGGTCCTGTAAGATCATTTTCACGGAACGGCTGAGAAAGTGTCTCGGGATAAACAGCACTTGAACTCACAAGCACGTAAGTTCCGTATTCTCCCAGACCGTCAACGAGATCCTTCACATCCTGAGCGTTGTATGCGGTAACGTCAAGAACTGCGTCAAATCGGTATTTTTTCAGCGTATCGGCGAGTGAATGGCGATCGGCTTTTATGTGCAAAACGCCGACTGACTGCTCGTCATTTCCTCGGTTGAGCACATAAACATTATGCCCTTTTTCTATAAAATATTCAGCAGTAAAACGGCTCGCAAAAACCGTTCCGCCTGTAACAAGTATATTCATTTTTCACTCCTATTTACGGTAATAGACAAGAGTCATTTTATCATTTATTTTTTCAGTCTTACCTGTCTGAATGTAACCAAGGGATTCATACAAGCGACAATTACCTTCTTCCTGAAGAATAGTTTCAAGCTCCCAGTTATTTGCGCCGTGAATCTTCTCAGCTTCAATTATAGCCAAATATGCATAGCCTTTTCTGCGGTATTCATTCAGTATAAAGATCGGCGAAATACGCTTTGGAGAGCCATCTTTTCTGTCAACTACACGAATAGAACCAACAGATTTGCCGTCTACTTTTATTATATAGTAATAAGTAAAATCCTGTTTAAGACGATCGGTCACTTTTTCTAACGGTTCATTCGCAGGGTTCGTGTCTGCATCGCCGTACTTAGCAAACAATTCAGCAAAAGCAGTTTTCTGCATTTTCCAGATAAGTGCATCGTCTTTCACATCAGCTTTTATAAGATCCATCTTTTTCTTTTTAACCCCAGCTTTCCTGCAATTCCAGCAAACTTTTCTCTGAATGGAGAGCCAAAAACGATCACTTTTCCGTTAACTGAAAATACTCCTCAGTTGTCTTCCCGTTCAAGAACGAAAGTATGTGAGGACGTAATATCGAATCCGTCAGGTGTTTTGTGATCAGTATTTTTTAATGGAATATAACATTTCAATTCGCCGCCGAAATAGAGAAAAAACGAATTGATACTTATAGTGCTTGCTATGATCACAGGATCAAGAATTTTCATTTGCTTTGCCGTATCTGTTTTGCAGCTGATTGTATAAACATCATGCATCGCTTTAACTGAAACAGTTTTACAATTACTGCCAAATCCATAGGTTTCTTTAATTATCAGCATCCATTGCTGATTAAATCGTCTGTCAAAGTCACTCCATGGGCACTCTGATAAATTGCGATAATAAACGTGTTCATTGTACGAAGCTATCAGGAAATCAATAAACGGACTGCCTTCATCAGGCGTCTTATCTACACAGTCGCTGATTATCCTATAATACAATGGTTCAGCATCGGTAAGCCTCAAAAACGCATACACATTTGATTGAAGAGTCCAGAAAAAGAGACATTCATCATATGAAAATCCGTATTCACGGAACTGTTCATCATCATCGCCCTCTTCCTTTACCCATTCACGAAAATCTATAAACTTGCCATTATTGCTTACAAGACAAAAGTCTTCACCGGTCATCGGCGAATACTTTCTCCCGCCAAAACGAAGAAAAGCAATATAGTCCTCAGGAATTTCATAGTGCTGATAAGCATTTCGTATAACCCAGATCTCGTCCTCGGACAGCCCTTCATGCTGTATTGGCGCTTTAGCAAGGAATGTAAGGAAACTTTCAATATCATGGTTGCCGGTATATTTTTCCATTTTTCCCTCCTGTTTTTATTATTATACCATAGGTTTAGTATGTTTTCAAGTGAATTAGCATTTTCTTTCAAATGAATTTTGCTGCTGCCGCATATATTTAGTTAATATAAAAAAATATATAAAATAGTATTGACATCCTCATCATCGTATGATATAATTATATTCGTTGTGAGGGACAAAACAGTCTACAACATCATAGGGGTATAGCTCAGTTGGTAGAGCAGCGGTCTCCAAAACCGCGTGCCGAGGGTTCAAGTCCTTCTGCCCCTGCCAAAAAATGCCGTAAACTCGCCGTTTACGGCATTTGCCATTTATGAACGGCTGTTCATTTCTAACACTTTTCTAACACTTGGATATTTTGTGCGTCCTGTGCGGAACTGTCAAAAGTTCTGTGCAGGACTTATTTTATTCGTTAATTGCAAGCAGCTGTGCCATTTTTGCCGCCGAGCTCTCCTTGCTTGAGTAGTCCAGATGAGCATAAATGTTGGCTGTTACCTCGAATGTTGAGTGTCCCAGCCACTCCTGTATCGCCTTCATGGGTATACCGTTCTTCAAGAGCAGGCTTGCACAGGTGTGGCGGAGATCATGATAGCGTATGTGCTTCAAGCCGTTTTCTTTCAGAAGCTCACTGAATTTCGCCGTGACATAGTTTGGTCTGAGAAGCTGACCTATCTCATTCACGCAGACGTAGTCATCGTATTCGTGAACGTAAGAATTTCCGCATAAACGGCGCTGCTCGTCCTGATGGAGCTTCAGCCTCCGCAGTGCCATTGCCACTTCCTTCATCAGCGGAAGTATCCTGTTGCTGGACTCCGTTTTCATTTTGTCGTGACCGACTGTCTGATATTTGCCGTCTACCTTCTGCTCCACGACTTTGTGAGCAATGCGGATAGTGCCGTTCCCGAAGTCGATATTGCTCCACTTGATACCGAGGATCTCGCTGCGGCAAAGTCCGTAATATGCAGCAAGAAGCACGGGAATGTATATCTCGCTCTCTTTAGCAGCACGGAACAGTTCCGTCAGCTCCGACTGATTATAGTACGCTCCGCGGTACTTCTCAGCCTTTGGACGGTCGGCGAAATCACAGGGATTGCTGTCAATGTACTGGTGCTTCATAAGAAAGCTGTATGCGGAATGTATCAGTCCGTGATACCGCTGCTGAGACGCACCTTTCAGTCCCTGCTTAGCAAGGTAAGCGTAGAACTCGTTCAGATCCTCTCCTGTGAGATAGATCATAAACGGTAGTTCCTCGGCTCTCGAAGAACGTCCGTATCCTTCCGCCACAGAGCTGCCTGTAACCGTCAATAGTAGTCGGCTGGAGCTTCGCAGACGAGTGGTCGATCCATTCTTCGATGTATAAAAACAGGGGCAGAGCCATTATCCGGCTCTGCTCCTTTATAAACTGCTCGGGGTGTTTCATCTTTGAGATAACTTTCAGTGCCGCCTGCTGTTTCTTGTTGTAAGCTACAAGCAGCTCGTCAAGGAAGGCTTTCGCAGCTTTCTTATTACCTCTGATCTCATATCCCGTGGATACCCATTTCTGTTTTCGTTTACCTGTGTGGTCGTATAAATTCAGCACAGCATAGTACTTGCCACGCTTGGTTTGCAGACTTCCTGTCACATTTTTCATAGGCAGCACCTCCTTGCTCCGAGTATGTATTCAATAACTTTTATCTTCGTTATCCTTATATTTTTACCGACTTTGAAGCTCTGTATCTCGCCGCTGCTTACTAATTCATAAGCAGCATGGCGGCCTACCGACAGCATTTTCATCAGCTGCGGAACACTCACCACGTCGGGATAATCGGTAAACATCTTGTCGTACATCTTTTCAATATCTGCCAATAGCTAACACCTCTCTTTAGTATTCTAAACATGATCATAATCATTGAATTGTTCATTTTAACTTTCTCCTTTTTGATAACGTAAAAGGGTACGTTTTTCTACCGTACCCTTTTCTTTTTGATTTTTGATATGTTATTTCAGGTTATCGCTCCTGCCGAACATCATGTCTATTATCAGTTCAGCGCAGTCACGAAAGCCCTGTATGTAGCTCTCCGCTACCATCGTTTCGGACAGCATTCCCTGCATATCCGTTATCTCGTTCAGCAGCTTCTTATCGTCAGCCGACAGCCTTTTCTCCAGCGAGTCACACATATCAAGCAGGTCGCGAGTTCGTTTGGCGTACTCGGACTCGCTCTTAACGCTGTGCTCACAAGGCGTTATGTTTCCGTAGTATAGATCCTGCAACTTCATTGCTGCGGTCACCTCCTGACCATCAATCATACCACAGCTTTCGGACGAAATCCATTCACCAGACCTGATGAAAACTGCCTGTTGAAATGGAGCAGAAGCAACATAAGGATATAGTGCTTCACGATACCCTTGCCGCAAAGGGTGTCACGTTTCATGACACCCTTTTGGGGGATGAGCTGGAGTCACGTTTCGTTACTCCATAGTCTGACCGAACGAAATGTTCTGTCAGCTCATACTTTCCGTTATGGATGATATGCAGGTGCTGCCGTTTTGGCAACGCCTGTCGGTACTGAACATTTCGTTCACACTCGCCTCGAATCAGGGCGAGTTCAGTACGGTGAACGCCTCGTTCACCGTGAGCTACCGTCGTGTTTCCATACATCAGCTCAGTCCGCTTTGGACACACCTTTGCTGAGTCTGCGATTTGCCGACTCAG
>Ga0255344_1006447_pt1 | contig 10642 bp, 8 predicted proteins | sample wastewater_treat_5_FD_192414 | JGI IMG/M metagenome (GOLD analysis project Ga0255344, IMG submission 192414) | Wastewater microbial communities from Lulu Island WWTP, Vancouver, Canada - plant18 | ecosystem: Engineered > WWTP > Wastewater > Unclassified | place: Canada: Vancouver, British...
TCTTTCTAATGCTGCAAGAAAATATATGGTAGATAATTCCACTAAGTATGCTGTAGATACGACTAAGTTCTTTCCAGTAGGCGGAAGTCTTGGGGGTAATGCTTCGCTATTTTATACCTATGGCGACGCCAATAAAATTCAGCATCCTCTATTTCAGTGTGTGAAAGATAAATTTGGATATGATTTTCCGATTAACCAAAATGGCGTTGTAGCGACAGGCGTAATGGGTGGTGGATTACCAGGGCCAGAAGACGGCTTGGGAAGCATCTTGACCAAAGACGCTAAAAGACCTGCAATTATGCTATGTGGCGCGATGGATTGGGTGGTAAATCCCAATCAAACGAGTATTTTGGGACCAAATAACTACGGAGGTTTAGCATTGCAGAAAATAATGGATTCTTTGGGAATTAAAAATTCAGTGGTGGTAAATGCGTATGGCACGCACGTGTTCCAAACCCCATCTTTTAATCAAGACTGGACAGGATTACCCAATATTCGCAAAAACTTCACCGATGCCATCACTCCCGCTTCGGTAGATGCCTATGTGAAAGGAAATACCATTAATTTATTAATGTATCAATATCAAAATACACAGATGTATGAGGCAGCAGGACTGATAGCTTCGTTTTTTAATAATGCAGTAAACAATACACTGCCTGCAACATCATTAAAATATGTACAACCTAAATGTCTGCAAAATACTATTTTCTATCAGTACAGTATTGGTAAAATGTCTATCAAAGATGCTGCAAACTGCCTAACATTTAACAATTGCGGCAATAAAGTAAATAAACAATTAGATAAAACAACAGCTACTTGCTTAGATGGTACGCTTGAACCCTATCCTAAGGGACAGGCTTTGGTGGTGCCGAATAATATGAATGTAATAGGAAAAGGAATGGTAAAATTTCTTACGGTGTTAGAAATATTAAATAAATTGGGCGGTAAGAAATAGAGCAATCTGCCAAAGGAAAACAAGGGTTAGAATTATCTACAAATTATGTCGTATTCTTTCCCACCCCAAAAAATACCTATCACAGACGAGTAAAATTCCGGAAAATAAAAAAGGAGTCAAACATTTTGACTCCTTTTTCTGCTCTCCCTGCTGGACTTGAACCAGCGACCCTCTGATTAACAGTCAGATGCTCTAACCAACTGAGCTAAGGAAGAATTTATTTTGGACTGCAAAAGTAGGCTATTAAAATAAATTATGCAATATTTGCAAAAAAAAAATTTAATGAGTCTTTTAGTTGTAGGTACAGTTGCTTTCGATGCCATTGAAACACCCTTCGGGAAAACAGATAAAATAACAGGCGGATCCGGAAATTATATTTGCCATTCCGCCGGACACTTCACTCATAACATGCAGTTAGTCAGCGTAGTAGGCGATGATTTCGACAAGCAGGAATTGAAATATCTTCAATCAATCGGTACAGACATAGAAGGTATTCAGATAAAAGAAGGCGAAAAATCCTTTTTTTGGAGCGGTCGCTACCACATGGATTTAAATCGCAGAGATACACTTGTAACCGACCTGAACGTGTTGGCAGACTTCAATCCTGTACTACCTGATAGTTATAAAACGGCAGAATTTCTGATTTTGGGCAATATTGACCCAACATTGCAAGCCAAAGTTATTGCACAAATGCAAGAGCGCCCGAAGTTGATAGCCATGGATACCATGAATTTTTGGATGGATATCGCACTAGAGCCTTTAAAGGCAGTTTTGAAAATGGTGGATTTACTAGTAGTAAATGAAGAAGAAGCCCGCCAGCTAACAAATGAATATTCATTGGTAAAAGCAGCAGCAAAAATCCGCGAAATGGGCCCCAAGTTCTTAATCATCAAAAAAGGAGAACATGGTGCATTATTATTTCACGGAAATAGAGTGTTTTTTGCTCCGGCACTGCCACTAGAAGACGTCTTTGACCCTACCGGCGCAGGAGATACTTTTGCAGGTGGATTTATGGGATTTTTGGCAAAAACCAAAGATCTTTCTTTTGAAAACATGAAACGTGCCGTAATTTATGGCTCTGCTATGGCAAGTTTTTGTGTAGAAAAATTTGGCCCACAAAGATTAAAAGACGTTACACAAGAAGAAATTGAAGAACGCGTGCAAGTTTTTATCGAGTTGGTCGATTTTGATATTATTCTGAAATAGATACAGCTTCCAATTTTTAGATTGCCTTAAAAAAGAATTTTTAGAGATTAAAGGACTTTAACATTATTTCTCAAACAATTCTATAAATATTTCTATTTTTGCATACAAAGAAACAATATGGAATTTAGAGAAATTATAGCAGTAACAGGCGTGTCCGGATTAAAAAGATTAGTAGCTAACAGAAATGATGGATTGATACTTAGCGAATTAGACGGTAGTAACAAAAAATTCTACTCCAATCGTCAGCATTTATTTTCTCCATTAGATAATATTGCCATTTATACGGATGAAGATACCGTAGCATTATTAGATGTATTAATAGAAATGCAAAAGCAAAAAGCAAGTAATCCGCCGATAGATGCCAGCTCTTCTAATGATGATTTACGCGCATATTTAGCCAAAATAATTCCCAACTTTGATAGAGATAGAGTAAATGTATCCGATATCAAAAAATTAATAAAATGGTACGCTATTTTAGAAGGATTAGATGTGTTTAAAAAACCAGCTGAAGGGGAAGAGGTGAAGCAAACCGTAATAAAAGATACAAATACCAAACAGCATACACCGGCAAAAGATATGAATATCCAACAACAATCTGTTGCCAAACCACGCATGACCAAAAATAAAGTCTAACTATTACTTGATAGACAAGCTTATGTTTTCTCTAAAAACTTAGAGCGGTCTGTAGTGTAATAAAAAACCCATTTAATATGAATTCCATTGCAAAAAAAGTACGGCGTTATCTTTCTAAAGAGCTAATTATTAATACTTGGGAAGATGCTCAATCTTTCTATGATGAGTTGTTAAATAGAACAATCAGCAGCGAAGAAGAATTATTAAAATGGATAGCCGACAGGAGTGAGACCGATGCTGTGGTAGATGAAGAATACCGGTGGAGATACATCAAACAATCTTGTAACACAGAAGATGAAGTACATAAAAGAGTATATGAAAACTTCATCGAACATATAATGCCGAAATGGATGTCGGCAACAAACCTGCTCAATAAAAAATTAGCCGACTGTGAATACAGCAAAGATTTAGACCAAGAACGCTTCTTTGTGTATTTGAGACACCTAAAAACACAATTACAATTATTTAGAGAAGAAAATATTTCATTAGCACAACAAACGCAGTTACTTTCTAATGAGTATGCCACTACAATTGGCGCAATGACAATAGAACACGAGGGCAAAGAATATACACTTCCGCAAACTTCTATTTTCTTGCAAAACCAAGACAGCCGCCTACGAAAAGAAATTTATGAAAAAGTAAATATCCGTCGCTTGCAAGATAGAGATAAGCTAAACGATTTATTTTCTAAACTGCTAAAAATACGCCACCAGATGGCTTTAAATGCAGGGTATGAAAATTACCGCGATTATATGTTTGCCGAATTAGGACGTTTTGATTATGCTGTAAAAGATTGCGAACAATTTCACGAAGCTATTAAAACAGAAGTAATTCCATTGGTAAATAAAATATACCAAAAACGAAAACAGCAACTGCAAGCAGCACAATTGTTCCCGTATGATTTAGAAGTGGACCCTCAAAACCACCCGGCACTACATCCATTTAAAACAGAAGAAGAATTTATAGAAAAGACAATTAAATGCCTGCATAAAGTAGATCCAATGTTTGCACAAAGCATTTCTATAATGAATGAAATGCAACACTTGGATTTAAACTCTCGCAAAGGTAAAGCACCTGGCGGATACAACATGACCTTGCCAGAAACTGGAGTGCCATTTGTATTTATGAATGCTGCCGGTACGCAAAGAGACTTAGAAACCATAGTACACGAAGCCGGACATGCGGTGCATTCTTTTTTAATGCGCAATTTGCCTTATAATTTCGACATGGAAATATCTTCTGAAATGGCAGAACTAGCTTCTATGAGTATGGAATTTTTATCTATAGAAGGTTGGGATGTTTTTTATTCCGATGAGGACAAAAAACGTGCAGTTGAAAGCCATTTAGTCGGCACCATTACCATGTTGCCTTGGATTGCCTTAATAGACAAATTCCAACATTGGATATATACAAATCCCGAACATACCAATGAGGCTCGAGAAAACAAATGGGAGGAATTACATAAAGAACTAAGTAGCGAAATAATAGATTGGACACCATATAGCGATTTCAGAAAAACAATGTGGCATAAGCAATTACACATTTTTGAAATCCCATTTTATTATATTGAATATGGCATTGCCCAATTAGGCGCCATTGCTGTTTGGAGAAATTTCAAAAACAATAAAGAACAAGCACTAGAAGCATATAAAAATGCCTTACAATTAGGCTATACGAAGCCAATTCCAGAGATGTATAAAAGCGCCGGAATACAGTTTGATTTTTCTAAAGAATATGTAAAAGAATTAATGACTTTTTTAGAAACGGAATTGGATTAAAAAGGAACAATTTTTATCATCGGATAAAACCAATTGCGAACTTCTTGTATTGCCTTTAAGTTTGCATCAAAATGTGATAAATTCCCTAAATCTATTAATGCTACGTTTCCACCTCGCTGATAAAAAGTGGTGTATGCAATTTCACTATTGTCATAAAAAGCAATTTCATCGCCGTGGCTATGATAAAACCGTGTAGGCGCATGAGGTGTCCAACCACTCAGCACGTCTAACTCTTTCACTTTTTTTCTGAAACTTGTTGGGGTATTATTTTTTAAATCATACTTAAAATCAGATTGTAAAGACATAGAAAATACATTAGGATACTTGGTATTGATATAGCCCATACTTTTAGTACCATCGAATAACACATTCGTCAAAGAATCATAAGGTGCTACAAAAATAGCGCTATAAGATGGATAAAAATGCTGTGTACTTTGTACACTATTTAGCAAAAATGCATACGCACCCGAAAATGGAAAAGAAACAGAATCTACCAGCACATTCAATTGAGTCGATTGCTCTAATGAAAACCAACTTGCCATCGGCGCACTAGCTATAAGTTTAAGCTGAGGAGCGTATTTGGTTTCAATGGCACGCTGTGCTGCTAAGGTAGCATGTCCGCCTAGCGAATAGCCCATTAAAAATACATTAGAAGTAAAGAAAATTTTTCGGAGTGTTTTATTTAATAAAGGCTGAACACTACCCAGCATATCTACTACGGCATTTGCTTCTTCTTCCGGATTGTAAAAATGATGCACACCATCACTATACCCCAAGCCTATGTAATCGGCAGCACATACGATTGCTCCTGTTTCACTTGCCATAATAAATGGTACATAATAATTTAAGTCGGCACTAATAGAAGGTACTTCTTGTTTTTGAATGGCCGTTCCATGTTGGAAGCAAATTACTGGACATTTATAATTTACAATTTCAGGTACATATACTAAGCCGCTGGCGGTAATTTCATGGTTTTGAAAATCGTGGGTTTTATAAAAAATTCGAAATACCGTTACATCATACTTTGGTTGAATAATAGAGTCGATATTGGGGTACACAACACTCAATTTTGAAACAAGTTGTGCCGTGGTAAGTTTGTCTTTAAACCGATAGTTAATGAAAGTATTTTCTAAAATAGCCGTTGTCGTGTTTGTTGCAGTTGTTTCTTTTTTACAGGAAAAAAATATCGAAGATGCTGCAAAAAACAAACACACATATTTCATTTTATCACGGTTTCTTCGCTTATATAATATTTAAACAAAAAGAAAGTAGATAAACTGCATAGCAAATGCCATACGCCATGCCATTGAAACCAAGAGTATGGATGGCAAAAGCAGCTTCCATCGTAGCCGAATTGCCAAACACTAAAGCCGGCAACAAAACATAAAGTACAATAAATGGCATACTTGAATAAAATAATAGGCTTATATTTTTTATAAAATAAATATTCAAACAACATACCCATAGTACAAACTAAACCAAAGGCTGCATTTCCCGGAAAAAAATTAATGCCGAATGTGGTTTTATATGTACCCGCAACATTGCACAATAGGAGGCTTAGCAAGAATATAATAATAAATACAACCGAAGGCAATGCATAATAACGAACCAATGCATAAGCCATCATAAACGAGCCAAAGAGGTACATACTATTCATATCAAACAATCCGCCGAGATGTGCCTCAGTAGCGTGCATAGCCATAGAACATGGCCCCAGCAAAACCACCAACAAACAAAAAAATAATGGAATAAATGGATGCTTGAAAAAATAACCGGTTTTGTTGAGGTTGCCGTGGCTTAACAACCAAGCGCACACAATACCTGAAGTAATAAATCCAATGTTAGAATAGGTGTTTATCGGCTGTTTGACAAGCCCTTCTCTTGCCGCTTCACAAAAAATACCGCCTACATTATCGGACGCACCAAACCACCCATATTGTAATGCAAAATAAAATACAGCTAAAATTATAACTGTAAATGCAAGTGTAAGGTAAAAGGCGTTTTTTAGCATATCGTAAAAATAAAAGTTATAAAAAGGGTAATTTTACAACTTTGGCTTTAAGCAATTTCCCCCGTATGTCTATATAAATTTCTGTGTCTATGGCAGCAAATGCCGTAGCCACATAACCCAATCCGATACCATAGCCTAGCGTTGGAGATTGAGTGCCCGAAGTTACATGCCCAATTTCATTTCCAGCAACATCTTTAATAAGATAATGTCCTCGTGGAATACCTCGGTCTATCATACTAAAACCCACTAATTTGTTTTTTAACCCGGCTGTTTTTTGTTGTTGCAAAATATCTTTTGCTATAAAGTCTTTATTGAACTTCGTCACCCAACCCAATCCAGCTTCCAATGGAGAAGTGGTGTCATCAATGTCGTTGCCGTACAAACAAAATCCTTTTTCTAATCGCAATGTATCGCGCGCACCCAAGCCGATAGGTTGCAAGCCAAAGGGCTTGCCGGCTTCTAAGATTTTATTCCAAACCGTAACGGCATTTTCTTTATTAAAATACACCTCAAAGCCACCGGCACCCGTGTAGCCCGTATTGGAAATAATTACATTGTCCACGCCGGCAAATGTTCCGATGGTAAAACGATAATAAGGAATAGAAGTTAAATCTACAGAAGTTAATGTTTGTAGTACCGCCAATGCATTAGGCCCTTGAATAGCTAATAATGCGGTATCTTCTGATAGATTTGTTAAAGCGGCTCCTTCTGAATTATGCATATTAAACCAAGCCCAATCTTTATCAATATTTCCGGCATTTACTACACACAGATAATGGTTTTCTTCAATGTGATATACCAATAAATCATCTACAACACCACCGCTTTCATTTGGGAGATAGCCATACATAGCTTGCCCTTTTTCTAATTTACTAATATCGTTTGATACTATTTTTTGCAAAAAGGCTAATGCATTTTCTCCTTTTACCAAAAATTCGCCCATGTGCGAAACATCGAACATGCCGGCTGCTTTGCGCACACAATGGTGTTCATCTAAATCGGAAGAGTAGCGCACCGGCATATAAAATCCGGCGAAGTCCACCATTTTCGCACCTAAGGCAATGTGTGTGTCTGTAAGAGGAGTTGTTTTCATAGAAAGTAAAAGGAATAATTAATAACCCAAAAATAGCGAATTTGTAAAACTTATTACTTATTACTTTCTGCTTATTACTTCCACATAGGAACTTTTAACGAAAAAAAACAGTTATACAATACTGTAGAAATTTATTTTTGATACCTTTATAAAAACAAACCAAAAACATGGGCATATTAGATACTTTTAGAAATGAGTTCATTGACATTATCGAATGGACTGACAACACCCAAGATACGTTAGTATGGAAATTTCCTCGTTTTCAAAATGAGATAAAAACTGGCGCACAACTGACGGTAAGGGAATCTCAGGCTGCAATCTTTTTAAACGAAGGAAAACTAGCCGATGTCTATCAGCCGGGAAGATATGAATTGACAACGGCAAACATGCCCGTTTTAACCACCTTAAAAGGATGGAAATATGGATTTAATTCTCCATTTAAAGTGGATATTTATTATGTAAATACCAAACAATTTACCGACCAAAAATGGGGAACAAAAAACCCGATTACGTTAAATGATCCGCGCTTCGGAATGATTGAAATTCGGGCATTTGGAAATTTCTCGTTCCGCATTTCTGATGCAGGGAAATTTATGAAAGAAATTGTAGGTACCGACCGAGAATTTACTACCGATGAAATCACGGGACAGTTGCGCACAATGATTGTGCAAAAACTTACGGAAACGATTGCCGACAGTAAGCTGAAGATTGAAGAATATGCTTCTAACTTAGATGCATTTTCAAAATTTGCATCCGAAAAATTAGCAGATGATTTTGATTCCTACGGATTGAAAGTAACCTCTGTTTTAGTAGAAAACATTTCTATGCCGGACGAGGTGAAAAAAGAAATTTTTGAACTTTCTCGTTTGGATAAAATTGACATGCAAAAGCTAACGCAATGGAAAACGGCACAAGGCATCGAAAAAGCCGCAGAAAGTGGAGGCATGGCAGGTGCATTTGTAGGCGTGGGCGCAGGAAGTATTATTAATAATGCGATGAACGCGAGCCAGCAACCTACTGCTACACCACCCCCGATGATGCAATTATTTGTGGCGGTAAATGGACAACAAACCGGGCCATTCGATGTGCCTGCATTAACGCAAATGGCACAAAGCGGACAGCTAAAAGGCGATACTTTAGTGTGGAAGGCGGGCATGGCAGCTTGGGCTGCGGCAGCTACGGTTTCTGAATTAACAGGTATCTTAGGCGCTGTTCCACCACCAATTGCACCACCACCATTATAGCTGATAATAAAAATAGATTACGATGACAAACAAGAATTTCTTGTTTGTCATTTTCTTTTTCTAGCAGAGCCTCAGTGTGTTGGAAAAGCAGCGATGTTGGACAATGCGTAACATACCGCAGAGCCCGCTTTGCGAGACGCTGCTAATAAAAAAAGAGAACCCTTTATGAATTTTGCGAAATAGATAGCGCACTTTTGAGGTTACAGAATTTACTTGCGCGAAATCTTTAGCGCATATTTCCCACTTCCGGCTATAAATAAACCTATAAAAACAATTGCATTTTCTACTGCATGGGAATAGCCACCAAAACCATCACCATTGGTATAGTGCATAAATGCGGCTATAAACATAGTAAAAACAAGCATCGCCAATGCAGGCCGAAATAAGAAGCCAAGAATTAAACAAACACCGCCGCCAAACTCCGCAAATGCTGCCATAAAGCCCCAGAATGTAGGTGCAAAACTGATATGTATGTTTTTCATAGCACCGCCAATCATTTCCCATTTTTCCGCACCGCCAGTTATTTTTGGATAGCCATGCAGCATGAACATAACCCCAATGCCTATACGAATAATGAGCAAGCCTAAATCTGTATTGTATTTGCGTAGCATAATTTATTGTTTAGAAATCTAAGGTATGGTTTTTTGAGAATATGATTATAGATTTAGATTCTTTAGCTTTAAATAATGTGTGAAATTCAATTTTATGTATAAATTTACATCCCACTTATGAAGAAGCAGCGATGTTGGACAATGCGTAACATACAGCAGAGTCCACTTTGCGAGACGCTACTCGGAAGTAAAAATTATCTTTGCGCTCTTTGCGTCTTTGCGTGAAAAATTAAATCTGCGTTCCAAACACTTTCTCATCAATCTCTTTAAAAATCACTTCGGTTTCGTGCATGGTTTTGATATTGTCATACACCAAAATTAAGCTGTTGCCGCTTTGTTTTAAGTTGCATTTTTTCTTAGAACTTTGAATTTCTGCCATCACTTTTGGAAAAAACTGGCTTTCATAGTACGGAGATTTTGGATTGTCTAAAAAGTAGCAGCGCAGTTTTCCATTTTTTAAAATAATACGCTCAAACCCAATTTTCTTCGCTATCCAGCGGATACGCAACCCATCGAATAATTCGTTGATTTGCTTAGGAAGTTTCCCAAATCTGTCTTCAATTTTTTTGGAAAATTTCTGTAGTGTTTCTTCATTGTTAATTTCATCTAACTCTGTATATAAACGCAAACGTTCTTCGGTATTTTGTACATATTCTAATGGAATCAGCATTTCCACATCGGTATCAATAGTACAATCATACACAAATTGTTTTTGCTCTTCAATTTGTTCTTTAAAAACATCTTTAAAATCTGTGTATTTTAATTCTTGTATCGCTTCATCTAAAATTTTATGATACATTTCAAAACCGATATCGGTAATAAAACCACTTTGCTCGCCGCCTAATAAATTTCCTGCGCCACGAATATCCATATCGCGCAAAGCAATTTGAAAACCCGAACCTAAATCTGAAAATTCTTCTAAAGTTTGCAATCGTTTTCTTGCTTCGTCTGTCAGTGTAGATTTTGGCGGTGCTAATAAATAGCAAAATGCTTTTTTGTTAGACCGACCCACACGACCACGCAACTGATGCAAATCGCTCAACCCAAAATGATGTGCATTGTTGATGATAATCGTATTGGCATTTGGAATATCCAATCCACTTTCTACAAT
>Ga0255344_1006451_pt1 | contig 10634 bp, 12 predicted proteins | sample wastewater_treat_5_FD_192414 | JGI IMG/M metagenome (GOLD analysis project Ga0255344, IMG submission 192414) | Wastewater microbial communities from Lulu Island WWTP, Vancouver, Canada - plant18 | ecosystem: Engineered > WWTP > Wastewater > Unclassified | place: Canada: Vancouver, British...
TTATAATCATCAGAACAATTTTCAATCAAAACTCCTTTAGTTGAGTTTGTAGATGTGTAAAAACGAGTAGCAATGTTAGTAAAATATATTCTTTTTAACTCTATATCAACATTATTTCCAGCATCATAACAGGCATAAAGCATTTGATTAACAGTTCCGCCGTCAACAGGCGAGGTTGGAGTTCCACAGTCATACCATCTAAATCGGGTTGTATTAGACAAATAACAATAACATGTATCTGGATGAACATTTGCTATTCCACTCCAAAATGAACCTCCTTTTAAGATACAGTCAAAAGTACCTGATTGAAACTGAATTACTCCATAAGGTGTGGTGGTAGCACTTGAGGTTGTATGATAAGAGTCAGCATAAACAGGATCTTCAACTATACAATTATCCGAAGCAGTTATACTTAAACTACCACCAACAATCACTGGTCTAAAAAACTTTATATTTCCAGAATATGATACATAACAAGGATATGCTGCAGCATGGGTTCTAAATATTCTATTCTGAAAATGACAATCGGTAAAAGTTATATCCTTACAGTATGAAATAGCTGTTCCATAATCAGCCGAAGCCATTGTTCCACACCTTCCCCATTTACATTTAGTGGCAGTTCCACCAGCAAGGTTTGAGGCAAAGGTAGCATTATTAACATCTGTATTTAGGTAATTGCCTGTATGAAACTCCTCTAAAGTAAAAGCGGTAGCACACTCGGTAATTAAAAAGTTATCTGTGATAGCCGTGTTTTTGATAGTAATAGAATATGCCTGAACCAAGTTAAAATACCAAGTAGACAAACAACCTTGTATATCAACATTTCCAGCACTTGTAACCACAAACTCTGGTCTTGAAGTTACAGTAGCGTGTGGAAGTGAATTAACTGCCCTTGACGCTGGATCACAAGACATCATTAAAACATTAGGAATTCTAACCTTACAACCTGCTGGTGGGATATATCCATAAGCACCCGATTCGTTAGCACCTATTCTTAAAGCACCACCATCTAACATTTCACAAAACTTACTTCTTTCATCAGTTCCTTTTGCAGTACCATACCAACCACTTGAAAGAGTAGCGCTATATCTTTGTGCTGGGTAAAATTCATACTCATCTGTACCAACACCAGTTTCAATCCAAAGTCCAGGATACATTGTATTATTACCACCACCACATGTAGGTAATTGAAATATTTGAGCCACACCAGTCGTATTGTCTAAGTAGAACCACTCGCTTCTAACTGTAAACTTTTGTGCCCTTGCAATGATAATATTAGTAACATCATCGTTCACAACCTCAATCCAACCAGTTACATCAACTCCATTAGTTGTTGCTGATATACCAGTTAGAGTTTCAGAAGCGTTGTAAGAAGTAGAAGCACTTTTAAGTTTAATAAATCCACTCGCAGGTATTGGAGAACCAACAGCAACTGGAGCAGAATTTATAGAAGGATAAACTCCTAAAAGTTTTCCTATAGCACCACTTGTATTTCCAACGATATTAGTATCGTAAGCAGGAGCATTACCAGAACCTGAAGTATATGGAAGCCATCTAACATTTCTACCATCAATCAAAAGTTCTCCACCAGTAATAGCAGTCATTGTAATAGCACCTAAACTTCCTGTTCCTGAAGAAGGTGCATTTTTATGATAGCGAGTATCTGTATTTATTGTTAATACAGCACCATTTTGAATAGTAACTGCTTCACCAGCAGTTCTTGCAGCACTATCCCAATCCTGTGATGTTGATATTACTGCCATTACACCTCACTCCACGCTGAAACACCTATAACATCTCCACCAGCGTTAAAAGAGAGTATTTTTTCATAATTTTTAGAACCAATAGTTTTTGTTATTGTTTGAGTTGAGGCTTCAACCATATCATCATTTGAAATAATAAGAGATGGGTTATTACCATCTGTTGGTAGTGTATTTCCCAACACTAAATTACCATTTGAATCAACTTTAATTCTTCTTGCAGTATCACCATCTTCACCAATAAGCATTACTGCTAATATGTCATATTTATCATCACGACTTTTCTTTAATATTTCTTGTTCAGATTCTGATATATGGGATTTACTCTGTGTCAATGGATTTGCCATTTATATTTTCCTTTTCAATTTTATTTAATTTACTCATAAATTTTACCCACTCTGCAATTTTAGCAATCTTAATTTCTTTAGGAGCATATTTACAATCTGTTGCATTTTCTGCTTCCTCTATAAATTTTTTAAATGTTTCTTTGCTATCTTCATATTCTCCTGCAGAAACCTTTTTAATATATGCGTTTTCAATATCCATTATTTCATCATACATTTCAATATCAGGTTTATCATATATATTTACTACATCAAAATATTCTGCAGTATATGGATAACCATTTATTTCCACATAATGAGAGATTGGTGCTTCCACTTCTTTTGATAAACCATCTGTAGGTATATCAGGATTTTTAGGTTCAGCATCTTGAGATACTGCTTGTTCTTTTGCAGAACTAACCTCATTTGCTTCTCTGAAAGCACCATCACTCATTATTTTACTTCCTCTGGTAAGTTTTCGTAGATAGGAGAATCTTTTGCAACTGCATCTTCAATAGGAACTACTGGATCTGGTCTTTGATATTTCTGTCCGTCTTTACCAATATATTCATTTGGTTTAGTTAAAACTTCTTCTATCTCTTTTTCTATTTCTTCTTCTATAGATTCTTCAATTATTTCTTTCTTCTTTTTAGCCATAATTTTCCTTTTAGAACAAATGTGGGTTAGAATTAAAAAGTTTTATATATCTTTTCAATTCTTCCTCAGATAGATTTTCTGGGTTATTCCTAACCTTAACATATTTTCTATCTCTTTCTATTTGTTCTTGTATTAACTTTTTACGATAATCTTCTAAACTATGATCTTTAGTTTGACTATGAAGTTTATCAATTAACTTCCTTCCATTTTTGCTGGATATATAACCTCTTTTTATATCTTCTTCTATTTTTTCTATATCGTAATCTCTTGTTGTCATAGTTTACCCTTAGGGGGGAGTGTTACATCCCCCCTAAACGAATCAATGTTATGACTGATCCGTAGCACCATGTTTGATCTCAATGATCCAATCTGATACTAAGGGTACTGGTACGAAGGACATTGCCCAACCTACAGTACTGAACCTATCTACTGGGTTATCAGTAGAGTTAGGTCCTGGAGTTTTGACATAAATCTTCTTCTCATCACCTTCAAGATCTGTGACACCAAATGCTTCAGCACCATGAATAAATGAGTGCATTATATCTGCACCTGATGCACCAGCATTAATTGTTTCTTTCCAGTTAGTTGTTTCCAAGAATCTAACTCCATATAGTCTTCCTAACTCACCTTTATACAATTCTGTCGTATCTTTGTATGTGTGAGCGTTAACCCATGTAGAATCTCCCATCAAATCGTATGAGGAATAAGGTGCTATTTTACCTATAAAGTAGCCATCCTTATATCTAAGTGCCTTGTTAACCTTCAATGTTCTTACAGCTTTTCTTATTTCAGATGCTTTTAAAGTATCTGTAACAGAAACTGCAGTTAGTGCTTTACCAGCAGCTATCTGATCTGTATTTGAAGCAGCAAGACCTTTTTCTCTTACCATCTGATCTCTTGATTCTCCAGCGTTCTGTGCCATAACCTCAATAGCACCTTTCATCTTAGAATCTATCGCAGTAAGTTTTAACAGTTTTGAGATTGGTGTATAAGAACCAAATTCAGAGACTGTACCACTTACATTAGTAGCCGAAAGATTAACAGCAGAAGGATTAGAACCTTCTGTTATCTGAGTTGTTATGATTGGAAGAGGAGAATATCTTTGGAAGTAAACAATCTTACCTTCACCAGAAGGCAAAGGTCGTACTTGCGCACCTTCCTCATGTATTAACCAATGTTTTGCAGTTGAAATGAACAACTTATCGTAATAAGTTTGCATCAACTGACTTAGTGTACTTGTTGTACTCGCCATGTTTTTTCACCCCGATTCTTAACGAGGTACAATCTTTTCAAGTTCTTCTAATGTCATGTCTTTAGGATCTTTATTAACCCTTTTGACACCTGCTCTGTCTGGTCGTAAAGCACTATTTGAATCCAATTCAATGATTTCTTCTGCTGACATAGACTTTGCTTTTTTCTCACTCTGATTTTTTAATCTCATGATTCTATCAACAAATGGTTTTAACTTTAAACTTGGATTTGCTTTAGAAGCGTCCTCATATAAAGTAACTATCTCATGTGTTAAATCTGGATCAAACTCTTTAGAACCTTTCTTTAGTTCAGGATATTCCTGCTCTAAATCATTTATGTCCTGGTTTAATCTTTCTATAACAGCTTGTCTATATCCAAAGGTTCTTAATGCTTTTTCAACTGCTCTTTGTTCAGCAAGTTGTAAGTCTTTAAGATAATCCCCTGTATAGGGAATAGTATCTGTTTCTCCCCTAATTTCTTCAATCACTTCTTCTGTAGAAGGATCTAATCTTTTAGGAGCTAACCTTTGTCTAAGATCATTTATTTCTTTTTCAAGTTCTTCCGCCTTCTTTGCCTTATTAGCAAGTTCTTGAATTCTTTTTTGACCTCGTTCTGACTTAACTAAATTACTATCTTCATCTTCAGAAGGTAATTTTTCTTCACCCTCCTCTGATTCTTGATCTGTCTCAACAGATTCAGTTTCGTCAAGAATTGGACTTTCTTCAACAATTTCTTGATCAACAAGTTCCTCTGATTGAGGATTTGGAGTTTCTTCTGCCATATATTTTTCTCCTTATATAATTTGTTACAACCCACTCATTTTGCAGTATAGGAACAGGATGCTTTCCTATCCAGTTAATAACTGGTAGCGGTAGCCAGTACGAATGTTAGGAGTAATATCCAAGTCAAACGAAAGGTCTGGCTACCAATATCAGTTATCAACTACTTTGATTGTATAACTGGTTTACCATTTTCGTCAATACCAACTAATTTTTTATCAATACCTATATATATTCCGTAGTCTAACTTAGAACCTGTATTTATTATATAAGGTCCTTTTTGTACCCACTTTCCTTCTAAAGAAATATCAAATTTTTCAATATCTTCTAACTTTTTCCATGAACTTTTATCGTGTTCAGTTATGTTTCTCTTTTTGGTTTTCATTATATATATCTCTTGACTGCTCTACTCTTTTTATTAAATCTTCAATTTCACCTGCAACAATATCTGCAACTAAAAATCTCAATCCCAATTCACTCAAATCTCTACCAGCAGCATCATAATCTCTCATTGACATAAGTTTATCTATTTTACTTTTAGCTAAATCCTTAAAATCTTGCCAACCATCAAGTTCTGTTAACATAGCAAAATTAGCATCTCTTTTATCAATAGTAGGTTTTTCATCACTTTTATTCCTGACTTCCATTATAAACTTCATAAAGTCTGGGCTTTTAGGTTCTATTATGTCTGATTTTTTATCTAATACTTTCATATTTATATATTAGAAATAGGTTGTGGTTGTTGTGGTTGTCTCGGTTGATATCTTGGTTCTCCTTGAATAGGTTGCTGTGGTTGTTGTGGTTGCTGTGGTTCTTCACCACCTAATTCAGATAAAAATGTATTAACTTCGTTAGCTAAATCTTTAATCTTTGTTGTAGGTTGATTTTCAATATCATCTGCATCAAGAATAATTTTATCCCAATCTTCTACACCAGAACCAACTATTATTCTCTTAAACATTTCTGCTACATCAAGTTTTTTACCACTTGCTTCAAATGCTTTTAATATAGGTGAAACTAATTGACCAGATTGTGGCTCAATTTGCGCTCCAGATAATACTTGTCTTAATAACATTGATAAGTTTTCAATTTCTGATATTTCATCTTTTCTACTCATAGAACCGCTATCTATATCATAGATATATTTACCTTCTATTTCACTCTTATTTATTGTTAATTTACCAGATTGACCATCTTCAAATATCTCTACTAAATCAGGAAAATCAGTAATAATTTCGTCTATTTCAGAACCAAATAAACTAATAACCAATGCTGATGGCATTTTAGTTGCTTCTAAGTTAATAAATCTATTCATTATCTGCGTTACTGTGTATTCTAATTGTGTTCTTTCCATAGAATCTCTGGTATTTTCCCTTGATAATTGCATCCTTAATGCTTGTGGTGTTTTACCCATTGTTGCATCAGTACCAGATGATATATTTGTTTCAGAAGTACCTTGTGAGTTCTGCAAAGCACTTAAAAGATATTGATATGAAGCAGTAAATGTTTCCAATCCTCTTGGTGATACCATTGTTGGTTGTACATCTACATTAGGTCTATCAACAAACCACTTACTTCCTGGTCGCATTTTAATACTTGAAGGTGTAACACCATCTGTATTTATTTGTAGCGGTGGATATAAACTCATTTTAACACCATCAAAATATAAGTTAATCAAAGAATCTAACGATTTTTGTAGTGTTTCTGACCTTTCAAATTCACCTAATCCATAAAAGTCTTCTAATATAGGAAAATTATGTTTAGAAACTATTGGTAACATGTGATTTTGATGTGGATTTTCAATAACTCTTATTATTTCTCCATAATCAGGTAAAAATGTTATCCATCTATCTCTTTCATATCTTGTAATAACCTCAATATATGGATTTCTTGAAGATTCTGCATCATCTTGGTAATACTCTGAATATCTTGTTGATATTCTTTCACTTGATAATTGACTTCTTGATTTACCAATTATTCTATTATCTGCATCATTATCTAAAACTTTATCAATATTTTGCCATAATTCTGGATCAAGTGTTTTTAACCAAGATTTAGTTTTAATAGTTGATACCATAGCATAATCTGAATCCTCTAATGATACTGCTCCTACTTGTGGAAAGAAATCTCTTATACCTATTAACCACAAATCTGGTCCTACATAACCTCTTTTTTTATCTACTAACCAATCAACAAGTCCAAAAGAACTACCATAAATATTTGAATATACCTGCATCAATTTTAATTTTGTTAAAAGTGGAAACTGTGAGTTAGCATTAGGTAAAATATACTTATCAAGTATAACATCCATTAACTTTGCTTTACCTCTATTTGATTTACTTAGTGGTTTAGTTTTACCTCTTGGTAGTTGAGCAACAACTCTACCACTTCTCTCAATTATATAAGTTGAAAGTCTTGGATCATGAACTTGTGATTTAGTTTCATCTGCTGATATATTATCCGATAAACGAGCAAAAAATATCTTTTCTTTATCATCCCATTCTGCTCTTTTATTAGCAATATATCTATCAGAGTTTGAAAAATCTTGGAAGATTTCGTCTTTATCTATATTAGCGTCTATGGATTTTAAATTTTCTGTAGGCATAAAAAATAATTACAATATTTGTATATTATATTTAATTACATTATATACTAATAATTGTCAATAGAATCCTTTCTCAAATAATTTAGTATCGTCAGGAAAAGCATCTCTATCTCTATTCCTTCTCTTTCTATATGATACTACAATATACCTCAATGCGTCCATACAATGGTCATCTGATTTTTCTGGAATATCTAATTCATTTAATGTATCATCTTTATTTGATCTTTGTTTCCATCTATATTTTTCAAATTCTTCTATAGTTTTAGTACAATTACTTGTAACAAATAAACTTGGTAATCCTTCATTTCTTGGTAGAATATGAGGATACATAACATAATGACCAACTTTAGGTTTAATTAAATCTTGAACCTTTTCTATACCAAGTGTTACCCATGTTTGTTCTTTCTGTCCAGTTTCTCTACTTGCAGGTGTAACAAATAATCCTCTTGATTGAAACTCTAATAACCATTGCGTACCAGATGGATCACCATAAGTTGCTATAACTTGTGGATTTAATTCATTAGATTTAATAACACCAACATGATATTCAATAGTTTCATAAGTTTGATAATACTCATCAACTATAAATAAATTACCATCTTCATCTTCTGCTACCCATAAACATACTGTAGGATTATTAGAACCAAAGTCTAATCCTCTAAATATTCTCCAGCTTGTTGGAATATCAAATGGTTTAATAACATGAACATCCCTATCAAACTCTTTATAAATAAGTCCTTCATGTCTCCTAAAGTCTGCCATATATTCTTGTGCAAATATATCCTCAGGAAGTTCGTTTTTAGCTTTATCAATATCTTCATGTGGAATAAAAGGATTATCATAAGATGTGAAGTGCCAACTTTTATAATTCTCATCATAAACATCACTATCAATTTGCCCCATTCTAAATAATGTGTGAAAGTGATTGTATCCATTAGGTGTAGATATAAATATTGCTGGTGCTTGATAATCTGTAAGTGTAGGTCTAAGTACTTCATTCCACAACCATTCCCAGTTTCTAATAGATGCTATTTCATCAATAACTAAACCTCTTAATTTAACACCTCTTAATGAATCTGGATTTTCTGCACCTTTAAGTTCAATAACAGAACCATTAGCAAGAGTAATGGACATCTCAACTTCATTAGTTTTAGTTACCCATAGTTTAGGAACTTCTTTTTTCAACTCTGACCAATGTATTGATTTAGCTTGTTTATAGGTGGGGGATACTATGTAATAAACTCCAACTTTCTCTAATGCCCATTTTAAAACTATCATCCTTGCAAGTAAACTCTTTCCCCATCTTCTTCCAGCACAGATAACTCTATATCTGTGAGTATCAGTTGCAATTTCCATTTGACCTGCGTGAAGTTTTACTGTCTTGGACATACTAATTGATTGTATATTTATTATTCAGAAAAAACAATAGGACCTTGAGAGGTCCTATCGTTTCGCAACTTGAAACCGATAAGATTTGTTTAGGTAACTTATCAATTTTTAATATATCATATTTTTAAATCTTGTCAAGTACTAAATTTAGTTATATAATAACATCATGAGTGATAAATCAGATCGTAAAAAAATACTAAGTCAAAGAAGGCACGAATTTCTAAATGATGTTTTTTTTCCAGACGCCGAAAATAAATATCAAACAAAAGAAGTTAAAGATAAGTGGATACTTGTTAGACAATGGAATGGTAATACAAAAAGATGGGAAGTTGCTATATACACAAAGAAATCTTACGATAATAGCAGGTTATTTTTAATAAATCATTGACATCTTTTTTTCCGTGTGTTAAATTTACTCTAAGTGTAGAAAGAGGATAGTTCAGAACCCTGTCTTAGGCACTATAAAAACTAAGAATTAAGCTGAACCGAAACGGATGGTCATTTCTAACCAGGCAATTTGACACCTGAATAGATTAGTTTAGGTAACTCCGCATGAAATGGAGAGGCATCACTAACCTTACTATGAGGGGATGTAGTATCCAACATTGGGTTACGATTCAGATAAGGTGGTATTCATAGTTGAACACCCCAACCGTAGAATCAATACTACTAATCTATTTTCAAGGACAAACGAACATAAAAAACCTCTAACCTTACATTACAAGGTATAAATACTTATTTCAATTTAAAAAACATAATACAAATCAGAAAGATTGAACTCACCAGAAAGTCATATCTGGAAACACGAGGTTATGAACATTGTATTCAATGTATAGGTATATGGTCATTAACTGTATAGGTACTATTAAAATCATTGTTCACTGTATAGGTACTATATACACTCTCACTCCACTTAAAGGGGTGAGTGTGTGCAAGGGTGATGAGTTCTCATATAGGGGTGTGTCTCTACTTGACTATAGGATAATGGATATATTACGACATTGTTTTTTTTAGAGGTAGTGTGTGCTATGATACTATGGGATATTAAATCAGTATGATTATACCTGTTCAAAAGTTATAACCATATCTTTTGAAGCGATATTAATATTCCCTGAGTTATCTTTCTTTGTGATACCTGCTCTATCTAAAACATCTTGCTTAGCTTGAAGTTCAACCGAATTGGCTTTCTTATTACCAAGTGCTACATCAATGAGATCCTGTGCTACTGCTGGAGTAGATACTATCAAATCAGTCTCTGCTTCTTTTCTTATGTCATCAATCATTGACATTAAATCATATCTCTTAATCCGTTCATATAAAGCGGATCGTGTGATACCAAGTTTTAAACTTGCTTCGGTTATTGTTTTACTTGTTTGAATTGCTACCATTGTTTGAGTAGCGATTTTTGACATTCTTTTAATTTTATTTACTGCAACGGGCGTTATTGCTTTAGACTTGTTGATGTTTTTCATTATGGACAAATTATAATTAAAAAAACAAAAAAATCAATCTTGATAATTGTTATCTTATTCTTGTATCTGTCTTATATGTTGTTATTGCAAGATTATTTTAGTAGTTTGTGAAATACTATAAACTATTGACAAGAGTTATAAATTGTGTTATATTTTTATCGTAAAGTTTAAAATAGTATTTATTACTTTACAGAAAAGGATTGGAAAATGATAACAAAAGAAGAAGCAAAAGAAGAATTAAAGAATTTCTATGCTACCACTGAAGAACTAAAAGAAGCAATCAAAAATGATGAAATACAAGATGCAATTCCCGAGATAGCAGATAATAATATTGATATCTATACCATAGATTTACTTGATTGGTTTCGTGATAATTATTACAAAGTTGAAGATGCTAT
>Ga0255344_1006454_pt1 | contig 10633 bp, 8 predicted proteins | sample wastewater_treat_5_FD_192414 | JGI IMG/M metagenome (GOLD analysis project Ga0255344, IMG submission 192414) | Wastewater microbial communities from Lulu Island WWTP, Vancouver, Canada - plant18 | ecosystem: Engineered > WWTP > Wastewater > Unclassified | place: Canada: Vancouver, British...
TAGCAAGACAAGTTATTAGAAATATAATGAATGCTGACAATATAGAGATTGTAACAGACAAGCATTACCATATAGCAAACAAGTTTTTAGAACATAAGAACGATAATATCATTCTAAGTCAGGCATTTAAAGTTTGGGAAGAAAATAAAGATGATTTTCTATTTTTATCTGATGATTGTGCTTTGATTATTAAGGCGAAAGCAATGGGTTTACCATGTAGGATGTTTGAGTTTGATAAGAAAGATTTAGAGATATATAAGGGATATAAAGAAGTAACATTAAGTGACATTGAATTAGCTAGTTTTTATGAGAATCCTACAAATCAATTTGGATTATTGGTGAATGAATATTTACTTATAAAAGATGCTAAAGGAAATATTATTGATAAAAAAAAATGGACAGAAAAAGGTTTCAAAACTATAAGTACCAAACCTTTTAAATCAATATACTTCCCTGACTTTAAGCCTAAAGATGAGTATCAAATGATGGCAATGGATTCTTTGATAAATGATGATTTAACCTTACTATATGGTAGGGCTGGAAGTTGCAAAACTTATATGTCTCTATCTTGGATAATGCAAAATATACATAATGGTAAATTATCTAAATGCGTGATAATTTTCAATCCTGCAAAATTAAAAAATAGTGATCAACTCGGTTTTTATCCTGGGTCTAGGAGTGAAAAATTAATGTCAACTAGTTTAGGTGGTATATTATCAAGTAAATTTGGTGATATAACTTTAGTTGAATCATTAATTGCTAATGGAAAATTAATGTTAATCCCTACTTGTGATATTAGGGGAATTGAAATATCTGACCAAGATTGTATTTATCTTACAGAAGGACAGAATACAGATGCTTATACAATGAGAACTATTATTCAACGTGCTAAAGAAAAATGTAAGATTATAATTGAGGGAGATATGCTAGAACAGCAGGATATAAAGATTAACAATATAAGAGAAAGTGGTATGTATAGAACAATTGAAGTATTTAAAGGAACACAATATTTTTCATGTGTAGAACTTCAAAAAATATATAGAAGCCCACTTGCTGAATTGGCACAGAATATATAATTTTTTACTTATCAATATAATTTTACAACATTTTTAGGATAATAGTGGTATTACCACATTATCATATTTTAATTTTTAAATTATTTTTAAAGGAGGAATTTTTTTATGACAAGAATTTTTGATGATGTTTTTGAGGATTTATTTACTTTAGGTTTTGGCAAACCTAGAAAATTAGTTTTTAATTCAATTGTGAAGGACATGCTTCCTACATACTGGAGCAAAAAAGACGATAAAACATATATGTGTGTTTGTAAAACGATTGGTATTGATCCTAGTGATGTAAATGTTGAAGAAACAAACTTTGGCCTGAAAGTAAGTGGTTCAACTGAGGTTGAAGGATATACTTATGACACATATTTTGAATTACCCATTGCTGATAGTATTATGAATGAGATTGAAAAAATAAAAGTTAAAAGTAAAAATGGTTTAACATTTATTACTTTAATATTAAATAAACCTGAAAAGAAAAAAGTTTTAATTGAAAAAGAATAATAACTAACTTTCTATAATTTTATATTTTATATTAAAGATTAAAAAAGGTGCTTAACATGTAACGAAACTCGGTGTAAGGGAATTCACTATTCCCTTGTACCACCAACCAAAATTAATGGAAGGTAATATGTCAAAAGAATAAGCAAGGCAACTTGCTAGAAAATTGATAATTGCTGAAGTTTTCGAATGGGATAAAGAGAAGCAATGCTATTACATTAGTAATGATACATATTATGACATTATTAAATTGTGTCGATTTGTAATTAAATTTGCTTATTAAATTAGGTAGCAGATACCCGAAAGGGATTTGACTATATAAAAGACTTTACGCCGCCTGATTTTTTATACTTGCAAGTATAGGAAAGACAATTAGTGTGAATATTTGCTGCGGGATTGTCCAGTTACCTTGAGGTGGGTTTAGGGGTAACGCATATTTCATATAGCAAGCCTATAGTAATTAATGATATCCTAGTTGCTATAGCAATATGAAATGGTACGATTAGGGTGAAAAACCTATCAAACTAAAAAGCGGGATTTGACTATACTATAGCAGATACCCGCTTTTTAGTTTATGCATCCTTGGTGTAGTGACAGCATCTGAGTTTTGTACTCTCATGGCAGGGGTTTGAGTCCTCTAGGATGCTCCAGATAATTTACAATTTACATAGATACCTTTTAATAATATAAAGGAGTTTTTAATGGAATATTTAAAACAACAAAATGAATCAGATTTCGAATATATTGTTAGATTGATTGAAGGTAAGTCTAATGGAATATATGATATTGATTATATAGAATTATTTAAATTAGGATTTGGAATTGAAATTTCAAGTTGTGAGGCACGTAAAAGATATTACGGGTTAAAAATGTTACTCCCCTATTTAGATAATGAAAAGATCAAGAGTATTAGTAATGATGATATATTAAAAGAGTATGAATTGAAACGTATTGAATTTGAGAAAGAAAAACAGCGATTTTTTGATCAACGTAATTCATATAAAAAACTAATTAGAGATGATGCAAGATGGGATGAATTGAAGGATATAATATCTTATTCTATTAATAATATAAAACCTTATAAAAATGAAAACTTATATAATATTCAATATTCGGATAATGATTTATTAATTGGTCTTAATGATTTACATTATGGGGTTATGATTGATAACTTTTGGAATAAGTATAGTCCTGAAATTGCAAAAGAAAGATTAGAAAAATATTTAAATGAAATTATTTCGATACAGAAATTACATAATTCTGAAAGTTGCTATGTTTGTGCTAACGGTGATCTCATAAGTGGACTTATACACCTAACAATCCAGTTAGCAAACAGAGAAAATGTGGTTCAGCAAGTAATGGGTGTATCTGAATTATTGTCTTGGTTTTTAAGTGAATTAAGTAAATATTTTAAAAATGTTTATTTTTCGGTAGTGGCTGGAAATCATACTAGACTTTCTCCTAATAAAGATAATGCACCTAAAGATGAGAGATTGGATGACTTGATACCATTTTATATTAAAGCAAGATTGCAAAATATAAATAATATAATTGTAAATGACGATAAGGTGGATAATACAATATCTTTAATTAATATTAGAGGATTAAACTATTGCCTTGTTCATGGAGATATGGACGGTATTAATAATGTTTTAAGATTAGTAAGTATGTTACCTGATAAAGTTTATGGAATTTTTATGGGTCATTTACATCATAATTCATCTGATTTTATTCAAGGATATAAGGTGTTTATGTCTGGATCGTTGATGGGAATGGATGATTTATGCGTTGAAAGGCGTATATTTGGTAAACCACAACAGTTAGTATGCGTATGTGATAGTGATGGGGTTAAATGTACATACGATATAAATTTTAATTAATTTATAAATATAAATAACCAGAAAGGTTAAATAGGCCACTTTATTGACTATATTAACAATTTTATTTATTGGAATATTGTTAGGGATTATGATGGAAAGATATATCTTCCCTATTTTTGATACTTTGTTGGATATTTTCTCTATCAAACAATCTAAAATAGCAACTAAATACAATATATCTATCCAAAAAATGAATTTAGACTTAATGAGAGATTATCCCGAATTAACTAAAGAGGATATGGGGCAAGAGCAAGTTCATGTAATTGGTTTTCAATGCGAATCTGATTATGAAGATGAATATTATGAAAATGATGAATAATAATTTTATTTTATAAATATAAAAGTAAAAGGAGATTAAATTTTTATGAAATTATTTACTAATGAAAGCATTTATGATGCTCAGACTGACAAATGGAAAGAAAGATTTTGGATTGACGGTAAAATTGTAGATGAAGATTTATATTTCTTTGAGATGGATAGAGAAAAATATTTAGAGATTGAGAAGTTAAAAAAACAAGAAGATGAAATAGAAAATGAGTGTGATTGTCCAGAATGTACATTAGATAGATATTCTCAATTATTAAGTGAGATAACTGGTGGATGTTGTGGATGCATACGTGAAGTACTTGAATCTTTTATGTGTGAAATTATTGACCATATCGTAATTGAAAGCGATTGTAATGAAGAAGAGTTTATAAAAGCAGAACCATCAACCGCTTGTATTGAAGCTTCACCTAATATTACTTTTAATATGCAATTTGATAATTTATGTACTGATTCGGTAGAAGCGGTTTTTAATAAAATAGTAAATCATTAGTATAAATTAGATTATACTTTTTAATATAAGTTTAATTTGAATATTTGACAAGTTAATTTAAAAGTAGATTAAGCACTTTCCCTCCTATCTTTATATAGGATTTGGGAAGTGTTTTATTGTGCTTTTAATTATAAAGTTAGCGCAAAATTATGGTTTATAGGTAGGGGTATTCCTTACTTTTTTGATATTTATAAAGGAATTAAAGGAGAGTGGCACTGATGCCAAAAACAACCAAAAAAGAAAAAGTAAAATCACAACCTGTAAAAAAAATTTGTGATAATTGTAAACGTGAAATATCGTCTACTCAATTTTATAATACAAATTCCGTGTTGTCGGTAGATGGAAAATTAAATATTTGTAAAAATTGTGTTCGTTCAATGATTGATTACAATAGAATAGAAACCGTTTATAAAATTTTACAATTATTAGATATTCCCTTTCTTTATTCTTATTGGCGATCAGCGTTAGAAAGTAATCCCGAAGACCCTTGGAGTATATATATTAGAATGGCAAATTCTAAAATTAATGAATTTAAAAAAGGAACATGGAAAGATAGTAAATTTGAGCCAGATAGTATTAATCCAGTAAAATTAAATATGAATCAACAAATTGCCTTTGAAAATCACTTTGATGTCACTAATGAAATGATTCTTAAATGGGGTAATAAATACGAGGCCGAAGATTATTATCAACTAGAAAAATTTTATAATGAAATGGAACGAACTAATACTATTGAAACAACCCAAGATATGGTATATCTAAAGAAATTGGCAGTAATTTCATTAAAAATGGATAAAGAATTAGAAGAAGGAAATTACGATGAAGTTAAAAAATTAGGTGATTTATTTTCAAAATATATGGCTGATTCTAAGTTTAGAGCAATGGATAAAACTGATGCTGACAAATCTGGGGGCATAAGAAGATTTGGTGATATTTATGCTGAAGTTGAAAAAGATGGTTTTATTCCACCTTGGGAATATTATAAAAAAATAAATGGTGCTAAACAGGATATAGTAGATAAAACAATAACATATATTTTAAATTTTATGTTGAAATTTAATAAAATGGAAAAATTGTCAGAATCCCCTATTGACACTCCTAAGATTGAATTAGATGAAATTGATAATGATGCAAAAATATCTTTAGAATTAAGAGATTTGGAAGATATGAGTTATGAGTAGTTTTCGCAAATTTAGTATGAAAGATAGGCAAAGAAAGGATTCTGATTTTAATAATAATCCTCAAAATAATGAAACTAGAAGTGTAAATAAAAATCAAATAAAAGATTTCCAAAGTTTAAAATCTAAGTGGAGAGAATTATGTAGTTATTTTAGGTTTTATCCAGATAAATTTATTGACTTTATTCAACCAGAAGATGCAAAAATCAAATTGTACTTTTATCAAAGAATTTATTTAAGACTTATATTTAGGTATAGAAAAGTATTTATTACTGCTACTCGTGGAACAAGTAAATGTGTAACTGGTGATACATTATTATTTACAGATAATGGCATAAAAGAAATTGGTGAATTGGCAAGCTATTCAACAAAAAAGAGCAAGTTAAATTGTAATATTAAATTACTAAATGGATTTAATAAAATGAATAATGCTAATGCTATTTTCATAAATGGGAAAAGGGATACAAAAAAAATATCTACATCTGATGGATATGAAATAGAAGGAACTTATAATCATCCTGTATTAATAATGGATGAAAGCGGAAAATATGATTTTAAAAATTTAGAAGATGTAAAAATAGGTGACTATATAGCTATATCTAGAGGAAGTAATATTTTTGGAAATAATACAAAAATAGATATTAATATTGACAAATTTTTAAATAATAGAACAAAAGAAGATAATAAAAGTTTAGTTCATTGTAATATTCCAAATAAATTAACCAATGATTTAGCATATTATTTTGGATTATTAATTGGTGATGGTTGTTTGACGAGGGATAATGTAGTATTATTTACATCCGCAGATAAAGAATTGGCAGATTTTTTTATTAATATAAATAAAAATGTATTTTCTATAGATACTAAAAAAAATAAAAAATATAATTATATAGTTTATAGCATGTATTTTAGGGAAGTTCTTAGACAAATTGGGTTAGACAAAGTGAATGCTTTTGAAAAAGAAATTCCTAAGTGTATATTAAATGCCCCAAAGGAAATAGTAACTAATTTTTTATCAGGATTATTTGATACAGATGGTATGGTGGATAAAAATCATATTTCTTTTTGTACTGCTTCAGAAAAAATGTCTAAACAAATACAAATAATTTTGGCTAATCTTGGTATTATAAGTAATAGAAAAAAAAGATTTAATAAAAAATTTAAAACTTACCATTATATTATAAACATATATGGTAAAAATATTGATTTGTTCAAAGAAAATATAGGATTTAAATTAAAAAGGAAACAAGTAATATTAAATTCTATATATAAATATGATAGAAATCCTAATAAAGATATTATTCCTTATCAAGAAGATAAAATTATTAAAATCACTAATAAAAATAAATATCAAAACAGTCAATATTTAAAACAGGATTTTTATCATATTCGTGCCAAGAATAATAAATTAACTTATGATAAATTAAGACGATTATATGATTATAATATTGACATGGATAGTGATTATGCTAGTTTGATTGATTTAGATAATTTAAATTATTATTGGGATGAAATTGTTGAAATAAAAAACAATGAGAATTATGTTTATGATATAAATGTTAAAAAATCTCATACATTTGTTGGTAATGCTATTGTAAATCATAATAGTTTTATTCAAAATTTAGCGTTTGTTTTACTTTGTATTATGTATCCTAGGCAGAAATTATTTTGTTGTGCCCCTGGAAAAGAACAGGCCGCTAAAATAACTCAAGAATGTTTAGATGATATATTTGATTTTTTCCCATTGTTGAAAGAAGAAGTTAAATATTATAAAAAAGATAAGGATTATACTAAACTTATTTTTTATAATGGCAGCAAATATGATGTGGTTCAAATGAAAGATTCTGCACGTGGAGGCCGCCGCTTCGGTGGGGCAATTGAAGAAATTGCGGATAAAAAATTTGATGGTGATATGTTAAACGCAGTTGTAATTCCTCTTATGGCAAATTCACGTACTGCTATGTGTGGGGGGGTTGATCCTAATGAAATACATAAAAGAGAAGTGTATATTTCAACTGCTTCTACTCAACAACAATTTGCTTATGCTAAATGTAAAGAATTAAACGATGATATGCTTAATGGCGGTTCTTCATTTTGTACAGGTAATTCTTATGATTTACCTTGTTTGTTTAATCAATTAGACATTGATTTTATTGAAGAAAAACGTGAATCTCCAACATATAGTATTATGGATTTTATGCGTGAATATGAATCTATTTATACTGGTTCCAGTTCGGATAGTTTGGTATCTGATGAGAAATTAAATAAATGTAGAACTTTATCTATTGCCGAGTGGGAACATAGTGGGGAAACTAAAGTTGAATATGTATTGGCATATGATGTTTCAAGAACAACAGGTAAAGAAAGTGCTTTGTGCGCTTTGGTGGTCATCAAATTAATACCAAGGGGTGATGGCACTTATCATAAACAAGTTGTCAATATATTTTCACTAGAAGGTCAGCATGATACGTGGCAAGCTAAGTTTCTAAAAGAAAAAGTAAAAGAGTTTAAAGCTCGTATTTTGGTCATAGATGCTAATGGAATCGGGTCTGGCGTTGTGGATCAGTTGGTTTTAGATTTGAATGATGGTAATCCCCCATATAAAGTTGTAAATGATTATGATAATACATGGTCTAAATATGAAACTGAAGATGCTATACCAATGGTATTTGCTTTAAAATCTCAAAGAAAAGAAACTAAAAATAGTGATATGATAAATAATATCATGAAGGTTTTTAATAAGTTGGATATTGAATTATTAAAAAATCCACATGAAGGAATTAAAGAATTAGAGAAAAAGAATAAAAAGAAATTTAAAGTAGATAGTGAAGAAATTTCTATTGCCGAAATTCCTTATATTCTTACTAATAATCTGGTTGAAGAAATAATGAATTTGAAATATAAACAAAGAGGTAACGATTCTGATGTAGAACAAGTTTCAAAATCTATACCGAAGGATAAATACTCAGCACTTTTATATGGTTTGTTTTGGGTTTATTTAGAAGAAAAAAAGAATAAAGAATATAAGAGGAATAACAACATCAACATTCAAGACCTATTCCAATTTAAACAACCCCAAATCCGCAAACGATAATAACAAAATAAAAATATAATAGTTAACAAATCAATAAATACAAATATAAATTCCACATAGAAAGGTGGTGTAATTTTATTGACAGATACTAAAACAGATATTAAAGAAGAAATTATTAAAACAGATTTACCTTTAAGTAAAGATGATCAACAGTTCCAGAAGTTAATTTTTGCTCAATTAGCAGGATTAATTAAAAGAGATTTAAATTTAAATCAACAAGTTAATTATTCTTTTCATAAGAATTTTGATAAAAGTGACGTAATAAAATGGCAAGCAAATCCGCAAAGATATGAAAAGCAATTAAGAAATCTTTCTAGATTTTTATATGATACAAGTTCTCATTATAAACGTTTAGTTCAATATTTCGCTACAATGCTTACTTTTGATTATATTATTGAACCTTATGGAATGACAGATTTTGAACCATCTGAAAAATTAATCAAGGATGTTAAAAGAAAATATATAGATACTGCTAATCTTTTAGAAGTAATGAATATTAAACATGAGTTTTTAAAAGTTTGTGAACGTGCTTGGGTGGATGACATTTCTTATTTCTATGAATACCAATTAAAGGATTCGTATTTCCTAATGAATCTTAATCCTGATTACTGTGCTATTACAGGAATTTTGGACGGATGTTTAACATATAGTTTTGATTTTTCATACTTTAAAAAATACCCACAAGAACTAGATAGATATGCGGATGAATTTAAAGATAAATATAAAAAATACCAATCTGATACAAAGAATTATAGATGGCAAGAAATTGATCCATCAAAAAGTTTGTGTATAAAAATTAATGAAAATATTGATTATGCTGTGCCGCCTTTCTGTGGAATTTTTGAAGAGATTTATTCAGTTGAGGATTATAAATCTCTTAAATTGATACGTTCTGAGATGGAAAATTATTTGCTTCTAGTAGCCAAAATCCCATTTCTTAAAGATGCGGGTATTGCTAATAATTTTGGCATTGAATTAAATCTTGCAAAGGATTATTTTAACCTTGCTATGGATGCAATGCCTCCTGCTGTAGCTGGAATGCTATCTCCTTTCGATTCGGTTGAAGCAATAAAAGTATCAAGAAATGATACAAATAATGACTATGTTTCAGAAGCACAACAGTCACTTTATGATTCAGCAGGTGTATCACAACTTTTATTTAACAGTACAGGGACGGGTGCTGCTATTACTAAATCTATTTTAGTAGATGAAAGTGTTGCTTTTAAAGTGTTACGGCAATTTGAAAGATGGATTAATAAGAAATTAAAAGATGTAAATAAAGTAATTAAATTTAGAGTTCAATTTCTTGATATTACAAGGTATAGTCAAAATGATTATCTTAAAAATCTTAAAGAATCTGCTAGTTTGGGATTACCAATTAAATTAAAATATAATGCTGCATTAGGACAATCTCCAAGTTCTGCATTACATATGGAATTCCTTGAAAATTCAGTTTTAGACTTAGTTAATCAATGGAAACCACTTAGTAGTAGTTTTCAAACAAATCTTAATGATAAAGGTGGGAATCCTGGTGTATCAGAAGATGAGATAAGTCCAGAAGGGCAAATAACTAAAGATCGTGATGATAATAATCCTGATAATAGGACATAATTAAATATTTAATTTTAAGTTTTTTCAAGGAGATATGTCATGTCGTGAGACACACCTCTATCTTCTGAACAAAAGGAGGTATCTAATTTGTGAATTTTATTTATTGTTTCACATCTGAAGATAAACAAGACCTACTAAAAAAAGGATATAAATTTTTTAAAGAAGAAACCATAGGTAATAAAATAACCTATGTTTTTTTAAATAATGATAAACTTAACTTCGCATTTAATAAAGATAAGTTTATCTTAACAAATAAAATGAATTACTAAGGAAAGGAGGCAGATTATTGGATAAAAATAAATTTACTCTTAATTCAGAAGTTATTAAATATGATAACAATGTCAATGAAGGATTTGCAAAAGTTAGAATACTAGTTGACACTTATGATCAAGTGGCAAATTATACAAAATTTAGTAAACAATTATTATCTTCTAAAATGAACAATTTAAATTACTTACCTATTGTGGCAGAATTCAAAGAAGAAAATA
>Ga0255344_1006466_pt1 | contig 10622 bp, 11 predicted proteins | sample wastewater_treat_5_FD_192414 | JGI IMG/M metagenome (GOLD analysis project Ga0255344, IMG submission 192414) | Wastewater microbial communities from Lulu Island WWTP, Vancouver, Canada - plant18 | ecosystem: Engineered > WWTP > Wastewater > Unclassified | place: Canada: Vancouver, British...
AAGATAGCGGAATTGATCTTCTTAGCAAGGAACTCGTTGTTTGTAAGGATAAGACCGCCTCTTGGTCCACGGAGAGTCTTGTGAGTAGTTGTTGTAACGATATCAGCATATGGAACAGGTGATTCGTGGCATCCTGCTGCAACGAGACCTGCAATGTGAGCCATATCTACCATAAGGAGTGCACCAACTGCTCTTGCGATCTCAGAAAGGCGCTTGAAATCAAGAGCTCTTGGATAAGCCGAAGCGCCTGCAACGATAAGCTTTGGCTTGTTCTTGTTAGCAAGCTTGTAAACTTCATCGTAGTTGATAGTCTCAGTCTCATCGTCAAGACCGTAGGAAACGAAATTAAAGAACTTACCTGAGATGTTGACAGGTGAACCGTGTGTAAGGTGACCGCCGTCAGCAAGGCTCATACCGAGAACTGTGTCGCCCGGCTGAAGCAGAGCAAAGTAAACAGCTGTGTTAGCCTGAGCACCTGAGTGAGGCTGAACGTTAGCATACTTAGCACCGAAAAGTTCGCAGGCTCTTTCGATAGCGATCTTCTCCACTTCGTCAACACACTGACATCCGCCGTAGTAACGCTTTCCCGGATAACCCTCAGCGTACTTGTTTGTGAGAACGCTTCCCATAGCTGCCATAACAGCAGGTGAAACGATATTCTCACTTGCGATGAGTTCGAGATTTCTCTGCTGACGGGCAAGCTCCTTGTTCATAGCTTCACCAACGGCAGCATCGTACTTTGTTACGAATCCGATAGAATCCATAAGATCATTATACATTGTAGTGACACTCCTTTAAGATAATTATAAACATACTTTAAGGCAAAAACACGCCATAATATAATTATACATTAATTTTATACAAATTTCAATAGGGAAACCAAAAAAAATGAAAATTACGCATATTTATGGCATATCGGCCAAAAACAGCAGAAATCCCCCAAGCATAAGCTCAGGGGAAATATAATTTACGGTAAAATGCTGTTCCAGTCGATAGAACTGTCAACGGAACTTACAGCGTAATATTTGAGGATAAATGAAGCATCTCTTGCGTCGAGCATACCGTCCATATTAACATCGCCACGCCTCAGATACTCAGCTGTGACAGATTCAGAAGAATGTGTAGCATACTTTGCATATGTTGCAAGAACGGATGAAGCATCTACCGAATCGATCTTACCGTCTTCGGTAACATCACCAAGATAGTCATAGCAATTGATAACATAGCTGTAAAGCGGCTTGTCATCGCCTAAAGGAACGATATCGACAGTGGCCTTATCTGATGTATAGAAAGCTTCTTTCAGATTTGAAGGCGATGCAGAACAACTTGAGGTAATATCGATAGTTGAAGAAGTTGTGATATAGTTGCCGTTAGCATCTTTCTGCGGAGTCTGAGTAGTCACAGTGATAGCAGCTTTGAATCCGAAAAGATCGATCTTTCCTGAACGGGAATAGTAGCTTGTGATAGCAGGTACACCGTCGATGGAAATAAAAGCTGTTTTTGAAAGTGCATGGATGGTAATATCTTTGTCAGTAGTAGCAGGGGTGATATCCCACGCAACGAAATCCTGTTCTGTATACTTGTCGATATGCTTGTTAAGCGATGAAACATCAACAGAAGAATAGTCTATCTGCTGACCTTCGGAAACAGTCTGGACTGTAATCACCTTATCATCGAAATCAAGAAAAGTAACTTTATACTGCTTATCCGCAGCTGAAACTGTCTGCGGGATCACCGCATTGAAAAACAACAAAGCGGCAGAAACAACGGATGCAATGATTTTCTTTTTCTGCATAAAAAACTCCTATCTGTTTTTAAGGCAAAAGAGCCTGCAAGTACGAGAGATCTTTTTACAAAGTTCGGAATATCTCATAAAATTCATTCGCAGACACATAAAATCTGCGGAAATAAAGCCCTGTGTGGTCTCATCATACGAATAGATCGCATAGAGTATGACCTCATCCCAGTCGATCAGACGGGATCTCTGAAGAGCATCCTCATAATATTGTCGTCTGAGGTTCTCGATATACTCAAGCGTAAAGAACCCCTGATACTCCGAGTCGATGTAAAGATCTATATCCATAATCTTCCTCCTCAGGAAATATTGTCGTCCTTTTCCGCAGTGTCCGTATCATGACTGCGGATGTTCTTAGTGCGGATCTTATAGGTGATTATGGTGCTTGAAATGAGTGCAGCTGCAAAAATAAGCGTAAAGATAACAATAACCGCAGCGGAAGGTTTACCTTTGCTGTCGGATGTATCTGCTGCAAATGCTGTCATCTGCGGAAATAAAAAAGCTGCAGACGAAACAAAAGCTGAAAATATAATAGATGTGATAGAATTACAAGACATATGCATAACTACACTCCTTCCAGAATCTATTATAACATACACAGAAATATTTGTCCAGCAAAAAACAGTCAATAATGTGATTAAAAGATGAAAATTATCATCTGAAATATACATAGAGGAATATAATAGTGCATATATTTACTATAAAAAGTTAGTCTGATTGCACACATTAAACAAATAATCAGAGATTTGAATATTCGTCTTGACAAACGCTAACAAGTGTGCTATAATATATATCGTTGATTGAGAAGCCAAAAGCTAAAACGTCTGGGTGTGGCGCAGTTGGTAGCGCGCTACCTTGGGGTGGTAGAGGCCGTGGGTTCAAGTCCCGTCACTCAGACCATTTGATCAACTTTACCCCAGAAAGAGGTGTCCGTTGGATGCCTCTTTTTGTTTTATATGAATATGCAAAAAAGAGCTGCACAACCGAAGTTATGCAGCTTTTTTGTTATAAAATAAACCGCCTTGCCGTCATATAGTGCATAAAACCCGCACGAAGCAGGTGGGTAAACGCCCTCTTGTTTCTCGCTCCCTTCTTCCGCATAAAGCGGGAGGTCTGCAGTCCGCAAGCGGAGACTGAATTCCCTTATAAGATGTGTTGGATTATAAAAACTATAATTACTCGAACAAGGCAGAATATTTTTTTGTTGTCTATATTATATCACAGCTTTAATGAAAAATCAAGTGGTTTTATGAAAAATTATGAAAAAAAGTAAATTTTTCTTATCACTCGTCATCTTCGTCGAACTCAATGCCGTTTTCAAACACATCCTGGATCCTCTGAAGGAAGTATCCCGACACCTTGTCAAACTCCTCCTCATCGTCGATGGAAGCAAGTATCTCCTCGCCGTCCTCATAAATAGTTTTAAGTATTACCAGATCGCAGTCGGCATTGAGATAGTCCTCATCCTCGGCAGCAGGGACCATGGCAAAATACTGTTCGCCATCGATCTCCGTAGCATCTATCAGCTCGAAAGCCTTTTTGTTTCCCTCCTCATCTATGAGCTCGAACAGCTCAGGGGTGTATTCGTTCATTTCTGACATAAGTTTCTCCTTCCGGCTTTCGCCTGTGTGATGTTATCATTATACACTATATTATATAAAAAAGCAAGCGGTAATTTCAGGGCGATTCGTTATACAAAAAGTACAAAAGGCAGTCACTCTCATTGTTAAAGCTGACAAAATGCATTATTATTTGTGTAAAGTTGATGAAATACTATTGACTTTTGCTAAAGGTTGTGGTAATATATAATCAAGGAAAACGAAGAGGGCCTAAAGAAAAGGATCTTCGGAAGCTTGATTTACTTGGTCTGAGGCTTGTCCTCAATGTAAATTATAACAAGCGGAAAGGTGAGTGAGTCCGATGGAAGGAAACTCAAATCAGCAGCGTGAAGCCGGCGGGCTTGCTGACTGAAAGGATCGAATTAAGTGGGAATAAAGGCTTCGTGCTTGTTCCGATGATTGAAGTAACAGAAGGTTATTGATCCGATCAGAAAGCTGACGTATTGCTGAATCTTAAACGGCTTCATGTCTAAAGTCAATTCAAGATACAGGATTATCTGAAATTCCGACAACTTGTCTTTAGATAAATCGCTAAGGAATAAAAATGTAAAGGTTGAGACCCATGAGAATTTAGTTTTGGTTTTAATGCTCAATGTTTCAAAAGAAACAAATAATCATGAAAGGTGAGTCCCATGAGATAAAAAGTATAACTTTCACACCAATGTTCCGAAAGGGGAACAAATAACTACGAAAGGTGAGTCCCATGAGATAAAAAGTATAACTTTCACACCAACGTTCCAAAAGGGGAACAAATAATTACGAAAGGTGAGTCCCATGAGATAAGAAGTATAGCTTTAACGCCAATGTTCCGAAAGGGAGCAAATAACTGCGAAAGGTGAGTCCCATGAGATAAAAGGTTTACTTTAGAGCTATAGGATTGGCAAGAACTATAGCAACAGCAAGAACCAATATAAATTTTCAGGTGATCAATCAAGTCTTTACAATAAAGGAAGTTGATACTATGAAAACAGTAAGGTATCTTCTCGAATATTAAAACCGAAAGGGTGAGTCCAAAGGGCAATTTAGCGAAGTGATGAAAGTCGCTCAAAGAATAACGAATAATTAAAACTGAATATAAAGGTGGAGCCCGACAAAAAGTCGGGCTTTTACTTTTGCGGTCAGCTAAGGTCAAATGTCACATAGCCGTATTTCTCAATTTTTGCTCTGAGATTTCGGAACTCGTCCTCGTTGGTTATCCACATTAATAATTTCCGCCGCCTTTTTGGAAAAAATATCCTTGTAGGTTTTACAGCAGACGGGAATTCCATATATGGCGGCTCTGCTGAGATATCTCTTACTGCCACATATTTTTCATCGCCGTTCCAGTTGTTGATACAGTCACAAAAGGCTATTTTATGCCCATCTTTGAACATTATTCCGTAGCGGTCAACTCTTGCGATCTCAGAGAATTCCTTTTCAAAACGGTCGTCATCAGCGATCGTGTGAGAGTAGCGATATAAGTCCATATTATCACCTTAACAAAAAGCCATAGCAACCATGAGGATGCTATGGCTATAATTTTATGAATTTCTCTTAGCTTCGATCTCAGCAAGAGCGTCCTTACGTGAAAGATTGATTCTGCCCTGACGGTCGATCTCAGTAACCTTTACTACGATCTCGTCGCCGATAGAAACGATATCCTCAACCTTTTCTACTCTTGACTTGTCCAGCTTGGAAATGTGAACCAGTCCGTCAACACCGGGAACGATCTCAACAAATGCGCCGAATTTCATGATGCGAACTACCTTACCACGGTAAATTGCGCCAACCTCAGGACCGTTAGCAATTGTCTCAACGATCTGAAGAGCCTTGTTGGAGTTTGCAGCATCGATACCGCTGATGAATACGTTTCCGTCATCGCTGATGTCGATCTTGACATCGCAGTCAGCAGAGATCTTCTGAATAGTCTTTCCGCCTGAACCAATGACCTCTCTGATCTTGTCAGCAGGGATCTTAGTCTGGAGCATCTTAGGAGCATACTTGTTAACTGTCTTTCTTGGCTCAGGTATAGCCTTGAGCATGATCTCATCGAGGATGTAAATACGAGCCTTTCTTGTCTTCTCGAAAGCTTCCTTGATGATAGCAGGTGTAAGACCGTCAACCTTGATATCCACCTGGATAGCTGTGATACCCTTGTGAGTACCGCCAACCTTGAAGTCCATGTCGCCGAAGAAGTCCTCGAGACCCTGGATATCAACCATTGTCATGAATTCGTCACTGTCAGGCTTTGTGATAAGTCCGCATGAGATACCTGCAACAGGAGCCTTGATCGGAACGCCTGCGTCCATGAGAGCGAGTGTAGAACCACAGATAGAACCCTGTGAAGTTGAACCGTTGGATGAGAGAACTTCTGAAACAAGTCTCAGAGCGTATGGGAACTCGTCAACAGATGGGATAACAGGAGCAAGAGCTCTTTCAGCAAGTGCACCATGACCGATCTCACGGCGTCCGGGGCCTCTTGAAGGCTTTGTTTCGCCAACTGAGTAGCTTGGGAAGTTGTACTGGTGCATATATCTCTTGGACTCTTCTTCGTCAAGACCATCGATACGCTGAGCATCGCTTACAGGGCCCAGTGTAGCAATAGTGAGGACCTGTGTCTGACCTCTTGTGAAGAGACCTGAACCGTGAACACGGGGGAGAAGGCCTACTTCAGCAGCAAGAGGACGGATCTCATCGATGCCTCTGCCGTCAACACGCTTGCCCTCGTAAAGCCAGTTACGAACGATCTTCTTCTGAAGCTTGTAGATGCACTCGTCGATCATAGCGATCTGCTCAGGGTACTGCTCATCAAACTTAGCATGGATATCGTCAACGATAGGAGCAAGTCTCTCGTCACGAACATTCTTGTCGTTTGTATCGAGAGCGAACTTAACTCTTTCAGCTGCGAATTCTTCGATAGCATCGAACATATCGTGGTCAACTTCCATAGACTCGAAAGCGAACTTAGGCTTGCCGATCTGAGACTGGATGTCCTTGATGAAAGCGACCATCTTCTTGATCTCTTCGTGACCCTTCATGATAGCTTCGAGCATTGTGTCCTCAGGAACTTCGTTAGCGCCTGCCTCGATCATAACGATCTTCTCAGCAGTACCTGCAACTGTAAGTACAAGGTCAGTCTTAGCTCTCTGCTCAAGAGTAGGATTGAGCACGATCTCGCCGTCAACGAGACCTACGTTTATGCCTGAGATAGGGCCGTTCCACGGGATATCGGAAATAGAAATAGCGATGGAAGTAGCGATCATACCTGCGATCTCAGGTGAGTTGTCAGGCTCTACGGAGAGAACTGTCATAACAACCGAAACGTCGTTTCTCATATCCTTAGGGAAAAGAGGACGGATAGGTCTGTCAACGCAGCGTGATGTGAGGATAGCCTTTTCTGTGGGCTTGCCTTCACGCTTTGTGAAAGAACCGGGGATCTTGCCTACTGAGTAAAGTCTCTCTTCGTAGTCAACTGAGAGAGGGAAGAAGTCAACGCCTTCTCTTGGCTTAGCGCTTGCGGTAACGTTAGCCATAACGACAGTTTCGCCGTATCTTACCCAGCATGATCCGTTGGAAAGTCCGCAGGTCTTGCCTGTCTCGACTACGAGAGGTCTGCCTGCATAAGTAGTTTCAAAAGTTCTGTAATTTTCAAACATTAATATGCCTCCTGTGATAGAAATTCCAATACGGAGACAGCGCATAGAAGTTAGAGGCAAAAGTCAGCCTGTGCGCATGGCGCTTGCCTCTGACTTCTAATCATCTGCCGCCGTATCGTATAGTATGATTTTGCGTCGATGTAAAGACGTAAAGGCAGAAAGCGAAAGCCCTCTGCCTTAGTACACGAATGATTACTTACGGAGACCGAGCTTCTCTACGATAGCACGATATCTGTTGATGTCCTTCTTCTTGAGATAGCCGAGAAGGTTACGTCTGTGACCAACCATCTTGAGAAGACCTCTTCTTGAGTGGTGGTCATTCTTGTGCTCCTTGAGGTGGTTTGTGAGATCGTTGATTCTTCTTGTGAGAATAGCGATCTGAACCTCAGGGGAACCTGTGTCGTTTTCGTGTGTTCTGTTAGCCTCGATAACGGCTGTCTTTTCATCCTTCAATAACATTTGAAGCACCTCTTAATAAAATATTCCGCTAACGTAGACAGGGGTGAAAAACGAGGTCATGCCCGAGTCCAAGTACACGGTGATAACATTATACCACATAATTCTTCTTTTGTAAAGACCTTTTTTGAAAAAAGTTATTAGTGATCAGTTCTTACTGCTCAGAAGCTGTCATCACTTATAACTAAGCACTAAGCACTGACAACTAATAACTTAATAACTACTTGACTATATTAAAATTTTGTGGTAAAATAGTTAGTAAGACAAATCATGCAATTATCGCAAAGGAGGTTTTTACATGAAAAAAGATGAGATCAAATATGTCTGGACTGCCAAGAAAGGCACTTTCTTAGGCCTTCCGCTTTCTTTTACAAGGTATTTTCTCACTGAGACCAAATTCATAACACGTACAGGTGTTTTCAGTATCAGCGAGGATGAAATAGACCTTTACAAGATAATCGATAAAAAAGTCCGCCTTCCGTTCCTTCAGAGACTGGTGGGCTGCGGCTCTATCATTGTCTACAGCAAGGATGCCGATACTCCTTCAAAGGAGATACACTGCATCAAGAATGTCCGCAAGGTTTCCGAGCTTATCGACAAGCACATGAACATAATGCGTGACAGGTACGGCATCAGAGGCCGTGATATGATGGGCTACGGCGGCGGTTACGGCGGCCACACGGACGATCACTACGACGATGGCCACGACGACCATTTCGACGGAGAAATATATTAATAAAACCACAGGGGTGATAGAATGCTCTCCTTTATAACTGAAACACAATCCTGCTGGGACAGATTAAAGGCTGAAGAAAGACCAATTTTTATATACGGAATGGGCGACGGCGCTCTCAAGATAATGAACGTTTTCAAGCAGAGAGGCATTGCCGTTTCGGGAATATTCGCAAGCGATGATTTCGTAAGAGGCCATTCATTCGAGGGCTTCCGTGTACATAAGCTTTCCGAGGTAGAGGAAGCTGTAGACGATTTCGTAGTCGTGCTGGCATTCGCCGCAGGCTATCAGGAGATCGTTGACAAGATCCACGAGATCGCAGAAAAGCATACTCTCTATGTGCCCGATGTACCTGTAGTCGGTACGGGACTTTTCACATATGAGTACTGCAAGGAGCATGAGGAGCAGATACAGAAGGTTTACGACAGCCTTGCTGATGACTACTCACGCAAAGTTTACGCAAATATCATCAACTTCAAGATAAGCGGAAAGATCGAGTATCTCAGCGAAGTTACAACTTCAAAGGCTGAGATCTATAGAAAGATCATCAAGCCCGGTCTCAATGAAGTTTACGTTGACCTGGGCGCATACAACGGTGACACTATCAAGGAACTTCTGGAGTTCACTCACGGCAAGTATGCGGCTATATTCGCACTTGAACCCGACAAGAAGAACTTCAAGAAGCTGACCAAATTCATCGATGAAATGCCTAATGTTTTTGCACTCAACGCAGCCGCATGGTGCATCGATACAGAGCTTCCCTTTGCTGCAAAGGCAGGCAGACAGTCCGCTATTTCCGCAGGTGCGGATAATATGGTAGCTGCACGTTCCGTTGACAGCATCCTCGGAAAGAGATCGGCTACTATCATAAAGATGGATGTTGAAGGCTTCGAGCGTGAGGCTATCTGGGGCTCGGCAATAAATATTGCCCATAACACTCCTAAGATGATGGTTTCGCTCTACCACCGCAACGAGGACATCTTTGAGCTGCCGCTTCTTATTAAAAAGCTGAATCCTGCGTACAAGCTGTACATCAGACATCAGCTCTACATCCCTGCATGGGAAACAAATCTCTACGCAACTCCCTGAGTCTGTAGTGATTAGAAAGCAGAAAGCAGTAACTTAATTCCCTGAAACACTGTTTAGTTTCGGGGAATTTTTTATTGTAGCATAAAGAAAAGGTCCGTAAGCGATCAAACTTACGGACCTTACTACTTTCTGCTTTCTGATTTCTACTTTCTGATTTCTGCGCTCTGCTTTCTGCGATCAGATCTCCTTAGCTTCATAGATCTTAGTGGAGATGAGCCATGAAACGATGAATACTGTTGCTGATATGCAGAATGCAAGTGTGATAATTAATGATGGATTGCTGATCTTTGAAAGAATGGACTGCTTATCGGGAAGCATTGTTGTTGCTGAAAGAAGTGCTGCTGCGAATGCTGTAACGATGAAGTACATTACCTTGCCCTTTGCTGTGCCGAATTTGAAATCGAAGGGGAGTGAAAGTGAAGGAAGGATAAGTGATTCTGCAACTGCTGCTGCAAGATAAGGAGTAATGCGTCCGATGGGATTTTCGGGATCGGGCTTGAAGTTCTTCAGAACGGCAATTGAAATTGCTGTTATAATGAATGCTGCGACGGAGATAAAGAATATCAGCAGATACTTGGAAGATACGATCTTTTTTCTGTCAACAGGGAAGCAAGCGGAGTACTTATCCCATTTGCTGACTTCGTCAATAGCAAGCCCCTGCTTTGCCATCATTGGGAGAAGAAGCGGAACGAACATGATGTACATGATATTCTTCATCAGGATACCGAGTATGATGAACATTAAGATAATGAATATCTGTGTTCTGGATGTCTTTAAAAATACGATTATTTCCTTTGTAAGTAAACCTTTCATCATAGTTTTAGTCCTCCTTAGCCATGAATATGAACAGATCTTCTATTGTAACGGGTTTTGTGTCGAATGAATCGGGGATGAGTTCTCTGTCAACGATCGCCTCAGTGCCCCACTTTGATGAGCGCTTGCCCTTGACAGCATTTTCGTCCAGTTCAGCAAGCTTTTCTTCGGATGTGTTGATGAATACGTACTGCTCGAGGAGTGCGTCCTTTTCCTCGCAGAGCATCAGCTTTCCCTTATGGATAAATGCTATGTAGTCGCAAAGCTTTTCAAGGTCGCTGACAATATGGGAAGAAATAAGGATCGAGTGATTATCGTCTCGGGTGAAGTCGTTGAGAATGTCGATTATCTCATCTCTTACCAGCGGATCAAGACCGCTTGTCGGTTCGTCAAGGATGAGAAGTTCAGCTTTATGGGAAAGTGCAACTGCGATCCCCAGCTTCATTTTCATTCCCTTTGAGAACTCCGAGAAGGCCTTGTCA
>Ga0255344_1006470_pt1 | contig 10620 bp, 8 predicted proteins | sample wastewater_treat_5_FD_192414 | JGI IMG/M metagenome (GOLD analysis project Ga0255344, IMG submission 192414) | Wastewater microbial communities from Lulu Island WWTP, Vancouver, Canada - plant18 | ecosystem: Engineered > WWTP > Wastewater > Unclassified | place: Canada: Vancouver, British...
ATATTTTTTTTCACTATAATACCTCGTTTTTCTATCATGTTGTATGCCTAGTCAGTATTGCTAGCATAGTTAAAAGTATAAGTGTTTAAAACATAACTGTAAAGCCTGCAGATGATTGCAGCTGCTTCTGAACGGTATAAATTTGCATTAGGTGCAATTGTATTGTCAGGATAACCGTTTAAAACTTTTAAATATGAAAAGTAGGACATAGCTTCATAAGCCCAGAAAGGAATTGAATCTTTATCAGAATATTCCATGTCAGGGCTTTGTGATAAACCGAATGCACGACTCATAATTGTAGCTGCTTCAGCTCGGGATATAGGATCAGTTGGTTTGATATATAAATCACCATTACTATCGACATTTCCAGTAAGATATCCGTAATAGTAAGCAGTTTTTATATATGGAAGACTCCACGAAGCAACATCCTGATAATCCTTAAAAACTTCAAGACTAATCTCAATGTTACTTGTGGGGACACCTAAAGTCTCAATTATTATCTTAAAGAACTCTTGCCTTGTCATATGCACATACGGGACATAAATGTATCCAGTCCCATTATATACTCCGTTTATAATCCCAAGTCTTGATACTATATTTATATATGGTGCTGCCCAGTAATCTTGCGATACATCATCAAAATTGAAAACATATATTTTGTTTGTTGTCCTTTCCTGAGTATGGATGTTTCCAATTACGATAATCTCGTCATCATTTGTCTTAAGGATCATCATATCCCTATTGCATGACAAAGTCTTTATATTGCTCAGTTCAGGCAGTACTGAAGACATTTTTGTTGCTAAACCTGTATATACAAGTGTGCCATCTGCCTTAAGCCCTATTGAGTAATTATATCCAGCAAATACTTCAATTATATTGTTCCATGTGGATACATCAATTTGTTTAAAACGGTTATTTCCTGTTCCAACTACAGTACCATCAGACTTTAAGCCAAGCGTGAAACCGTTTCCCGCGGAGATAGACACTATATCAGTCCAGTTTGATGTATTACATTCACCAAAAAAATTCGTTCCGACACTTCTTACAGTTCCATTGGATCTTAAACAGACAGTATGCATTGATCCGCATTCCGCTGTAGAAACTCCTGCTATTATTCCTGTGTTACATTGTCCTGCACTATTACTCCCTGTAGCCAGAACAGTTCCTACATTTGTTACTGCAACAGTGTGAAAAGCTCCTGCAGACACTTGTTTTATTGATGACCAATGAGCGACATTTAATGCATATGAACCGGAAAATCCGGTATATTGAAGAGTGCCATCGCTTTTTAAGCCTAAGGAAAAGGAATCTCCCGTCGCAACAGAAATAATGTTATCCCACTGAGTAACGTCGGTTTTTCCAAAAGAGGAATCTCCCGCACTTGAAACCTTATTGTTTTTTTCAAGCCATAATCCATATGAAAGGCCACATGATAATAAATTTTTGTGGTTTTGATATGAAAAGGAAAAAGCAGGAGTATCTTCTGAAGGTTTTTGTTCTTCAGATTGGAATATTAAAGAATCAACATTTAGAGTCAGTGCGGAAAATAAATTTAATTTACCATATCCGTAATAATTATTTCTGCCTTCATCAGTCAGTTTGTCAGCACTTGAACAGAGTATGGTTTCGATTTCCAAAGGGGTCAGGTCTTTATCTACAGCTTTTAATACAGCAACCGCACCTGTTACTATTGCACAGGAAAAAGACGAACCGCTTAAAAATTTATATGTTCCGTCTAAACCAATTGTATAAATATCTTCTCCATGAGCGCTTAAGTCTATCCGATCGTTATATGATGAAAAAGGAGAGGATAAAAAGTAATCGTTATTGTATAAGGAAAGTGCAGATACAGAGATAACTCCATAACATGACGAAGGGTATGAATAATATTCATTACCTTTATTACCTGCTGATGCTATTATAGGTATAGAGTTTTCATATGCAGCCAGACATGCTATCTGTAAACCTTCATCATAATGAGGTATGTCAATACTAATGTTAATAACATCGACATCCATTTCAATCGCATAATATATTGCATCTATTATATATTGTATCTGCAAAGCGCCTGTAAGATCGCTATAGACTTTTAAAGGAAGGATTTTTACATCGATATTGCCGCAAACACCATAATAGTTCATGTTATCAGAAGGAATAGCAGCGATAATACCAGCAACAGCGGTTCCATGCCCTTCCTTGTCGTTAACATCATTGACAGAGGCGGATGGAACAAAATTATGTCCTCTTAAGTCAATTCTCTCTTTAAGGTGAGGATTGTCAAATTCAATGCCTGTGTCTATAACTGCAACAGTCACTTCTGTTGTGGGAATATCAGCAAGCAGTTTCCAAGCAGCAGGGATAGCAGAAGAATACAACCAGTAATATCTGGTATCAAAGGCTTCATCTTGAGCCTTAACTGATATAAATGAGAAGCACAAAGTGATTATCAACAGCCATACGGCTATATTCTTTACCGAATTCTTCATGCTAATATAATAATACATTATGCTGAATAAGTCAGCATTTTTACATTATTATCTAAGGATGCGACCATTTCCGGTCAGTAAGTCAAGCAGGTAATAAGAATTATCATCCTGATTCAGATAGACAATAAAATTATTTATTATATTAATATAGGCACAGTCATCATTTGATACAGTCATCTGATTCAAAGTTTGAAGATTTACTTTCTTCAAAGAACCTGTTGTTGATTTGAAATACAGATGATCTGAATCACTGGATGAACTTGATAAAAACCAACCTTTAACACCTTCCACTCTTTTGCTTTCTGAGCCATCTAAATTCATACTGTAAATGTAAGATTCATCACTTGTATTCGTGTAATATATTTTATTGTTTTTTATAGTATAAAAAATAGTATGTTGCCTTAAAACTGCAGATACTTCCTTTGTACTAAGATTCAGTCGGTATATGCTGTTATTATCCAAATAATTTATAAAGTAAAGGAAATCGTCATTTACCATAATAGATGCTGCATTTTCTTCAGCCAGCTTCTCAGAAGCGAAGTCATACATACTCATCCGATAGATAGTATTGTTTTCTTTATTGTCAATATAGTAAATCCAGTCTTTTGTTACATACAGATGAGAGCATATGCTATCTTTTAATAATAGTTCATCAGTTCCAGATACTGTTATTCTTTTTATATTACCGTTACTCCCATCAATAAAATATACGTATCCGGAAAAGACATTTAAGTACTTTGCATTTACGGGATATATAGCTTTTTCATTACCGCTTTTAATATCGTATTTATAAATCTTAAATCCTGAATCAAATTTAGTATAGAAAAGGTTTCCGTCTTCACTTGCTGCAAGACCGTTATTAACTATATTTGAAGGCGAGTTTCCTTCGTAATCATTGTATGCTTTATTAAACAGGTTAAAAAGAATAATAGAAATAGCAATAAGAATAACAGCCATGATTATTGTTATGATTGCAATCCTATGCTGTCGGTTTCTTAAATTTATTTTAAACTTACTTTTTGCCATACTTATATAACTCCAATGCTCAATATTATACTATCATTTTACTAATTGGTATATAAGTTTTTGATGAGGTGGAGCATTTTTTGAAAAAGTAAGTGTTTTTAAATACTCCAGTTCCGCTTCGTGTATAATGTGTTTTCTGTTAGTATGCAATGTTGCAATAACCTGGCCTTTTTCTACCTTGTCTCCGGTTTTTGCATGTATATATATACCAGCTTCGTAATCAATGGAATCTTCCTTTTTCTCACGTCCAGCTCCAAGCATTAAAGAAACCTCTCCAATACATGCTGTATCCATTGAAAAAACATAACCGGATTGAGTAGCTTTAATGTCATAAGAATATGTAGCTTTTTTAAACAGGTCCGGGTTGTCAATATATGTAGAATCACCGCCCTGTACCGAAACAAGCTGTTTGAACTTATTATATGCAGAACCATTTTCCAAACTCTCTAAAACTTTTTTCCTGCAGTTTTCATATGAATCATTAGTGCATAGTAATACCATATATGCTGATAATTCAACACATACCTCTCTTAAATCAGCAGGCCCTTTATTCTGCAATATCTCGCATGCTTCAATTATCTCCATGCTGTTGCCAATAGCTTTTCCTAAAGGTACGTCCATATTGGTTATTAGGGCAGCTATTTTTCTGCCTGCAAGTTTTCCTACATCAACCATCTTCTGTGCCAATTTAATCGCATCTTCCAGCTTAGGAGTGAAAGATCCTGTCCCAACCTTTACGTCCAGCAGAATGTTTTGCGATCCTGCTGCAATCTTCTTGCTCATTATGCTTGACACAATAAGAGGAAGGCATCCAACAGTTGCTGTTACGTCTCGCAATGCATATATCTTTTTGTCTGCGGGGGCAAGGTTGCCGCTTTGTCCGACAAGGGCTATTCCTATCCTGTTTACATTATCTATAAACTCATTTCTATCCAGAGAAGTCCTGTAGCCGGGTATTGATTCCAGCTTATCGACGGTCCCTCCGGTATGTCCGAGTCCTCTTCCGCTCATTTTAGCTACTTTAAAGCCTAAAGAAGCCACACACGGGGCTATTATCAAAGAAGTCTTGTCTCCTACTCCGCCGGTACTGTGTTTATCTACAGTAATCCCTTTTACAGAAGAAAGATCAATCATATCTCCCGATTCCGCCATTGATAAAGTCAGGGTGGTAGTTTCATGATCATTCATACCGTTAAAATAGATTGCCATTAATAGAGCAGCAGCCTGATAATCAGGTATAGAACCATCTGTATACCCTTTAACGAAATATCTGATTTGTTCGTCTGTCAGCTCATAGTTGTCTCTTTTTCTTTGAATGATATCATACATTCTCATTGCTATCTTGCTCCCTGATCATAAGGTTGACCTACTGCTTTTGGAGCCTTGCTGGATTTTGACGAGAAGGCAAGTACTATTAGTGTAGCTATATATGGGGTCATCTTAAAGAATTCTGAAGGAATATTCAGATTCAATAAGAAAGGTATTGCAGAATAAGCTGCAGATATGGTTTGCATAAAACCGAAGAAGAGAGAAGCCAATAATATCCTCATAGGTTTCCATTGTCCGAATATAAGGACGGCTAATGCTAAGAAGCCATAACCATTTACCGCACCTTTGAACTCAGTGGAAATCGGTATTGTAAGTACCAAACCACCTAGACCGGCAAGGGCTCCAGATATTATAACAGCTATATATCTCATCTTATAAACATTGATCCCGACAGAATCCGCTGCCTGAGGATGTTCTCCGCAGGCTCTAAGACGCATACCAAAGCGAGTTCTATATAATACTATTGAAGATACTATGAGAATTAAAAATCCTATGAATGTAGTTATATATGTATTGTTGAAGAAAATATCTCCAATTACAGGTATATCTCCTAGAACAGGGACTTTTGATATAAGGAAAGTGTTTTTAAAGGAAACATTAGCTATGCCGGATGGTTGAATCATTCTGGCAATATAAATAACGAAAGCAGGAGCAAACATATTAAGTGCAGTACCGGATATGACTTGATCTGCTTTTAAGTTAATAGAGGCATATGCGTGAAGAACAGAGAAAATCGCTCCTCCGGCAATTGCAATTATTACAGCTAGTATGAGAAGCCACTGACCACTCATATCAGATTGCATTTGATTTATGAAATATATGCCTGCAAATCCTCCCATTACCATAATTCCTTCAAGAGCGATATTTGTTATGCCGCTTCTTTCGGAAAACATACCGCCAAGAGCTACTATCAGTAGTGGAATGGAGAAAAACATAGTCTGTCTCAGTAAAAGATAAAGCATATCCATCAGTTTTCACCTCCTTCATTTTTACCGTTGACAATTTCGGCAGTATCATCAATTAGGTCAAGAGAACGTTTCTCGTCTCTGTTAATCTTTTTAAGCTCTAAGTAGTTTCTTATAAGCAGGGAAGCTGCAGAACAGTAAATAATTATTGCAGTGATAATTTGTATAAATTCCGGAACGAAACTGTAACGTTGCATATAGAAACCGCCTATCTGCAGCCATGCTATAAATATTCCTGAGAAAAGGATTCCTATAGGATTGCTCATGCCGAGCAATGAAACGGATATGCCAGTAAATCCCTGAGAAGCCAAAACATCAACAACCTCGATATAGACACCTGCACCTGAAAGATAGAACAAAGCACCACCGACTCCTGCAAGCATTCCCGATATAGCCATAGAAAGAATGATGCTTCTTGCTTCGTTTATGCCTGCATACTTAGCTGCATACCTATTATAACCGCAGGCCTTCAGCTCATATCCAAATGTAGTTTTTTCAAGAATAATATACATTAATATAACAAATAATATTGCTACTAATAAACCACCATTAATGCTGGAACCGGGGAATATAGCTGTAAGACCCATCTTCGGTATATTGGCTGTAGAAGCTACAGGAAGAGACCTGTTTGTGTATACATTAAGTACCGTCTGCTTAATAAGATAATTTACAAGATACATTCCGATATAGTTCATCATGATTGATGCAATGACTTCATGTACATTCAAAAATGCTTTTAATAGTCCAGGTATCGCTCCCCAGATAGCTCCTGCGAGCATAGCTGCCAGTATCCCTATTATCCACTGGAAACCACCAAGCACTGGTAACTTGACTCCAATCAGTACTGCAACATAAGCTCCTACAATAAACTGTCCGCTTGCACCTATGTTAAATAGACCTGTTTTAAATGCAAATCCGACCGCAAGTCCTGTCATTATAATAGGTGTTGCTATATAGAAAACATTACCAAAACTTCTTGTACCATCATTAAGACCACCGCTTAACATAGTAAAGAATCCGGCAAATGCTTCTTCAGGATTCGATATTAATAAAATAATAAGACCTATGACAAGTCCTATACCTATTGCAATAAGTGATGAAAGGAGGCTTGCTGTACCTTTTTTTCTGCTTAATCTGTCAAAAAACTGATTTATTGAATTTTGATTGTTCATGCCTTCACCTCATCTCTTTTTGCTCCTGCCATATATAAACCAACCTCCTGGATGGTTACCTTCTTAGGATTAAGCTCTCCTACCAGTTCACCTTCATATATAACAAGTATCCTATCGCTTAAGTTCATGACTTCTTCAAGTTCAAGTGAGATAAGAAGTACAGCTTTTCCGGCATCTCTTTGTGCTACAAGCTGTTTGTGTATAAATTCTGTGGCTCCGACATCCAATCCTCTTGCTGGTTGTACTGCAATCATAATTGATGGATTTTTATCAATCTCTCTTGCCAGAATTACTTTCTGCTGGTTCCCTCCAGACATAGATCTTGTGACAGTTTGAGAACCCTGTCCGCTTCGTATATCGAATTTTTTAATAAGGTTATCAGCATAAGAAAAAATACTCTTCTTTTTCAAAAAACCGTTTTTTTGGAATCTTTCAGTGAAGTATGACTGAAGTATAAGGTTATATGCCATGCTGTATTCCAGCACAAGACCGTATTTATGTCTGTCTTCAGGAATATGACTCATACCATGGGAATTTCTATATCGAATACTCTTTTTGGTCCAATCCTCTCCATTAACAAGTATCTGACCTCCATCAATATGTTTTAATCCTGTCAATGCATATACCAGCTCGCTCTGCCCGTTTCCATCTATCCCTGCAATACAAACGATTTCATTTTTTCTTACATTGAAAGAAATATTGTTAATTGCATTACGTGTAGTTCCTTTTGTCTTCATAGAAAGGTTTTTCACTTCAAAAATTATTTCTTTAGGAGGAATATTTTTTTTGTCAACAGTAAATTGTACCTTTCTTCCAACCATCATCTCGCTTAAAAATTCTTTTGTGACATCCTTAACGTTATATGTTCCAATGCCTTTTCCTCTTCGCAAGACGGTTACTCTGTCAGCAACTTTTTTAATTTCCTCAAGCTTATGGGTAATGAAAACAAGAGACTTACCTTCTTTTGAAAGTTCTTTCATTATATTCATAAGCTCGTCTATTTCCTGTGGGGTAAGCACTGCTGTAGGCTCATCAAAAATTAATATCTCATTATCTCGATACAGCATTTTAAGTATTTCCACTCTCTGTTGCATACCAACAGTAATACTGGATACTTTTGCATCAGGATCTATATACAGCTTATAGCGGTTGCTTAACTCTACAACTTTCTTTTTTGCTTCATCCATTTTAAGGAACCCGTTCTTAACTGTTTCTGCACCTAATATGATATTTTCCAGTACTGTAAAGTCATCAACCAATTTGAAATGCTGATGGACCATTCCAATACCCAGATGACTTGCTGTTTTTGGATCTGTAATATTTACTTGCTTGCCTCTTAATTTTATAATGCCTTTTTCAGGTTTATATAAACCGAAAAGCACACTCATAAGAGTGCTTTTGCCTGCTCCGTTTTCACCCAATAGGGCATGTATTTCTGTTTTTCTGATTTGAAGGGTGATATCATCATTAGCGACAATTCCGGGAAATTCCTTCCTGATGTTCAACATCTCGATGATGTAATCCATGAACTCGCTCCTTGGCTTTAAGTATTGTATAACTTATATTATTATATATTATTTAGGGTAAATAATAAATATAGAAGACAATTTTGAATGTAAATATAATAAGACTGCCACAATTATATGGCAGTCTAAATGGTATTATGTTTTTTTAATCTTACTCAACAAAGGTCAATGTGATATATTGAGGATTAAGTTCTGTTGGGTCAGTTCTTCCATCATCCTTTTGAGGAACTACAACTCCATCTGCAAGTTTTGCGAATAAAGCATCATAATCAGCCTGTGCGAAGGTTCTCCATTTTGAAGTTGCAAAGGATGCAAGACTTACTGCATTGGATTCAGCTCCAACTATAACAGCCTGCCCTCCTGGGAATGTTCCTGCATAGTATTCTTTCAAACCATACTGAACCATATATGCCAAACCCTTCATTGCTGATGAAATAACTGTTGCTGACTCAGCTGATTGGTCTACGTCAACACCGATAACGGCTTTATTAGCTGTTTCAGCTGCTGACATAACAGAGTTTCCAACTTTTCCACCTGCTGCGAATATAACTTCAACACCTGACTGATACCAACCTGCAGCTCTTGTTTGTGAAGCTGGGGTATCTGCGAAGTCTCCTGAATAGTTGTACATTAGCTTAACAGCACCTTTAGCAAGTCCAAGTTCCTTAGCAGCATCATCAGCTCCCTGAACAAATCCGAAACCGTATCTGCATACTGCAGGAACTGCCATTCCGCCCTGATAACCAAGGTTTCTATATCCATCCATTACTGCAGCATAACCTGCAAGGTACCCAACCTGTTCTTCAGCATATACTACTGCATACACATTAGGGCCAGTTTTAAAGTTTTCCCAATTAGCATCATGAGGTGTGCCATCCAAGAGAATAAACTTTACTTCTGGATATTTATCCTGGGCGATATATACAGCTTCTTCGAACAAGAATCCTGGTGTTACTATTACCTTAGCTCCAGATGAGACAGCAAGATCAATTGCTGCAACATATGCATCTGTAGAAGCTTCTGTGGGTTTGTAATACTTATGCGAAATTTTATTAGCTTCCGCATATTCTTTTATTCCTTCCCATGTTCCTTGGTTGAATGATTTATCATCGATGTCTCCTACGTCGGTGATCATTGCCAACTCATAGGTTTTAGCCTGGCAGCCTGCTAATGATAGCATTGAGACCAAAAGCACCACTACCAATACGATACTAAATAGTTTTTTCATAATTACACTCCTTCTTTCATATAATGAAATCTGCACATCAATATTAACAGATTTAGAAAGCATAAACAAGGGCAAAAGAGCAAAAAGTTCACATTCTTTTCACAATTTAGTAACCAGCAACCTGTTCGTCTTTTATTATCTTTACTATACTGGATGTGCCCAGTCGAGATGCTCCGAGATTTATAAATTCCTCTGCATCATTCAATGATTTGATACCCCCGGCTGCTTTTATAAGTTTCCCGTTTCTTATGTTTTCCCTAAACAGTATTATATCTTCCTTTGTGGCTCCGGAGGTGGAAAAGCCTGTTGAAGTCTTGATATAATCAGCATCGCTTTTCGATATTATCTCGCACATCTTTATTTTCTCTTCTTCAGTCAGAAGGCAGGTCTCGATTATAACTTTAAGAAGCTTCTCTGAACATGCCTTTTTAACCTGGTTTATTTCGTCGAGTATGTCATCATAAAGCCGGTCCTTAATCATATTTATATTTACTACCATATCAATTTCATCAGCTCCGTCATTCACTGCTTGTGAAGCTTCAAAACATTTCGTTCTTGTGGTACTGTATCCGTTAGGAAATCCAATTACAGTACATATTGTCAGCTTATTTTTAAAATAACTCTTAGCTGTTTTAACAAAAAACGGAGGGATGCAGGCTGATGCGCATCCGTATTTAACAGCATCCTCACATACAAGTTTAATATCTTCCCATTTGGCTGTCTGTTTGAGAAGAGTATGATCTACCTTGGATAATATGGTTTTTATATTCATCTTTGCAGTTCCTTTCATGAATAAAGTATATATAAATAGGGCGGGATATGCAACTAATCGCTTGACGAAAGAGGTGCATTAAAAGTATTATATATATCAATGAAAACAGGCATTTA
>Ga0255344_1006473_pt1 | contig 10611 bp, 9 predicted proteins | sample wastewater_treat_5_FD_192414 | JGI IMG/M metagenome (GOLD analysis project Ga0255344, IMG submission 192414) | Wastewater microbial communities from Lulu Island WWTP, Vancouver, Canada - plant18 | ecosystem: Engineered > WWTP > Wastewater > Unclassified | place: Canada: Vancouver, British...
CCCGAGCACTGTGAAGGCAAGTGGCTTTTTATCTTTGAAAGCCCCATTTTATCGAGAAGTTCATTTGCATATTCATCAGTCTCGGCAGCTGAACGCTTCTTATTGAGATAGCCTGGAACTGTCACATTCTCAAACAGCGTAAGATTGCTTATCAGGTGCATCTGCTGAAAGATGAAGCCGAATTCGCCGTGACGAAGCTGAGCCAGTTTCTTTTCGCTCATTTTTACCAGGTCTTCCCCTTTGAATATGACCTCCCCTGCTGTAGCCCTGTCCATACCGCTGAGAGCGTAGAGAGTAGTGGATTTTCCCGAGCCCGATGCTCCCATAATAACGGTGAAATCGCCTTTGTATATATCCAGATCCACACCGCTGAGAATATGTATCTGTCCGCCGTTATGGGCAAAACTTTTGCACAGGCCTTTAGCGGAAATTATTGCTTCTTTCATAATAGTCATCCTTTCGTTTGGTTTATCATGACTATATTCTATCATAACAATTATTAAGGAATCCTTAAATCTTTGTATAACGGCAGAGAAATTACGGCTTCAAGTCCGTCAGCGCAGTTCCTGAGTTTTACATCTCCGCCTGACTGCTGAGCGATGTACCTGACGATAAACAGACCAAGACCGGAACCGCTTTCCTCTCCGCAGTTTTTTCCACGGTAGAACTTATTGAAAATGAACGGCATATCCTCATCGGGAATGCCCTTTCCCCTGTCTCTGAAGCGGATGTTCACAAAGTCGGTATCCTTGTCAATGGTGATCGTCACATCTGTTCCGGCATATTTTCTCGCATTGTTGATGAGATTTTCTATCATCTGCGCAGTTCTTCCCTTATCAGCACTGACATCTGCGGTGAAGCAGGGCTTCTCAAAAATAATGTCCTTCTGATCGGCATAAAGCTCTGACAGCGTATCACTTACGAAACTGCATATCTCGAATTTCTCTGCGTTTATTTTCAGTTTGTCAAGATCGGCAATGGAGTGGAGGAAGATATCATTTGTCAGCTTTGCCACCTCGTCACACTTTCTCATTATTACCTCCAGATACTTGCTGCGCTTTTCTGGAGAGCCGTCCATGCCCATTTCAAGGGCTTCCGCATACGCTCTTATGGATGCCGCAGGAGTTTTTATATCGTGGGAGAGGGACGCAATGACAGTCTTGTTGTTCTCGATAGCCTCTTTCTCGCAGGCCCTTGCCTTCGTGATCTCACGGCGCATATTGTCCAGCGCCCAGATGAACTTGCCGAAATAATTGGTCCTCGGATATTCAAGAGACTCGTCAAAATCGCCGTTGCCCATCCTCTCTGCGAAATCTGTCAGCTTGCTGAACGGGCGGATGATAGTCATTCCGCAGTAAGCCGCCATTGCTATCAGCACAGCCACATCTATACCGCATAACACAGCGATATTCCGTGAATTTCTGCCATTTCCCTGATCTTCCGCAATTTGTTTTCTCAGTTCATCAGCCTTGATACGTGCATCCTCGCTGTTTCCTTTTTCAGCCAGATGGCTTATCTCGTTGAGGGCGACAACATACTTTCCGCTGTTGTCATTGCTGTGAGTATCATGCATCAGTACCGCACCTGTCAGCAGAATAACTGCAATAAACACAGCGGTCACGGAAATAAGCTTCTTCATGCCTTGTCCTCCAGTATATAGCCCAGCTTCCAGACAGTTTTTATGTAAACTGGCGAAGCAGGATCGTCCTCCAGCTTTTCACGAAGCCAGCGGATGTGGACTGTGAGCGTCGAGGGTTCAACTTCCGAAAATGCTCCCCATACCTCGGAGATAAGCTTATCTTTCGGTATAGCGGTGTTCTTGTTTCGGCAAAGATATTCCAGCAGGTCAAACTCACGCTGAGTCAGATTCACGGCAACTCCGTCCTTTGTGACAGTACGTGAAGCTGTGTTTATCTTTACATTTCCGAATCCCATCTCACCGCTCTCATTTCCGAAACCGTAGGTGCGGCGCATAAGGGCATTCACTCTCGAAAGCAGTTCTTTCATTGAATAGGGCTTGGGGATGTAGTCGTCGCCGCCTGTGTCGAATCCCGTAATGCGGTCGTCCTCGCTGGTACGTGCGCTGGCAAAGATCACAGGGACGCTTGAAGTCTCCCTAAGCTGTCTGCATATCTCAAAGCCGTAGAATCGGGAAGATTTATGTCGAGAAGTATGAGATGGAACTTGCTGTCCGTCAGTATAGTGAAAGCCTCCTCAGCAGTCGAAGCGTGGGCTGTACTGTAGCCGCAGCCCTCAAGCATTTCCGAAATTATAAATGAAAGGTCCTCGTCGTCGTCAACGATAAGTATCTTTTTGTTATTCATAGCCGTTCTCCTTAAAAAATGATAAAAATATTATACCACACACGGCGGCAGTTGACAAGTTCTGCCGCAGAAAAATGTTCACAGAATGTTTACATTTTCATCCGCACATTTCAGCTTTCTGTTTCGTTAAGCTTTATACAAATGGCAGATAATGCCTGAGACATAATTATGAGGAGGGAATCATATGAATCATACAAAAAAAACTTTATCAGCTGTACTTGCAGCAGCAATGACCATCAGCATGGGAAGCCTCTTCCCGATGAGTGCAAGTGCCGCCGCCTATAACTGGGACAACAGACCGGATTGGACGCCTACTGATTTCAATTCTGCTATGGAATTCTTGAATCACCATGGAACTACCTATGCCGAAGACGGAATGATTTGCATAGTCAAGCACGTCCCAAACGGAAAGCACATGGATGCTAAGATAGAGGCTGTCGGAAATGAAGGCGATCAGCGGACAGATTCACAGTACGAATCGAAGATCTTCTCATTCGGGTTTGAGGTTCCTGATGAAACCCAGCCTGAAAATGGCGAAAAAACCGCACTTCAGGATTACATGGAGTTCCACGGCTACACTGACGGAAGCTTTGTGGACTACCACTACGAAGCGCTGATGATAAAAGAGAATCAGGACAGCAAATTCAACATCATGACCGGGATTGTCGGCGAGGACGAGGAGTTAGATGAGAATAAAGCCGCTGTCTATACTTTTGACGGTGACACCGAGACCGATATCTGGGGCTGGCTGCCTGATTCATATGTGGAGTACAGAATATTCATCGACACTTACGGCAACCTCTCCAAGCATGACGGAAAGCTTGTCTACTGCCATGATGTCAACTATTCCACAGGCGCTACTCTCACAGTTGACCAGCAGGGCGAAGGAAAACTGAAATGCACCCTTAACAGCTCCACATACAATGAAATGGTAATGATGAGAGCCGGTGATACTTCTCATCTTGTACAGGTTTACGAGGGCAAGGAAGAGGGCGATGTTACCGTTTCCTTTGACAGCAATATCCCGTGGGCACCCGCAGAGGCCAAAGATCCGGTGCTGACCGCCGATCTTCACGTTAACGCTGACCTCACTATCAGAGACAAGATATACGATGTTCCCGAATGGATTCCGCAGGACAGCGAATCGCTCATCGACTTCTACAACAAGCACGGTAAAATCTGGATACAGGACGGCCTCATCTGCACTATCCGCCCTGTCACCGATTATAAGTCGGAGCGTTACTCCTACAGCTTCGGGGGTTCAGCTGCCGATAAGATCAAACAGTACACTATCTTCAGCAAATCCATAAAGCCCTTTGAAGAATATTCAAGCATCCTTTATGACGTAAATGTTTACGATATCCCCGAGGGCACTGACCTGACAATCAACTATGATCTTACTTATGCCGAAAGGACTTCCTTAAACTCCTTCGTTTTCGAGAAGGATGCCACAGGTTATATCACTCAGAAGGACATTGACGCATGGCTTCCCGACTGCGTTGAGGAGTTCGATGCTTACTACGAAAAGAACGGCGCTTTCTCCATCCAGGGCGGCTATATCATGTACTGCACCGAATGCCCTATCGGAACAGGCTACGGACTTAACGCAAAACAGAGCGGCACAGGCGGAGTTGCCGAATTCCACCAGGAGACTATCACACCTGTTGAGAACACTGTCCTCGACGGCGGCTCTAATTTCGTCATCAAGCTTTTCAAGCCCGAAAAGGAAGGCATTGTCCGTCTCGACCTTTACAAGGCAAGAATCGATACCGATGTTCTCCCCGAAAACGGCGTTGATACCGCATATTTCAGAATAGACAAGGATATGAAGATATACGAAGCCGAACCTACCGACATGAAGACCACTGTCAAGGGCGACTGCAACGGCGACGGCATTATCGGTCTTTCCGACGCTGTAGCAATGCAGAAATGGCTCCACGGCAAGGGCGGCATCTCCGAAAACGGCATTGCCGATATCAACGGCGACGGTGTTGTTGACGTATTCGACCTTATCGCTCTGAAAAAACAGATCATCAGCTCCATGTCAGAAGCTCCAAAGCCTGTTATGGTGAAGATATCTCAGAATTTCGCATGGTTCCCATATCAGGTCGTTGATGTATACGATCAGTACGGTACAGTATACGTACACTCCTACTCAAGCAACACGGAACATTCATGGGATGAAATTCAGGAAAAAACTGTAAATATGCGTAATGATAACTGGTACAAGGTAATTCGCAGCATAATGGATACAGCAGTTGAGGATTCCGAAGATCAGGTAAAGCCACAGCCTGAATTCTGCGTAAAAAGTAGATTTACCAACGACCGTCTCATCAGTGATTTTGCCGCTTTTTCAAAGAATACCGAAAAATACAGCAAGACAAAGATGTTTACAGTGAACTATGCTTATGATATGGGTTCAACTACTATTTATTCGATCGGTGAAACTGCCGATGGCAAGCCTGTATGCGCTGAACTTGCTACATTCGGTGATGCGGTTGGATATATCAACGATACGGAAGTTAAAGTATTCATTCAGAAGTTGGTGGATAATCATATGATTTCCGCTGATATTTTCAATGTCGTGAATCAATAAAAAAGCAAAAGAAAGATAACATATATACAAATCTCCCCGAACCGTAAACTGAACGGTTCGGGGAGGTTTCTTTTCCGTGAAACAAAAAAGCCATAGCACTTCTGATTTTTCAGAAATGCTATGGCTTATGTTATTATGCTGTTACGATACTGTTAGCCTTGTGGAGGTCAAGCTTTTCTACAGCCTGTTCTCTCATCTTGTACTTGAGTATCTTACCTGCGGCATTCATCGGGAATCCGTCAACGAAATCAACGTATCTCGGGCACTTGTGCTTCGCCATACGCTCAAGGCAGAACTGCTTTATCTCGTCCTCGGTGCAGGTCTCGCCTGGCTGGAGAATGATACAAGCCATGATCTCCTCGCCGTAATCCTCACTTGGAACACCGATGACCTGAACGTCCTTTACCTTCGGATATGTGTAGAGGAAGTCCTCGATCTCCTTGGGGTAGATATTCTCACCGCCACGGATTATCATATCCTTGATACGGCCTGTGATCTTGAAGTAGCCGTCCTCGGAACGTCTTCTTGCAAGGTCGCCTGTGTGGAGCCATCCCTCGCTGTCGATGGCAGCTGCGGTAGCTTCAGGCATCTTGTAGTAGCCCTTCATGATGTTGTAGCCTCTTGCAACGAACTCGCCGTCTGTATCGTCAGGGAGTTCCTCGTTAGTCTCGGGATCAACTATCTTGCACTCAACACCGAAGATAGGTCCGCCGACTGTGTTGACTCTCTGCTCGATGCTGTCGGTAGTCTTGCTCATTGTGGTTGCAGGTGAAGCCTCGGTCTGTCCGTAGGTGATACATATCTCAGACATATGCATCTTCTCAATAACTTCTTCCATCGTCTTGATCGGACAAGGTGAACCTGCCATGATGCCTGTTCTCATGTATGAGAAGTCGGTCTTGTCGAAGTCCTCATGTCCCAGCATAGCAATGAACATTGTCGGTACGCCGTGGAAACAAGTGATCTTCTCCTTGTTGATACAAGCCAGACCCTTTCTCGGTGAGAAACGTGTGATCGGTGACATTGTTACACCGTGGGTAACGGAAGCTGTCATAGCCAGAACCATACCGAAGCAGTGGAACATAGGCACCTGTATCATCATACGGTCAGCTGTGGAGAGGTCCATGCAGTCTCCGATAGCCTTACCGTTGTTAACAACATTGTAATGTGTGAGCATTACGCCCTTGGGGAAGCCTGTAGTACCCGAAGTGTACTGCATATTGCAGACATCGTGGATGTCGATGGTCTTGCGGACTGCCTCCACCTCAGTGTACGGAACGTTCTTGGAAAGTGCAACAGCTTCTTCCCATGTGTAGCATCCCTTGTTCTTGGAATCGATAGTGATAACGTTCTTGAGGAAAGGAAGCTTTGCAGACTGAAGCTTACCCGGCTCGCAGGTCTCAAGCTCAGGGCAGAGTTCCTTGATGATGCCCACGTAGTCGATATTCTTGATACCGTCGATCATTACGAGAGTGTTTGTATCAGACTGTCTCAGCAGATACTCAGCCTCGTGGATGCGGTACTCTGTGTTCATTGTAACAAGTACAGCGCCGATCTTTGTAGTTGCCCAGAAAGTGATGTACCACTGAGGAACATTTGTAGCCCAGATAGCAACATGGTCGCCCTTCTTTACGCCCATAGCCAGAAGTGAACGAGCGAATGTATCAACATCGTCACGGAATTCGGGATATGTACGTGTGTAGTCCAGCTCTGTGTATCTGAAAGCGTACTGATTCGGGAACTGGTCGCAGATACGGTCGAGGATATCAGGGAATGTGTAGTTGAGGATACGCTCCTTCGGCCACGGATACTGTCCGTCGCCTCTGCGGTTTGTCTGGAGAGGATGCTTGTGCTTGGTCCTGTAGGGAGACATATACTCGGCAAACTGAGGTATAACGATACCTGCATCGCTCAGGTCTCTTGCCCAGCGCTTTACCCATTCCAGTGAGATGTAGCCGTTGTAGTTTATAGTATCGAGAGCCTCGATCATTTCCTTTACAGGGATGTCGCCGGTGCCCATGATGCGGTACTCAACAGAACCGTCCTCACGCATAACGCTGTCCTTCACCTGTATGTACTTGATGTACTCGCCAAGGTTTGCAACAGTAGTTTCGGGAGCTTCACCGCCGTAACGGTAAGGGTGGTGCATATCCCAGAGAGCGGCTACCTTACGGCTTCCGACTTTATCGAGGACCTTTGCAAGACGTGCTGTATCGCTGTAAACGCCATTTGTCTCAACGAGGAGAGTAACGTTATACTCCTCAGCGATAGGAACCAGCTTCTTCAGTGCTTCGATGATATACTCATCATCTACTTCGTCCTCCGGGCCGGGGTTAAGGTCAGCAAGTATACGGATGTATGAAGCATCCAGCTTCTGAGCCAGTTTTGCGTATTCCTTTACCTCGTTCTCTGCCACATCGAACTTATCCTTGAATTTAAGGCAGGCACCGGAAGAAAGACAAGGGATCTCAAGATTTAGTGAACGTAGCTTCTCTACAGTCGCAGGCAGCTGCTTTTCGGTAAAAGGCTGAGCCTTAACAGAGAATATTTCATTTCCGAGACCTCTGATCTCGATACCGTCAAACCTGAAGTCCTTTGCCATTGAATAAATGTCGGGCCATGTCCAGTCAGGGCAGGCAAGTGTGGAAAAAGCTATTTTCACTATGATCAATCCTTTACATAAAAATCAGAGAAGAGTTGTATCCTTCCCTGTTAATATCTTCAATTCATGCTGAATCTGAGATGTCTCATCATCTGTCAGTTCATATATACTGAACGAATCTGCTTTCAGATCCGCAGTCCTCATGAATGCTTTTGCCTGTTTTGCTGAGGAAAAGCGCCGTGCAAAGGCCTTTTCCTTCACTTTGACATCAGCAGAATAAACGTACATCCCATCGGGGATATGCTTTATGATGAAACTCATACGCTCACCCGAAAAGCTTGTAGTAGACAATGCCGAACCATTCCCTCACCCAGTAAGTCGGAGTTACATTGAATGCAGTATAACCCGAAATGTTATAAGGAGAATCAATCCCCTCTTTTTCGGCAAGCATTTCTGCACGAAGCTGATGGAAGCCGTCAGTGACCAGTGTCACTTTCTGCGGAAGTCCGTTTTCGGCTATAAGCTTTTTTGAGAAAGCAAGGTTTTCCTTGGTAGTTGTGGACTTATCCTCCATGAAGATACGCTCGGGAGCAATCCCCTTTTCTGTCAGATATATCTTCATACATTCAGCCTCACTGATCGCCTCGTCACTTCCCTGTCCGCCTGACACAACAGCACAGACAGTTTCATGTTCAGACAAATACTTGTAAGCGGCATCAAGCCTTCGGGCAAGCATAAGGCTCGGACGTCCGTTTTTCACCTTGCATCCCAGTACAACGATGGTCGTGTTGTCATTTTTCGGGGGATCGTTCATTTCCCTCGCCATGCATACACTCATCACCACAGCAAGAACTATCCCTGCCGCAATAAAGAGAGATGTGACGGAGACGAATATTTTTCCCGCAGGCTTCTCCCACAAAGATGAGACGAACCTGCTGAAACGTCCCCAGAAAATGAATACGAACATCAGGATTACCGATACCAGCATCCCCGTAATATTTCCGGCATTGATGATGCCCATAGGAACGGGTATAACAAATAACCAGAACACCATCAGTGAGAGCAGAACAGCTATTATTCTTACAGCCATAGATATTCCTTTATTTCATTGAAGCCGCAAGCTTCAGTATCCTGTCAAGATTTTCCTTTGTTGTAGTCTCGCTTCCGAGATGAGTAGGAACGCTGTTGTAAAGTCCGTGGAAATCGGAACCTCCCGTTTCGATGAGTCCGTACTTCTCAGCAATAGCCGAGAGCTGTCTGCGGTAGTTTTCATCAGCGGAATAATGTCCCACTTCAACGCCGTCTATCTTGCCCTTTTTAGCAAGTTCCTCCAGCAGTTCCATGTTGTCATACTGTGCAGGATGAGCCATGACAGCCACACCTTTTGCAGTATGGATAAGGTCGATAACGAAGTTCACATCAGGGTATTCACGCTCAACATAGCATGAGCCGACTTCGGGATTGAACAGCTCCCTGTCAAGGTCGCCGTAGAATTCCAGAGCGTAGCCGTAATCTATGAGCGCACGCATGATGTGCTGTTTGAAGATACTCTTGGAAGCAGTGGTATGTTTCAGAATGCTTTCCTGAGTTATGGGGAATTTCTCCATTACCTTGAGTATCATTTCCTTTGAGCATTCTTTTCTTATCTCGCAGGATTTCAGACAAAGGCCTTCAAGTCTGTTCGGCTTTGAAGGAGCGTAGCAGAGGATGTGGACTTTACTGTTTCTGTCCTTGTCCCATGCAGAGAGTTCAACGCCGTGAAGCACCTTGATGCCTGCACGTTCAGCGAGAACATCCGCTCTTGAGAATGAAGCCATAGTATCGTGGTCAGTGATCGAAAGCCAGTCGATGCCTGTACGTGCTGCCTGTTCGATGACATCCTCGATACCGAGGGAGCCGTCTGACAGCGTTGTATGACAATGTAGATCGCAAATCATAATAGAACCTCTTTCACCGCAGTTACTGCGGAGATATACGTTAAACGTATATCCAAAATAAAATAAAATAAGTTAAAATATTTAAAGTTTGAACTATATTATGACAACGGTAATTATTATATCACATTTTTAAGAGAAATTCAAGTATTTGCGTAATATTTTCATCTGTTTAACACTTTACTGTGATATTACTCACTCTGTAAAGCGGCATACAACTCGCTCTTTTTGAAGCCTGTTTCCTTCGCCACAGCCTTGCAGGCATCGGTTGGCTTCTCTCCCATATCTATCAGTTTCTTCACCTGAGCAAGAGCCTGCCCGATGGTTATATCCTCCGAATCATCGGCATTTCTGCCCTCTACCACCAGTACAAACTCACCTCTCGGCTCGTTGCTGTTGTAGTATTCCACAGCTTCACTGAGAGTCATGCGGAGGACTTCCTCATGTATCTTCGTCAGCTCACGGCAAAGGGAAATGCGTCTGTCTCCGCCGAAACATTCACACAGGTTGGCAAGAGTAGTTTTCAGCTTATGGGGAGCTTCATAGAACACCATGACTGCCGTTTCATTGCGGAGGAGTTCCAGCCGCTCGGCACGTTCCTTTTTCGGCACGGGAAGAAATCCCTCGAAAGTGAAGCGTCTGACGCTGAGACCCGAAAGTGCCACAGCGGAAACAACTGCGCTTGGCCCCGGAACAACTTTTACGTTGATGCCATTTTCGGCGCAAAGCTTTACCAGCACCTCGCCGGGGTCGGAGATACAGGGCATACCCGCATCGGTGACGACTCCGCCGTTCTCCCCTGCCATCAGTCTGTCGATAATGTGCTGTGCATCGGCCTTGGAGCTGTGTTCATGGAAGCTTACAAGCTGCTTTTTTATGTCGTATCTGTTGAGAAGTTTCAGTGTAACTCTCGTATCCTCAGCACAGATGAAGTCCACGCTTGCCAGCATATCAAGCTGACGGAGAGTGATATCCTCCATGTTGCCGATGGGAGTACCTATTATATAAAGTGTTCCGCTCATTCCTGCTCCTTTCCCGTTGCGTATATCCTCTGTAGTTCTTCCGTGAAGCCGTTTTCGCTGCGGATGTACAGCTGCGGCTCGACTCTCATGAAGGGCTTCGAGCCTTTCTTTCCCTCGATGAGAAACAGCCACG
>Ga0255344_1006480_pt1 | contig 10593 bp, 6 predicted proteins | sample wastewater_treat_5_FD_192414 | JGI IMG/M metagenome (GOLD analysis project Ga0255344, IMG submission 192414) | Wastewater microbial communities from Lulu Island WWTP, Vancouver, Canada - plant18 | ecosystem: Engineered > WWTP > Wastewater > Unclassified | place: Canada: Vancouver, British...
CAAAGAGAAACTTGATGCGAAGGGTGCAGTATTGGTGGAAGGTGCAAAATGGTGTGGAAAAACTACTACTGCCTCCCAAATTGCTAAAAGTACTCTGTTTCTTCACGATCCATCTTATAAAGAGCAATACTTGAAAATGGCATCAATCAGTCCAAATCTATTGCTGAAAGGATTGACTCCACGATTGATTGATGAATGGCAGTTAGCACCGCAACTGTGGGATGCTATCCGTTTTGAAATTGATCAAAGGGATGAGTTTGGTCAATTTATTCTCACAGGTTCTTCAACTCCCGCTGTAGATATGTCAACTTCACACTCTGGTACAGGAAGGATTTCCAGAATGATCATGCGTCCTATGACTCTATGGGAGTCGGGGGATTCCAACGGTACGATAGCTTTGAGCGATTTATTTGAAGGGCAGGAAGAGATTGCAGGAATGAGTTCCGTAGATATCATTCATCTGGCATATCTTATTTGCAGGGGTGGGTGGCCAAAATCCCTTCATCCCATTGAGAAAATTAGCTTAATGCAAGCGTATGATTATTATGATTCTGTATTAGAGTCTGATATATCTCTGCCTGATGGCGTACAACGAAATCCACAGCGAGTTAAATTGTTGATGAGAGCTTATTCAAGGAATATTTCTACTGAAGCAAAGCTTTCCCATATCAGATCAGATATGATTACCAATGATTCAGACACTTTGTCTGAAGACACAATACTCTCTTATATCTCAGCATTGAAAAGAATTTTCGTAATTGAGGATCTGCCTGCATGGAGTCCAAACCTACGATCCAAAACTGCAATTCGACTCACCGACAAGCGGCATTTTGTTGATCCTTCGATTGCAGTAGCTTCTCTTGGAATTGGTCCTAATGACTTGATAAATGATCTCAATACGATGGGTTTGTTGTTCGAATCTTTGTGCGTCAGGGATCTGAGAGTGTTTGCTGAAGCCATGGATGGTACTCTGTATCATTATCGAGATAAGTCAGGTCTTGAATGCGATGCGGTGTTACATTTGAGAAATGGGTCTTATGCTCTGATAGAGGTAAAACTGGGGGGAAATGAAATTGACCTGGCAGCGAAAAATCTGATTTCTCTTCACGGCAAGATAGATATTCATCGTATGAAAGCACCTTCGTTTTTATTGATATTGACTGGTGGGAGTGTAGCATATAGGAGAGAAGATGGTGTTTTTGTGGTTCCCGCTGCTTGCCTTAAGCATTGAAGAGCAAAGAAACACAAGGCAATCAAAGAAATCTCGTATTTGTCAGAAACGCCAAAGTGCCGAACGAAAATTAGCCAAATTACCTAAAAATAATCAGCCATTTTGCCGAAAAATACCCCAATTACTAAATAGTTTTTGATTTCCCCAATAAGTCTTTATTTCCATTAATCCGATATTTCCGTGTGATAGAGGTGTGACAGGGGGACGGGGAAGTTGTCACACTATTCGTGACAACTTCCCCGTCCCCCTGTCACGCTCCCGGTGAGTCATATTCGTTAATCCACTTCAAAATTCTTATAAGGTAATCTTCTCTTTATTTCCGGGTAAATAAACCGCACTCCCTGATTGTCGAACTTATTTAGTTTCAATAGCGTAGCAGCAACCTTTTCAGCTCTTTCAAATCGGTTTAATGCCCAGTAACAAAGACATCTATTTCGGAAATGTACTTAATACTGTTTCTAAACATGACTTCAACAGTAAATAACAATGTTTTCTTGTCAGTTCTGTGTCGAATGCAAGGTATAGGATGAAACTCTTATTATAGCGATGCAGTATAGGCTAATACGCAAAGCGATATAATATGCCATGAGCTTTTTTTCAAAAATAACCTTGTATTTTTACATACTATATGTAATAATAACCCAGTAAAATTACATGAATCAAAGGAAATCAATATGAAAAGGGATATAGAAAAGAAACTGGAAACCTGGATGAAAGAAAAATCCAGAAAACCTCTTATTATTAGAGGCGCTAGGCAAGTTGGCAAAACCTATACTGTTCAGGCTTTCGGAAAAGCACACTTCAAGAATACGGTAACCATAGACTTTGAAAGAAATCGATCTGTTCACAAGGCGTTTCAAAAGGATCTGGATCCTAAAAAAATTATTCAGGAACTTGAGTTTTATACAGAGAAGAAGATCATGCCAGGGCAAACTCTCCTGTTTTTCGATGAAATACAAGCTTGTGAGAACGCCTTACAATCGATCCGGTATTTTTATGAAGAACTTCCTTCACTTCACCTGATATCAGCCGGATCACTTCTGGAATTTTCATTAACAACCAGTTCTTTTCCTGTCGGCAGAGTAAGCTTTGAGTGGCTTTATCCCATGACTTTTCGGGAAGTCCTTCAAGCATCCCATAAAGAGATATTGCTACAGAATCTTCCCACTCTTTTCTCTTCATCACCCATTCCATCCGAAATGCTACATCAAAAGGTGATGGAAGAATTGAAACGATACATGATCATTGGGGGAATGCCTGAAGCTGTAAAGACTTACCTAGAAACTGAATCGTTAGCCAAAGTGAAAGAAGTACAGGACGAAATGATACAATCCTACATTGAATCCTTCAAAAAATACAAACAGAAAGCTAATATTGATAGCTTGGATCAATTGATAAAAAAAATTCCTACTCTTATTGGCAAACAAGTGAAATATTCTCACCTTGATCCTGACAGAAGAATAGAAACGACTAAATCATCATTGCACCTTCTTGAAAAAGCATTAATCATTCATTATGTCCGTTCAACCAGCTTATCGGGATTACCTCTGGGATCCAACGTTTCTGAAAAAGTGTTTAAATTGTTGTTTTTAGATATAGGGCTTCTACAACAAATCAACGGATTTAATCCTTTACATATTCTGGAGACATCCGACCTTGCTTCTCTTTATCAGGGAGCTTTGTCTGAACAGTTTGTTGGGCAAGAGCTTCTTGCATATGGGGGGTCTGAAAACTCAAAACTGTACTATTGGCATCGAGATAAAAAAGGCAGTTCTGCTGAGATAGATTATGTGATGGTGAGAAACGGGAAAATACTCCCTGTGGAAGTAAAAAGTGGTAATGCTGGAAAGATGAGAAGTATGCATCAACTAATGGCTCAGAACACTCATATACAACAAGGATTGATTATGAATTCTCATACCCCGCAGCCACAAAAAGATCAAAAACTACTTTTCCTACCCCTTTATACATCCCTTGTGTAAATGAAAACAGCAATTATCTGACTTGCTTAATACTTTGATTCTGTCTTTACCATGTGATAATGAAACCGTGACACGGGGACGGGGTTGTTGTCACGCATTTTCGTGACAACAACCCCGTCCCCGTGTCACGCCCCTTATGATCATCCTATCGCACAAACATTTTACCTATTATGCGACTTATTGGTGAAATCATGAAGATAAATATACAAATAGTGCAATTAACAACTGCACAATTAATAAAAACAATAAAACCTTTACTTTATCTGAGTGATTAACTAAAAAAGCTTACTTAAAGATTCTGAAACGAATCTATTCTGAAGATCTAGATTCTTACCCAGTTTTTCTGTAAATAATTCTACTTCACCGTAGTTTTTACCTTAGTTTTACAAGCACTTGCTCTTCTGTATCCGGTCGTATATAGCCAGAACACCTCGATTTACTCCCTCATTTGCTCCCCCAAATACTCCCTCATTTATACCATCACATAAACCATCAATTTTTTGGTAGAAGTGCTTTTTAACTTGGCTCCAGCTTGGTGCCATATGGATGTAAACTTAGTCCCAAACTTGGTCCCAGCTTAGTCCCTTTTTCAAAGTGATGCTTATGTGCCAATGTTTACAAACCATCCGAAAACAGGCTTGATTCCCGTAAAAGAAACTCAGCAAGGGGGATCAGCTGTAACGTTACCGTTTCATTTTTTATCGTTTTCCTCTCATTTTGGGTAATCATATACCCCTTCGAAAGATTCATTTTTGTTAGCAAGCGAATACACTTTTGAATCATACGATCTGTAATGTTGTTGCGGAATTTTACTTCAACCGGCGTAAAAGTATTACCCACTTGTACCATAATGTCGATTTCTTCTTCTTGAGTTGGCTTTAAAAAAAAGATTGATTGGGTAGTCTGAGCCACTACACCTTCTACCAGATGACCCATATAACTTTTATCATCAATTGGATTTTGCCTTTGCATCCACGAAAAAGCGCTATAGGTCGGGTAGAATTTTTTTAATTTTTTTTGTGATGTCAGCTTGTTAGTGCTAAAAACAGCTAATTTACGCAATAAATAAGATTTCTCCAGATATCCCAGGTACGATTCAATCGTTCTCGCATCCCGTTTGAAATCATTCCCAAAATGACTATACATCACTGTCATTCCAGGATTGCCAGCGATCACTTTAAACAATTGCTGCAGAAGAAGGGGTTCCTCAATTTTGAATTGCAGAGGAATATCCTGGAAAATAATCCTGTTCTCAATTGTTTCTAGAAAGTACTGCCGGATGATTCGACTGTCTTTTTCTCGATACAATTCTGGAAACCCCGACGTTTCCAAGTAATGAGAGACATAAGGTTCAAAAGTCGCCATCTGGGCTTCTATATGATCTTTATCCCATTGAATCCCCAGGAAGGATAAGTACTCAGAAAAAGACAATGGTTGTATTTGGAAAGAAAAAACTCTTCCAGCAAGACTTTCTGTAATATGTTTTGTTAGCATAAGACCGTTCGACCCCGACAAAAACCACTTTATATTCGGATATAAGTCATAAAAGACTTTTAATTTATCCCACCATTTGGGGTGTTTTTGTATCTCATCCAGGAAAATATACAGTGGTTTGTTCTGTAATGCTTCTTTCGCAATTTCTTTTTCATATTGTAACAACAGATCTTCCATATTGACGAGATACTCATCAAATGTAAAGTAAAGAATCTGATAGGGATCGATTTTTTGATCAATCAGATGCTGTATAATCTGGAATAGTAAAGTGGATTTTCCAACTCTATGCACCCCATGAAGGAGTAAAGCCATTCTTTTTGGAATATACGGAATCAATTCATCCAATACTAATCGCTTTATTCCAAGCCAATCTTCCGGAACTTTTTTTAAACTCCACCAGGGATTCATCCTGCTCAATTCCATTGTAATCTCTCTTTTATTTAACAACTACATCATGATGTAGATAAAAATGAAAAACAACTACATTGTAATGTAATTAAACAGAAAAACAAGAAATGAATGAATCTCCATAACTTTGCAGGAATCTGCCCTGATCCTTTTGATACTTTTGTTCGCTTCATTGTTCCATCAACCAATGATTTACGATAAATAATGATCTGTATTCTTAAACAATTCCCAGCCATCATGAACGCAAAACCTTTTTCAACTTTTTCCAGCTAGGCATCAAGAAGTGCTTTAACAGCTTTCAGATCTTTCTATAATAATACTTTGTGATCGCGACTCCTTTTAATCATGGAAGGCTTTTCCTGTCAATAAAGGCGCTCCACTCTTTTCTGACTTGGCTGGTTTGAACTTTGACAAACATTATGTTCCTTTCAAAAACTGTACAAATTGTGCGAAGTGTACAGTTTATGTTTTAAGAAATCAAAAGTTTTCACCTAAATTGTGCAAGCACCACTTGCACAAAGATGTTCTCCCAGTCTACAGTCACATGTAATAGGAATACCTGGTCGGATGCTACCGGAATACCCGCAAAAACACTGGTCGAAATGAGTCTGAATGTTGGTCGACATGCACAAGAATCTGCACTCTTGCTTTTCCTTACTTCACAACCAATTCAACGGAATGGTGACATACTCCCCATCAATGTGAATGTTTTTATCATATAAGCAGATTATTCCGCCAGAGCTTAAATGGACCTGCTTGTTGTTTTTCAATACAGAGAAATGCTTGATATGTTCTTTGCTTGGATTGGTTGTTTTCTTGATTTCGATCGGATAAATGAACCCCTCTTCCTCAATCAGCAAATCAATCTCTTTGCCGTCTTTATCCCGGTAATAATACAGAGAAGGCTCCAGAATACCAGCATTAAAATAACTTTTCAATACTTCTGCTATCACAAATGTTTCAAAAAAAGCGCCAGCCATAGCTCCAGCCTCTAATACTTCCTGTGTATTCCATTTGGTTAAATAGGCAGCAAGACCTGTATCCAGGAAATATAATTTGGGTGTTTTCACGGCTCGTTTCGTGATATTGTTAAAAAAAGGATACAACAGATAAATAATATTGGAAGAGACCAAGATCGAGAGCCAGCGATTGGCTGTCGATACACTAACGCCAACTTCACTGGCAACGGCAGTTAAATTCAACATTTGAGAAGTTCTCGCTGCCAAAACGGTCATGAATTTAATCAATTTCAGTTCATCTCCAATTTGAGTTAACTCCCGAACATCACGCTCGATATAGGTTTTTGTATAAGCGGCATAAAATAGCTGCCAATCCATTTCACCACTATACATAGCCGGCATCGTACCTTGATGAATAATTTTCCATATCTCCTTATAATCTATCGGTTGGACTGTTTTCTTTCTTTTTTCAAAAAAGGCTTCGGTTGGTATGAATCTTTCCTGGAATGAGTCTCTTGTTATTTCTCGAACGGATAAGCCCAGTAAATTGAGAATTCCTATTCGACCGGCTAAACTTTGACTAACATTTTTCATCATATGAAATTGCTGCGAACCAGTTAGAAAAAATTGTCCCTTCTTCCCGTTCTCATCTGATATGATCTTGATATAGGCAAACAAGTTGGGAGCATATTGAATTTCATCTACTATCAAAGGGGGAGGAGTTGTTTGAAAAAAGCTTCCCGGCTCATCTAAGGCACTTTGCAGCATAATGGGATCATCTAATGTCACATAGGGAATATGGTTCTGGAGATTTTTTAATAAAGTTGTTTTGCCAACCTGTCTAGCTCCAGTCACTAAAATCGTGGAGAATATTCTTACCAACTTGTTTACAGTCGTCTCCAGATGTCTAGTAATGTATTTCATATTGGTCTCCGTCTAATTAACTTTTCAATAGTATTTTAGACGAATGAAAAGTAAAAAGCAAGCAAAGTAAACATGATTTGCCTGCTTTCTTCCCTGTTTCTTAAATATGAGTAAAAGTCACCCCTTTGCTATCTTCGGATCACTATTTTGGTTTGGTAAGCCGTGTTTCTTGCACGATTTTCACATTTTTTTAATACATTGGTATACCTTTTGCGTCAATATTTATCGTAATAATATCAACTAACGACCAAATAAACGTTATCAGCAAGCCTAATCCAAATATCCATCCAAGTGATATTGAAATTACAAGCTGAATCACTCCTTTATTTGTGTAACCTGCATAAAAATTATGCACTCCTAATTCACCTAAGAAAACACCTAAAAGGATGTAAACAATTCTTTGTTTTGCTTCTGGGTTCATAATGTTTGATGCATTTTGAGTACAACTTGATTTAAATACTTGCTGAATGGGAATCACTCTTACTCCACATTTTGGGCATATCTCAGACTCCTTCGATATGATACAACCACAATGTTCACAAAACTTTTCATCTTCTCTTTTGCATTGTCCTTGAAAATCCATCATTCCTCCATTATTTTTAAAAGTTTTTACTTATTTTATTTGCTTTCAGTGTTAATAAATCCACTCTCCCTGTTGTGCTACAAGACCTAAATTCACAATATTGCCGACACTGTTCCCTCTTTGATTTACTTCCTCTGCTCCCGCCGGGGGTGGGGGGTTACCTCCCTGAGAACCGGCAAGAAGGGTGATCGTGATCTTCTCCTCTTTACCATCCCAATCAATAGTGGCCCCAAAGGCTTCTGCGATGAAGCGTACGGGTACTAAGGTTCTTCCGTTTCGAATGATCGGAGGAGCATCCAGGATGACAATTCTATTGTTTCTCTGGCCGTTTTCCGTCACTTCTATCCTGGCTCGGGTCTTGTTCACCCATAAAGAGATATACACAGATCCAAAGGCGATATCAATCTCCTGTTCGGCTGCATCATAGAATACGTCTGCCCCGAAGGCTTCTGCGATGAAGCGTACGGGTACCATAGTCCTGCCTTTGTAGATCAGGGGAGGGGTATCGAGAGTAACGGGTTCCGAATCAACCAAGGCAATACGGTTCCCTATCCATAAGAGGATTACAATTGGTTTCTTTTCCAGGTATTGTACATATATGGTTTTGCTTCCCTTATTCCCTTTGTAATCTACTGCTTCTACCTGAATGGTATTCTTGCCAAGTTCTAATGATACCGTAGCTTCAAAATTCCCGTCTTCATCGAAGGAGACTTCTTTCTCATTCACCATGACGCTTTTCACACCTGATCCCTCATCCGTTACACTGCCTTTTACAATCAGGGGGGTTTCATAGACATTCTGGTTTGGCTGAGGATAGGAGATGGTAATCTCTGGAGCTGTATTATCCGGATCAAACCGGTAGACAGTCAGCACCTTGCTCGTGATTAAACCTACTTTGTTTTCCGCTTCCAGTTCCAATGTGTTTTCTCCGTAGGACAGGTCATAGTAATACTCGAAATAGCCTTTGGAATCTACATAGAGCTCTTCTCCATTGAGCGTCAGTGTGTCAATCCCGGATTCATCATCGTAGACTCTTCCTTTTACCAGTATCTGCATCTCCTCTGTCTCTGTCTCGTCTTTAGGGGAAGTGATCTGTAGAACCGGGGGAGAGGTATCCTGTTCAGATACCCGTACCGTTACGGGTATGGTTTGATTTCCCCCATTGCTTTTTACCTCTATCTCACCCGAATAGCTTCCTTCTGAAAGGTTATCGGAATCGATAGTCACCTGGATCGTACTATCCCCCTCAAAAGAAGTTGGAGAAACGCTCATCCAGCTTTCAGACTCGCTCACTGTTCCTTTTAACTCCCCATCTCCTGTGTTAGTGATCTTCAAATAATCTGTCTTGGTGGCATTTTCATCCATGCTAAAGGTGAGGGAAGAAGGGGTGATGTGGAGTTCTGGAGTTTTATTCCAGTAGATATATATTTTTTCTGAACCAACCAGAAAGATACAATGATCATACAATAACACTTGAATGATATGATCGTTAATTGTCTCTTCCCATATAGGTACAGATTTACGTTTTTCTAAGTCAATCATACAGATATAACTTGATTCATTATCGATGTCATATAAGGCGTGAATAAAATACTGATCATTCACAGCATAAGTTGAGTCGTCTCCGGACCTGAATGCAAACTTTGAAGCGGTATTCCAAATCCTTTTTCCTGTGGATTTATCAACGCAATATACTTTTCCGTTTCTGCTGCGCAGAAAGATATACTCATCATTAAAGATTGGAGTAGAACACCATCCAATGCTTCCATTGATTTCATACGTCCATATAAGATCTCTATCAAAGTCATAAGCTTCTAATATCTGCGTAAAACCATCATCATCCTCTGCCGAATAGGTAAGGTATAGCTTATCTTCATCCACAGATATAGCAGGCAAATTACAATTTTTTTTCAGTATCTCCCAGTTTTTCGAACCTGTTGATTGATTAAAAGAATAAAAAATAGACTCATCACCTGCAGAATACATATTATCCTCTTGGTGAGTTAGAAATGTATTCGGAACAAGAACTTGATTACCATTAATAGCCATCAATTGACTATGGTCATCAAATGAATATTTCATGGTTTTGTACCATCTTTTTGATCCATCTTCTGCATCCAAACAACCAATATCTCCCGGTTCAGATTGTGTTCCAATATCATCTCCGTTACAATAATAATTAGCATAAAATATCAAATTGTTTGCATATAATAAAGGCTGAAAAATAGCTCCATCAACGCTACTTTCCCATTCAAACGTGCCATCATCAACATCAATACACATTATGGTTGAAGAGGATTCTCCCCTGATATTATATCCATCTGTAGTAGCAACAAAAATAGTATTTTCTCCTGAATTGAAGGCAGGAGTTGTGAAACAAAACCTTTCAGATAATTCAGTTTCCCATACTACCTCTCGCTCTTCAATATCATACGCAACAATTCCTGAGATCCTATCACTATTGTTAGAATAACTTGCGATAAGAATATCATCATAAATAATAGCCCCATAAAAAGTATCACCCTCATTACGATTCAGTATATCAAGAAATTCCGGTTCCTGGCTGATAACTGTACTTGAATAACCTGAATTAGAATGATCATGCAAAAAGGAAGTCCAGGCATCATTTCCATCATTATCTTGGATATATGAAGTTTTAGCAGATATAAAAGTACATGTAAAAAAAGTTATAAGAGTTAAGAAAATTGCTCCAATTCTAATTTTTAACATCCAAAACCACCTCTTCAAGTCATCATTTAAAAAGTGAAAATAATTTATATAGCATAATTATATTTTTGATAAAAGCATAAATAATCATATATATATAAATTGTTCCATAAATAAATACAACTAGCGTTGCTGATATGCTTCAAGCATAAATTAGAACCACGATTTTGAAAATTACATAAATTTGACCAGGGTCCGCAACCACTTGAATTGCATGCCCTTACCCGCCAGCATAGCTCTTCTTTAGTGTTCCCCAGTTCCACCCCACAACTCGTACCATCAAAC
>Ga0255344_1006482_pt1 | contig 10586 bp, 8 predicted proteins | sample wastewater_treat_5_FD_192414 | JGI IMG/M metagenome (GOLD analysis project Ga0255344, IMG submission 192414) | Wastewater microbial communities from Lulu Island WWTP, Vancouver, Canada - plant18 | ecosystem: Engineered > WWTP > Wastewater > Unclassified | place: Canada: Vancouver, British...
GAGCGGGCATAAAGAACAACTCCCGCACCTGCTCTCGGCTGGTCAAAAACAGCGTGTGGCGCTGGCTGGCGTGCTGGCCATGCAGCCGGAATGCGTCATCTTCGACGAGTCCACCGCCATGCTCGATCCGCGCGGCAGGTTGGATGTGCTGGCTGAAATGCAATCGCTGCACAACCGCGGCATCACCGTGCTGTTCATCACCCACTTTATGGAAGAAGCCGCGCGCGCCGAGCGCGTATTGGCGCTCAATGCCGGCAACCTGGTGTTTGACGGTTCCCCTCAGGACCTTTTCGCTGACCTGAAGCTGCTTACTGCCTGCGGACTGGAGCAACCCTCAACCGTGATGCTGCTGCGTGAAATTCGCCAGCTTAACGCGCAGCTGACCCATTTGCCGGTTGATTTTGAACAGGCGCTGGCGCAAATTCCACCCTACCGCGGTTCACATCGGCTTCTCTCTGAGCGTCTCTCACCCATGACAGGTGAGATCCTTATCGATGTAGAGAATCTCAGCCATACCTATCTGCCTGATACCCCGCTGTCGCACCAATCGCTTTTCGATGTAACGCTGCAAGTACATAGCGGCGCGGCTCACGGTTTTTGCGGCGCCACAGGTTCGGGCAAATCCACCCTGCTGCAACATCTCAACGGGCTCTACCGCCCGCAAAGTGGAAAACTGCGCATCGGTCCGTACGATTTTGGTGACCCGCGTCTTGATATCAAAGCGGTGCGGCGTTTCGCGGGGTTGGTGTTCCAAAACCCTGAGATTTACTTCTTCGAGCAGTATGTGGGCGATGAAATCGCTTACGGTCCTAAGAATTTGTACGGCAAAGAAAACCTGGCAAAGCGGGTGCGAGACGCGATGCAGCTGGTGGGTCTGGATTTTGATAAATTCAAAGACCGCCTTACCTATACACTTAGTGGGGGTGAGAAACGCAAGGTGGCGCTGGCGGCTACCATGGCGCTGCAGCCGCGGCTGCTCATCCTGGACGAACCCACGGCCGGTCTCGACCCGGCATCCAGGCGCAACCTGCATGGCATCCTCAAGAATTACCAGCAAAGCGGCGTGGAACTGGTGCTTAGCTCGCACAGCATGGGCGACATTACCGAGCTGACTGAAAATCTCACCATCCTTTCCAAAGGGAAAGCGTTGCGTACCGGCAATACCGCCGACCTGTTTAATGACGCGCGGTTGATCGACGAAGCCTCGCTGGGACAACCGTCAATCGTCAAATTAGCAGGGGCGTTACGGGAAAAGGGATGGCCAATCCCGCAGCGCGTCGTGCGGGCCGAGCAGTTGTTCCAGGCGTTGCGCGCAGTGAATACAGGGGGTTCACATGAGTGAATTTGATTTCCTCTCGCGCATTCCCCTGGGTCAATACATCCCTACGAATTCAATCATTCACCGGCTTGACCCGCGCACGAAAATCATCATGTTTGGCATGCTGCTCATCGCCATCACTTTTACCCCTTCACAACTCGGGTTGTCGATTGGTATCGCCACGCTCCTGCTGGCGCTGCTTCTTTCCAAAGTCCCCATCGGGTTTGCGCTTAAAGGCTTGCTCGTACCTTTGCCTTTCCTTTTGATCATCGCCATCATTCAGGTATTTTTCTATTCCAGCGCGTTAGACCCCAACATCCTGATTAAGCTGGGGAAACTGAATATCACTTCCGGCGGTCTGCTGGCGGGGGTCATGCTGCTCATCCGTTTCGCCGGGCTCATTCTGTGCCTCAGCCTGGTGAGCTTCGTCACCTCAACATCTGAACTGCTACACGGGTTGACGAAAATCCTCAGCCCTCTCAACCGAGTGGGTATTCAAACCATGGACTTTGTGATGATCGTGCAGGTGACGCTGCGCTTTTTGCCCTTTCTGGCACAATCAGCAGAACGTATCGCCAAAGCGCAGGCGTCACGCGGTTCAGATTGGGGGCAAAAACGTAAAGGGTTGTTCAACCGTATCCGCCAGGTGATCCCGATGATCATTCCCCTCTTTATCACCAGCCTGCGGCGCTCTGAAAACCTGGCGCTGGCGATGGACGCGCGCGCTTATGGCGTGCTTAAATACCGCTCCAGTATGACTGAGTTGCATTTCTCTTTCCGGGATGGCTTGGCTGTGTTAATAAGCGTAGTGGTCTCACTCGCAGTCTTCTTCGCGTGAGACCATCGCTGCTGAGTTTTTTACGCGGTTTATTCCAGATTGGCGCCTTTGCGCTTACCCACGCTGAACTGGCGGTAAGCCGCCACCACCAGCAGGGTAATCAAGGCTGAAACGCCAGCCTCAGGCAGGCCAGATACCACCGCAATTCCGCTCAGTGGTTTCCACAGCGCCTCGCCAAAAATCTGGGTCATCACTGGCGCGCGACCAAAGAAAAACCCCAACACGCTTAACACCAAAACAGTGTTGGTAAGGCTGCCGGCGATACCGCTGGCGATCAACCCCACGACTGGCCACTTCTTGAGCGCTGTCCACACCAACCAGGCAACCGGGCCAATAAAAAGCCGGGGTAAAACAGCCAGCAAGGGGTTGGTAAACAGGGGGTCAAGCGGACCCGTGGGGGCGATCGCCGCCTGAAGCATGCTAAACAGGCCAAAGATAAGGCCGATACCAGCTCCCACCAACGGACCCTCCAGAATGGCACCGATGATGACCGGCACGTGCATGATGGTGAGAGAAATTCCCCCAAACCATGGGATAAAACCCCAGTGCGTCAACCCAAGCAGGATGGTGATCGCTCCGAGGACGGCGGTGACAACAATCTTGCGAGTTCTATCTTGTGCCATTGAATACTCCAAAATCGTTATTTACAACCTGAATCCGGCTAACGGTTGCCCATGAATTTTAACACACCCAGACCGGTATTGTTTTGCGTTATCTGCGGGCTGCCATAATATTCGATGACCCCGGCGCCTGAGATCGAAGTCTCAAGGCTGTTTTTTGCCCACACGGTGGCCGTTCCTACACCGCTGAGCCTCACGCTGGCTTTCCCGGCTTCAAGCCGGCTGGCTTTGAGAGACCCAGCTCCGCTGAGGGTAACGCTCAGCTCATCTGTCTGGCCGGCGACGTCAATGGCTCCAACTCCCGAAAGGTTCACCGTCAGCGTGGGCACCTTCAACATTCCAACGGTCAGTAAACCCGGCCCGGTGATGGCCAATGAGAGGTTGGCGCTCTCAATGCGCGGCGTGTCCAGGCTGCCCACACCGGAAATAGAAATCGCCTTCACCTCACGCATCATCAGTTTGAAAACGATCTTATCTCCACTCAGGCTGCGCAGGCCGGTCCAGTCTTTCCAGTTTTCATCATAATCGATGTACAACGTTCCATCGCGCACCTCCGTCTTAATGCGTGAACGTATTTCAGGCTGCGCTTCGATCATCAACTCTTCGTGATCGCTCTGGAGGAGGTCGATTCTCCCCATCCCTCTGAAGACCAACGCCGAAAAACCACTGATTTCTCTTTTTTCCTGGTTGAAGGACTGTTCACTCATATCATTTCCTTTCTTCATCGTTGCCTTACACTACATATACGGATTTTTATAGCACCAAGTTTTTCTTATCCTGTTCGTGTTGCCTAATTCTAGCCGTTTTTGGCATATAATCAACGTGTCAATTCTCACTCAAAGGAGCCCACATGACGGCACAAACCGCACCTCGCTGGAACCTGACCAACGTTTACCCCTCGCTTTCTTCGAAAGAATACAAAGCCGACTGCGAAAAGGTGAAATCGTTCATCTCGGATATGGAAAGCCTGATGGAAAAAGCGGCAGCTTTCAGCGGCCAGGAAGATGCTTCAACGCTCGGCGCGCTCGCGCAAGAAATGATCGCATGCTACAACGCTATCCTTTTGGTTGGCGGTACCATCCGCGCCTATATTGAATCATTCGTCTCTACAGATTCATACAACCAGGAAGCCTTGCGTAAGGAATCAGAATTTGACCTGGTGGCAGTGAAGATCAATCAGCTGGAAACCCAGTTGCTGGGCTGGATAGGCAAGGTAAAGGAACGCCTTCCTGGTATGTTCCAGTCCGTGCCCGTGTTAGAAGAACATCGTTACTTCCTGGAAGAATCTGCCCGTCAAAGCCGCTACCTGATGAGCGAAGCAGAAGAAATGCTGGCCGCAGAGCTCAGCCTGAGCGGTTCCAACGCCTGGACAAAACTACAGGGCATGCTCACCTCGCAGGCCAGCGTTGAGATCGAAGTAGGCGGCGAGTTAAAAAGGCTGCCCTCACCGGCGCTCATTAACCTTCGTTCGCACCCAGATGGCGAGACGCGCAAGCGCGGTTACGAAGCAGAAGACAAACTATGGACCTCACTGAAGGTCCCTCTGTCTGCTGCACTGAACAGCATCAAGGGCGAGGTGAACGTGCTCAGCCGCCGCCGCGGGCGTGAAGACGCGGTGCACAGCGCCATCGACGCGGCGCATATCGACCGGCAATCATTGGAAGCCATGCTGGGCGCGATGCGCGATTCTTTTCCCATGTTCCGGCGTTACTTTAGAGCCAAGGCCAAATACCTGGGCAAGGAAAAACTCCCCTGGTGGGACCTGTTCGCTCCGGTCGGTGAGGTCAAATCGGATTACTCGTTTGCTGAAGCCAGAGAGATTATCCTCAGTAATTTTGGCCGTTTTGCCCCCCAACTGGAAACCTTCGCCCACAACGCCTTTGAACACAACTGGATCGACGCGGAGCAGCGTGACGGCAAACGCGGCGGAGCATTCTGCATGGAAGTGCCCGGAGTGGGTGAAAGCCGCATCCTTTCCAATTTTGACGGTTCATTTGACCAGGTATCCACACTGGCGCACGAACTGGGGCATGGTTTCCACAATGACTGTGCGGTTAAAGCCGGTAAAACCGAAATTCAGAAGTTCACCCCCATGACGCTGGCTGAAACCGCTTCCATCATGTGCGAAACCATCGTTACCTCGGCTCTGTTGAAAGAGGTTACCAACCCGCAGCAAGAGCTGGCCATCCTTGAAAGCCAGTTGAACGGTGATTCGCAGGTGATCGTGGATATCTACTCGCGTTACCTGTTTGAGAAGGAAGTATTCGAACGCCGGGAGAAGACCGAGCTCAACGCGGATGAGATATGCGAGATAATGGAGAATGCGCAGAAGGCCACTTACGGCGATGGTCTTGACGAAAGATACCTGCAAAAGTGGATGTGGACCTGGAAGCCACACTACTATTCTGGCGGGCTTTCATTCTATAACTTCCCTTACGCCTTTGGGCATCTTTTTGCTACCGGGTTGTACGCCATCTATCAGCAGCGCGGCGCCGAATTCGTGCCTGATTACATCCATCTGCTGGCGAGCACCGGGGAGGCCCCTGCAGCCGACCTGGCAGCGCGCTTCAGTATTGACATTCGCACACGCAAGTTCTGGGAAGACAGCCTGAGGGTGAGCGAGAAGCGTGTAGAGCGCTACTGCGAGCTGGTATCTTAATGTCCTACTGGGAGGGCGCGCCTCCCAGTTTTTTTCCTTGCCCATTCATTAAGGTTGGTTTATAATCCTGAACGTGATGCGGGCGTCGCCAAGTGGTAAGGCGTCAGCCTTCCAAGCTGATATTCGTGGGTTCGAGTCCCATCGCCCGCTCTATAAGACTCGAAAGAGTCTTTTTTCTTACCAGGGGTTCGCCGGTTGGTATCTCCATTTTACCTTAATAATTCCCTTCACCTACCTGTTAGGGCTTTGAAATTGGCTCAATTATTGTGTAACTGATTATATAAATGATTGAACACTTTATATCCCTGTATGTTATCCTTGAGATAATAATTTAAGCCAGTTCAAGAGGTGAGTTTTATGCGCAATTTATATAAAAATCCACGCCGATTACTGGAGATCCTTCTCGTTATCTTATTGGCTTTAGCATACGCATTATTAACTTTCCATCACGCTCATAGGCTTAATAAACAGTTATTTGAATATGGCAATGAAAACGGGAGTAAATATAAGGTAAGAACATCTGATATGTGGTTTGATGGAGATCTACCAAAAATTAAATATATGATGCTTGACAGGACTTTCGTCGGACACGCTATTTCATCAGAACATCCTTTTTTACCTATCTTTGTATTCCTACCCACATGGATGTTGCAAAAACTTTTTTCACTTTCATCCTGGAATGCTATTCGTTGTTTTTCATCAATTGTTGCGTTTTTGTATATTTTCCTGCAGTATTCTGTATTACGAATAATCACCGGCCATTGGCTAGATGCGATTATTTTCACCAGTCTTGCAGCTTTTAGCGCCTCAGCAATTTTTTGGATGCCTGTACCAGAATCATTTTTGATCGGATCTCTTTCCATTCTACTTGTTATCTTTCTTGCTATCTTTCTTCGCCTAAGAAATCATCCCATCATTACCAACGTATTAATTAATCTCATTTCCCTGAGCGTTACAATAACTAACTGGGCAATTGGAATGCTGGCAACAATTTTATACCTCAACTGGAAACGATTAATTATGGTTATCATCATTTCTTTTGGGATAGCTTCAATTTTATGGACGGCGGAGAAAAAAGTATTCCCTGAGGCACAATTTTTTTTTACAGGTAGTTCAAGGATGAAAGAATTTATTTTTTACCCATCACTACCTAGAATCATTGAAGTTTCGAGAACAACCTTTTTCCATTCAATGGTAATGCCAGAAATCATGATACAAAACAAGATGGAAAAAACAAATTATTTATCAATTCAACAATCTCCCCTCATTTATAGAACAAAATTTGGTTTTTCAGCACTAATCCTCTGGGTAGTATTATTACTGGGAGGGCTTATTGGTATTTTCTCTTACTCAATCAAAGAAAAGAAAAATGCCATATTCCTCGTTGGTTCGTTGGTATTCATGCTGGGAATGCATTTGTTTTTCGGGGAAGAGACTTTTTTGTACTCGATGCATTTCCTTCCGTTCCTCGTTCTCTTTGCATCACTATCGTCACATACTAGATATCGAAAATGCTTCTTAGGCGTAGCACTTGTTTTGATAATTTTTGTGGTTATTAATAATTTTGGGCAATTTAATAACGCGGCTGAGATTGTGGATCAATTGGCAGAATATGCACATCGAATTAATTTCGAATGACCTTAAGACGCACTTAAAATACAATCCCAAGTTATTCTGGCTATCAAAGTGGATATGTCACGCACAAGAACACTTATCGATATGGAGGATTTCTTGAATGCATTGTTCTCAGCCTGGCAGGACGGCAAGCATTTTACACCTCCTCATTGACGGGAAAAAAGATGAATGGTTTCCATGAATACCCAGTTACGGATCTGGCTTTGCCGGTGTTGGGTGCTTATTAAATGATCCCAAGACCATGAAAAAGCGCATGAAACGCGAAATCGAGTCCACCGACCAACAGATCGACAATCTGGTGTATGAGTTGTACGAGCCGACGGAGGAAGAGACCCGGATCGTGGAGAGTGGCTGATTTTCATGTTCCGCCTATTAACCATCCAGCGGTAAAAAGAATGTATAATCTTGAATGACTCAAGAAACAAACCCTTAAAAATATGCTTCAAATCCGTAAAGAACCGGGTATCAGATCGACAGGTCAGTATGTGATCTCATTTTCTTGCTTTGTTAATGCTCAAAATGAACCGTCCAAAACCAGTACAAAGTACCAGGACCGCTTAAAGAGTAGACTTTGGAGAACTCATGAAAAATAATTGCCTTGTCTTGCTAGTTTTTATGTTGTTGGTCCTCTCGAGTTGCCAACCTGGCCAGAACTCTTCGTCAGATATAATTTCATCACCAACTGTTACACTCACGCAAACACCAACAATCTCTCCGCCGACCCATACTCCAACCCCGAGCCCAACACCAACCCCCACACCCACAGCAACGCCAATGGGCGGAATGGAGACAATATATATTGGTACCAATTCCCAACCAAATGATAAAGGAAAGCCAAGTGTCTTTTCCTTTGATCTCTCAACAAATGAATTAAGACAAATTCTTGATGGTTATGAACTTTTAGAAATCTCACCGAATGGTAAAAGATTCATGGTATTTAAACCAAACGGGGAATATTACTACAATGCACCGAGGGGTGAGTTGTTCATAACAAATGCTGATGGAACAGATCCTGTTTTGATCAGCTCCAAATCAATTGCGTACGGTGCAGGGTTTGAAGACAACGATTCGCTAACTTTTATGGAATTCATTGGGGGAAATCTCGAAATGCATTATTATGAAATTTCAGATGGGTCAATTCGAAGACTTGACCCTACTACAGGGCGGGATGATGAATATGATGTTGAAACCGGTCTATTCATAGTTGAAACGGGTGATAAATCGAAGCGGATTTTATGGAAAATGCTTGAATCTACTTCCACAGGATACAAAAGTGTTCTACAAGAGTTTTCTCCGGATTGGCAATATGCACTAATGGACTACGATAGTGGGACAAGAATCCCAAAGTGCGATGAGTTTTCGATAATATCTTCTGAAGGAACAATCAAGACCCCAATAGAAATATCAAACATTATGGAAGACCCCCCAAAAAACACCTGTATAGATAACGCAAAATGGTCACCCGATAGCAAGAGTATTTTTCTCTGGCTTTGGACCGGTTTTGATTGGGGGACAGATTTTGTTCTTTATCAAATATCTGTTGAGGGAAAACTGATCAAGCAATTCGACATGTCTGAGTTATTCGAAGTCAAGGATTCCGTTGAATTCTACAAAGCAGTAGGTAGTGGCGTTTTTTCGCCTGATGGAAAACTCATGCTTTTCAGCTGGCGCAGTAATCCAAGGAACTTAGAAGATATTCAGTCTGCTATTCTAAATGTTGAAACTGGAGAAATTAAGCCTTTATCATTTGGATTGCCAGAGAGTAAATACGATTTACACTTTTTCTGGCCTCCAAAAAGATGATCGATTACGCAGCCTTTTTTCTGTAAATTCGGGTCAGAAATATCCATCGTACTTTAACAATCGAATCACTTGGCAGAACAATAATGCTTGCCAATCTGTCATTCTTCTGAGATCTCCATCAAGAGGGCGAAAATCAATCTGAGGCAGGATACTTCGTTTGGAAGCACACCAACCACTCTTGTTCGCCTGCGGATCTCTTTGTTGATTCTCTCCAGGCTGTTGGGGGTCCGAATAGTACGGCGATACTCCAGCGGAAAGTCAAAGATCATGAGCCCTTCTGCCAGGTTTTCTTCCAGCCAGGCGGATAACCTGGGAGCTGAGACGGCATACTTCTGGATGGCAGCTTGCAGGAACTCTTCAGCAGTCTTGCGGTCTGAAGCATTGAACATTGAACGAATGTCTGCGGACACCTCCATCTGCATCGCCTGTTTGGGCACATAAGCCCCAGCATTTTGCTGCATGTGGAATTGACAGCTTTGCCATGGCACACTGTCCAACACGGCTCTCCTGGCTGCTCCAAGGCCTTCGTGGTCGTCACTGATAACCAGCTTTATCCCATTTAGACCACGATCTTTCAGGCTCTTTAGAAAGGTTTTCCAGTGGGTTTCGTGTTCACTGAGGGATACAGAAACTCTAGAATCTGCCTTTCTCCCTGTGGCGTGATGCCAGGAGCCACTAAAACAGCTGCATCCCGCACCTGACCGGCCTCGCGCACCTACTGGTACCGCGCATCAAGATTGAGATAGGTGATTTCACCCAGCGGCCGTTCCCGCCATTCCTGCAAGGTTTCATCCAACTATACTTGGGCACGGCTGACTTGTGCCGCTGAGATCTTAATCTCGCATAACGTCTCTATAATCGCTTTCATCTTTCAGGTGGAAACCCCCTGTACATACATCTCCACCAGGGTCATGGTCAATGACCGTTCACTGCGCAGTCCTTTCTCAAGTGCGGAGGGGGGTAGAAACCTCCTTCTCGCACCTGGGCTACGGCAAAGGTGACCGCGCCCATACGGGTCCGGACTGTCTCCGGTTTGTACCCGTTGGCATGACCTTTCCAGTCAGCGTTGTGTTCGTATTCTCCGGCTTGCGGGTACTTGGATCTTTCCGCTTGCATCACGCTGTTGAGCTGCACCCGCGCATCTCCGGAAATGCCACTAATCCGTTGCGCGAATTCTCTTCAGTCGTCCCTGCAGAAAAGTTATCATCATTTTGGTGAGTTATTTCCAGTCTCCTTGTTTGGTTTGGCCACCGTATTAGGACAATCTTGACTCACCGCTTTTGTTTAGGTTCAGCAATTTACAGAAAATATATTACACCAACTTCTTAAATGCACTGTTCTCATCCTAGCAGAACGGCATGCATTTTATACCTCCTCATTGTCGGGAAAAAAAGGTGAATGGTTTTCCATGAGTATCTATTCATGGAGAAACTGGTAGAATGCATTCCTCCCATCAATGTAATTCGGGGTGAGCCGCCCATAGCCGTGCCAGCTTCTCTGCGTCCGTCAGCTCAACCGCGGCAGCGCCTAACTTTTTCACATAAGCCGGGTCAAGGCTGATCCACTCAGAGAGCGTCTGACTGATACGCCCGTAGCCGTCTCTCTCTTCGTAGATGCTGTATTCTCCAGGGTAATCAGCCCGGCGCAGGCGGTTATAGGTCAGCCCCGGCCCATTTCTCACCAACAGGTTGTAAATCAATATTTTCACTTTGT
>Ga0255344_1006485_pt1 | contig 10585 bp, 11 predicted proteins | sample wastewater_treat_5_FD_192414 | JGI IMG/M metagenome (GOLD analysis project Ga0255344, IMG submission 192414) | Wastewater microbial communities from Lulu Island WWTP, Vancouver, Canada - plant18 | ecosystem: Engineered > WWTP > Wastewater > Unclassified | place: Canada: Vancouver, British...
GAGTATTGAAGAAATGAAACTGTATTCGGAGCATTTAACAAGACTTTTTGATAATCACATGGTAGACGATGTTCACTATGAACAAGGCTTAGTTGAAGACGGTATTTTTTGCAGAAACCTTGATTTAAGTTTTTTCCAAGGATCTGTATGAAAAAAATAGCTACAGCCTTATCATACCCGGAAGGATCTAAAGCACCGCTCATTACAGCGCAAGGGAAAGGCGAATTAGCAGAAAGAATGCTGGAAATTGCAAAGCAGCATAATATTCCCATTTTTTCAGAGCCCGATACATCCGGGGTATTATCGCTTTACGACATAGGGGATTATATACCGGAAGAAACTTATGAAATAATTGCAAAAATATTGTTGTTTGTACGGAGAGTTGATAATGAAGAGAATAAAAAGTGAAGAGCTTTATGAGGGAATGATTTTTTCTGCACCCTTGTTTTTTGATGATGGTGTAAATATGTTTCTTGCTAAGAGAAAGCCCCTAAAAAAACACCATATAGCAGCGCTCAAACGCTGGAACATTCCCTTTGTCCTTACGTACGGTACACTTTATACCGATCCTTCTGTTGATCTTTTAGATGAAGAAATTGCAGATTTGGAAGAATTTGAAGAACTTTTAGAAGAAATCGACGAAGTTGATGGAGTTCAGCTTCCTTCCCATAATACTCTCCTCCAAATTGCACAAAATTTTTCATCTACAAATGAACTTATTTCCAAAAATATTACTTCTGCAGTGAAAAGGCTGCAGAATGTTTTTGCAGCAATTCTGTCAAACGCACCGGTTCCACGCTCAGAAGTGGATTCAATTGCAGAACTTATATACTCGCTCATATCGCCTAACTGGATGGATGCTATCAGTTATATTATGACTGAGTTGAAAGCAGCAGGCTATGCACAAAAAGGTGTAGTTAGTGCTGTTTTCTCAGCAGCAATTGCTGAATATAAGGGAATTCCCAAACGTTTTACTATACAGCTTATTGCAGCCTCCCTTCTTCATGATACAGGGATGCTGACAGTCTCAGATCAAATACTCCAAAAACAAACACAGCTTTCTAAAAGTGAATATGATTTGTTAAAACTTCATCCGCTTAGATCTGCACGTTTTGCATCTGAAGTTCTTTTTTTTCCGAAAGAAGTTTCTCAAACTATCATTCAGCATCATGAGAGATGTAACGGATCAGGGTATCCGGAGGGATTAATGGGAGACCAGATTCAAACTGGTGCCAAAATCCTCGGTATTACTGATACTTTTACCAGTATGCTGTCTCATAAAACCTACAGTAAGTCCTTAGGCGGCTTTGAAGCGATGAAGGTAATCCTCATGAATGAGGATTCAAAATTTGATCCGGAAATTCTACAGTCATTTTTAAAAGTGATGGGGTATCATCCTCTTGGAACCATTGTTTTGTTAAGTAACGGTTGTGTAGCACAAGTCACTAAGGCTAACGAAGAGCTGCCCTTTTTACCGGTTATAAAAATACTTTCAAACCCTATTACACCGAAAACGCCAGACCTGAAAGCAGGAGAAACTGTGGATCTTAATCAGGGCGGAAAACTGTGCATTCTTAGAGCTTTAAAAGCCGATGAATACAAAGTATAAGCATAGCGTAAATACTCATACATCGGGAGTTGACGGAGAAAACAAGGCCTGTTTATACCTTAATGCAAACAATTATGTCATAATTGAGCGTAATTGGCGGACAAAACAGGGAGAAATTGATATAATAGCCCTTGATGGTGATGTTCTTGTCTTTGCGGAAGTAAAAAAAATCCAAAACGGCACAATAGATACTCTATCTCATGTACTTGGTAAAACAAAGCAAAAAAGAATTGTAGAAACGGCTAAATGTTTCCTTCAAAAATATCGACAATATAGTAACAGCTTAATCAGGTTTGATGTGCTTGTTATTGATATGCCGGAGTTTGAAGCGGTACATCATATTATAAATGCCTTTTCGGAGCAAGTATGATTGCAGTATCTAAAGTAAAGAAAACCACACAAAATGAATCTGTTCGTATACTGGAAATGCGGCAGAAAATCAGGGATGAACTGTACATTGATTGTGCAGTCCACCGTATAGCGCTGGTATTAAGCAAAAAACTTGTTGAAAATAATGAATCTGTAAGGAAATAAGGCATGGATAAAAGACCAAATAATCAAAAACCGAAATGGCATAATAATTCAAAAAGAAATGACAAATCAAATGAGCAATCAGGATCACAACAGGCAAAAAAAAAGTTTAACCCCGCTCACCAAAAGAAGCAGGAACTGCTGCAGCATATTGAACTTGAAACCTATATTTGTCCGCGCTGCGCTCAGCCCATAACAGATCTTCCTTCGGCACTTGCCGACAGAGCATCCGGAGAGCCGGTTCACTTTGACTGTGTACTTCAGTTTTTACAGAACGCAGAAGAGTTGAAACAAAACGAAAAAATAACCTATATTGGTCAGGGAAGATTTGCAGTAGCATACTTTGAAAATCCTCATGATCTAAGAAAATTCACTATTGTAAGAATTATTGAATGGGAAGAACGCGATAAGATACACGAGTGGAGAGATACAATATCGGGGCTTTATAGCCAGGTTAAGTAACAATATAGAAAATTACTAAACAGTAAAAAAAAAGCTTCAAGATGTGCTCTTGAAGCTTTTTTTATGTGCCGGGAACCAGAATCGAACTGGCACGGCGGTTAAATGCCGAGGGATTTTAAGTCCCTTGTGTCTACCTATTCCACCATCCCGGCAGCAATTACAGAGTGATCTGCAACAAAGCTATACTATAGGAAATGACGGTTTTGGTCAATGGGTTTTATTGGAATCGGCTTAAAAAAGCCTTAGTACGTTCATGAGAAGGATTATTTATAATATCTTGAGAATTCCCCTGCTCCACTATAATGCCGTTGTCCATAAAAATAACCCTGTCGCACAGATCCCGGGCAAAGGCCATTTCATGAGTTACCACAACCATGGTCATTTTTTCATCTGCGAGAGCGCGGATTACTTTTAGTATTTCCCCCGTTAATTCCGGATCCAGGGCGCTTGTTGGTTCATCAAAAAAAAGAACTTCAGGATTAAGGGCAAGAGCACGGGCAATAGAGACTCTCTGCATCTGTCCGCCTGATAACTCGCATGGATAGGCTTGAACCCTTGATGAAAGAGCCATTTTTTCAAGCAGAACAAGAGCTTTTTCTTCTGCTTCTTTTTGAGTTCTATTTAAAACCCTCACCTGAGCTTCTGTAATATTTCGAAGTACCGTAAAATGGGGGAAAAGATTGAAATTTTGAAAAACTAAACCGGCTTTTAAACCTATCTGTCTTTGACTTTCTTTATCAGCATATTGTGACTGGGGTTTTCCCTTATGTTCAATATCTGTAACAAGGACATCGCCGCAAATTCGTATAGTTCCGCTTGTTACCCGTTCCAGCTGTGTTATACAGCGCAGTATGGTGGATTTTCCTGAGCCTGACGGTCCAATAATGCCCAAAACTTCACCTTTGTTAACACTAAAAGATATGTCCTTAATGACTTCCAGAGTACCGAATGTTTTTTGTAAATTTTCAACTGCAATAACTTCCATGATTCTCCAGTGAAACTATTTATAGTAATTGAGTTTTTTTTCAAGACGGATAAAAACGACCGAAACAACCCAGTTCATAACAAAATAAAAAATACCTGCAATAAACATAGGTATAGTTGAAAATTCCTTGCTCGAAGCAGTCTGTGCAATCCGGAAAAGTTCTGCTACCCCTATAACCTGAGCAAGTGCAGTATCTTTTACAAGAGTAATAACCTCATTGCCGCTTGCAGGAAGAATACGTTTAATAACCTGAGGCAGAATTATGCGGAAGAAGGTCTGTCTTTTTGTAAAACCTAAAACCTTTGAAGCCTCATACTGTCCATGCGGAATAGATTCAATACCGCCCCGGTAAATTTCAGCAAAGTAACAGGCATAATTAATAGAAAAAGCAATAATAACAGCTGTAAAACGATCATAGGAAACTTTAAATAAATAATAGGGAGCAAAGTAAACAAATATCAGCTGTAGAATAAGAGGAGTTCCGCGGACAACAAGTAGAAGAAACTGAACAGGAGTTTTAATAAATGGATTTTTTGACATCCGGCCGAGAGCTATGAAAAGTCCCAGCGGCAGGGAAAAAAGAAGTGTTAAAAAAAAGACCTCGAGAGATACCACAGTACCCTTCAGCATTTGAAGCAATAGTTTATCCATCGAGGCCTTCCTTTATTTATTTGCCGACAACTGAAATATCAGTGTTGAACCACTTTGTTGATATTGCAGCGATTGTTCCATCAGAAGCCATTTCTTCGAGTGTTTTTTGAACAGCATCACGAAGAGCCTGATCATTTTTGCGAAAACCTACGCCGTATTTTTCTGAGGCAAGGTGTTCAGCAAGAACAACAAAGGGTTTACCGGTTGTTTTTATACTATAATTACCGACAACCATATCCATAATAACAGCATCTACGCCCCTTATTTCAAGATCCATAAAAGCGGTCAAGTTGTCTTTAAACTCAACAACACCTTTTAAAGAAGACTTAAAAGCCTCATTTGAATCCAGAGCATCGGAGGCGCTTGAACCTGCCTGAAGTCCGACTGTTTTACCCTTAAGATCTGCAAGAGTTTTATACCCTGAATCTGCTCTAACAATTACTACCTGAGCATTATCTAAATAAGGCTTGGTAAAATTAAGCGCTTCTTCACGCTGCGGAGTCATGGTAAAACCGTTCCAAATACAATCGATCTTACCAGTATTGAGCTCCTGCTCTTTTGCAGCCCAGTCAATAGGCTGGCATTCAAGAGTGACACCCAGACGCTTGCAGACTTCACGAGCCAGATCTACGTCATACCCGACGATGTTGTTGTTATCGTCGCGGAAACCCATTGGAGGGAAAGAATCATCAAGACCGAGAACAAAAACTCCCTTTTCCTTAATTTTTTCCAAAGAACGGTCACCTCCCTCTTCCCTTCTTCCGCCTGCAAGAACAAGCGCTGCAGCACAGACAAGAAGCACTGTCATTAGCATTTTTTTCATTTTAAACCCCTTTTTTACCGTTACCGGCTTTTTATAATACCATAATTAAATTTATTAATGCAGTTTTTTCATGTAATTTACATAGTAATCATGAAGCTTGGATATTTGCTCTTGTACCCGGACGGGAGACGGTCCTCCTGTTGTTTTGCGGGAAGTCATGCAGGCTTCCGGGGTTATAAGAGAGAAAATATCAGTTTCAATGAGAGATGAGCATGATTTGAACTCTTCTATAGATAAATCTTCAAGATTGCAGTTTTTATCGATACAGATCCGAACTGCACGGGCTGCACATTCGTGGGCTGTTCTAAACGGCATACCCTTTTTTACGAGATAATCTGCAACATCGGTTGCATTTGCGTGCCCTCCAGTGCAGGATTGAGCCATGCGGTCTGTGTTCCATTTAGCTGTCCCTATCATCCGGGTAAAAACGGTTACACAGGACAATGCGGTGTCGTAGGCTGCAAAGAGGCTTGTTTTATCGTCCTGCATATCTCTATTGTATGATAAGGGCAGAGCCTTCATCATGGTAAATAGAGCTATAAGGTTTCCAAACACTAAGCCTGTCCGGCCCCGAATTAATTCTGCAAAATCCGGGTTTTTTTTCTGCGGCATTATGCTGGAACCGGTAGACCATTTTTCAGACAGATCTATAAACTTAAATTCTTCTGTAGACCAGATAATGACCTCTTCACAAAAGCGTGAAAGATGGGTCATCAATAGAGCAATAGCAGAAGTTATTTCTATGCAGTAATCCCGGTCTGCGACAGTGTCGAGGGAGTTTGGTGTAACCCCTTCAAAATCAAGAGTCTTAGCTACTTTTTCACGGTTTAAGGGAAGAGAACTGCCTGCAAGAGCACCGGCTCCTAGAGGAGACAATGATATGCGCTTTAAGGCATCGCTTAAGCGGTCATTATCGCGGGTTAACATCCAGGCCCAAGCGCAGATGTGATGAGCCAAACTTACAGGCTGAGCCCTCTGCATATGGGTATAGCCCGATATAAGACTTTCTGTATGACGGGAAGCAATTTCTGTGAGTGTTGCAATAAGCGTTAAAATACGCCTCTGGAGCTCAGGAACAGCATGACGCAGATACAGCCGCTCATCGAGGGCAACCTGATCATTGCGGCTTCTGCCTGTGTGAACTTTTTTGCCGGTGTCGCCCAGCCGGTCTGTGAGAGTAGCTTCAATAAAAGAGTGAATATCTTCTGCAGTTTCATCTATGGTAATTTTTCCGCTTTGAAGATCTTGATTAATATTTTCAAGCTCTTTAACAATGGCCTCGGCCTCTTCTTTGGGAATAATACCAGATTCACCGAGCATTGACGCATGAGCCTTGCTGCCTGCAATGTCGTCATACACCATGCGGGAATCTATGAGTATGGATGTTTCAAATGCAACAGCTTCAGAATCCGGTCCTTCTACAAAACGCCCATGCCACAAGGCGGCGTGATTACCGCCGTCGATTGCTGATTGTTTTTTAGACATAGCACCCTCTTTTCTTAGTTATTTTTTTGAGAAATCTTTGCTAAAAATTTCTCTGTATTGATAATATAACGCTCATGACTTGCCTTGCCTATCTCGCCTGCTTCATCGTGTGCGGTAATAGCAAACACAAGATGTCTGCCGTCAACTGTTTCAAGCACACTCTTGCAGTCTACCTTAGAGCCGATTCCCGTAGGCTTTACGTGATGCAGATCGAGATGTGAACCTACCGTTGTACAGCCCTCTTCCAGAAACTGTTCAACGCTTTTATAACAGGTTTCTTCCATAAGAGCTGCCAGGGCGGGAGTTGCTAAAACCGGCAGAGTCCCGCTTTTAAGAGACTCTGCGGTTTTATCGTTTGTTACAATGCAGCTCTGTCTGCCTTCTATACCCGGCTTTAGTAAAAGTTGTTGCTCCACATCAATTCCTGTTTATTTATTCAGGCTAAGCTGTTATCAGCTGAGATCTATTCCGTAAGCCGTTTTTTAAGTTTTGAACTGTCAATAACAGCCTGACCCTTGCCGGCATTCTGCTCCATCATCGCTCTAACCTTTAAAGGAAGACCGAACAAGGTGATAAAGCCTTCTGCGTCATGATGATTATAGAGATCGCCTGTTGTAAAACTTGCAATATTCTCGTTGTACAATGAGTATGGAGAAGTAGAACCTGCACCGCGGATAGAACCCTTATAAAGCTTAAGTCTTACCCAGCCTGTTACGTTTTCTTCTGCCTTATCCATAAAAGCCATAAGAGATTCCATAAGTGTGGTAAACCAGCGGCCGTTATAAATAAGTTCGCTCATTTTTAAGCTGACCTGCTGCTTGTAAAAATAGGTGTCGCGGTCGAGACAGAGGTGATCAAGCTGCTCGTGAGCAAAATACAGAATAGCGCCTCCTGGTGTTTCGTACACACCGCGGCTTTTCATACCCACAACGCGGTTTTCTACAATATCAATGAGGCCGACGCCGTTTCTGCCTCCAATCTTGTTAACTTCTTTCATGAGCTCTAAAGCGCCCATTCTTTTTCCATTAACAGATACAGGAATTCCCTTTTCAAATTCAAGTTCAATATATTCGCCTTCTTCCGGAGCTTCTTCAGGAACTGTTGTAAGCTGGAGCATGTGCTTGTAGTTAGGCTCATTCTTTGTTTCTTCAAGTTCAAGACCTTCGTGAGACAGATGCCAGATATTTTCATCGCGGCTGTATGACTGATCCTTTTTCATGGGAACAGGAATGCCTCTTTTTTCGAGGAAGGCAATTTCTGCCTCGCGGCTCGGCATATCCCATTTCGGGTGACGCCATGCTGCAATAACTTTTAAATCGGGAGCAAAGGCCTTAATAGCAAGCTCAAAGCGTATCTGATCATTGCCTTTACCGGTAGCGCCGTGACAAATAGATGTTGCTCCGCACTGACGTGCATATTCAACAAGGATTTTTCCAATTAAGGGGCGTGCAGTTGAAGTACCTAGAAGGTAACGGTCCTCGTAAATGGCATTAGCTTTTAATGCAGGCCAAATGTATTCGGTAATATACTCTTCACGTGCATCGACAACATAGCATTCAGCCGCTCCTGTTGTGAGTGCGCGTTTTTTAATCACGTCCCAGTTGTCGCCTTGCCCTACGTCAATACACACTGCGATGACATCATAATCAAAATTCTCTTTTAACCACGGAATAATTACAGTGGTGTCGAGCCCGCCTGAATACGCTAAAACTACCTTTTCTTTACTCATATGTCTTCCTTCTGCTGATATCAGCCTTGATAATAAAGTGCGATAAATATGTTTTAAGTATAAAGGTTTTAAGGGGTTTCTTCAAGCAGAAGGGGAGAGGAACCAACTCTCTTGACGCGTAGTTTCCTCTCCCCTTGAACCCCTCACCTCCTTGCGCCGCTTTAAATGCATGGAGTTTGAAAGATTACTGGATTGGGCGAAAGAAATCGGGTTAGGTGAAGTTTATTGGGAATGGGTTTGACTAGTAGAAATTTTGGAGTATAATGAAACATTGTATAAAGCCCGATCAAAAGAAACCAATATACGAATAAACGAGAGAGAGTGATGTCAGAAACCGAAGCTTTAACCAGAAAAAAACGAATTGACAAGCAGTTAGAAACAGCGGGTTGGAATGTTGACGATCCGACACAAGTCATCGAAGAATTCGATATTCTCGTTGGTTTAGCAGATAGTGTTACAGAGGCAAGAAGCCAATATGACGGGCATCAGTTTTCTGATTATGTTCTTCTAGGAAAGGACGGCAAGCCTTTGGCTGTTGTTGAAGCCAAGAAATCAAGTAAAGATGCTGCTATTAAAAAAGAACAGGCAAAGCAATACTGCTATAATATTCAAAAGGAGATCGGCGGAGAACTGCCTTTTTGCTTTTATACCAATGGTCTTGAAACATTTTTTTGGGATTTGGATAACTACCCTCCTAGAAAAGTAGTAGGTTTTCCTACTCGTGATGATCTGGAACGATTCAGCTATATTCGAAGAAATCGCAAGGCGCTCACTCAAGAGTTAATAAATACCACTATAGCTGGACGAGATTATCAGATACGTGCAATTCGTGCGGTTCTTGGGGGCATTGAACAGAAAAAGAGAGATTTTCTTTTAGTCATGGCAACGGGAACAGGTAAAACAAGAACGTGTATTGCACTCGTTGATGCTCTCATGCGCTCAGGCCATGCGGAAAAGGTTCTCTTTCTTGTAGATAGAATTGCATTACGTGACCAGGCTCTTTCTGCTTTTAAAGAGCATCTTCCTAATGAGCCCCGCTGGCCTAATCCATCTGAAAAAGAGTTTTCGAAAGATCGCAGAATTTATATATCAACCTATCCAACTATGCTCAATATTATTAGGGATGAGAAGCAAAATCTTTCCCCCCATTTTTTCGATTTTATTGTAATCGATGAAAGTCACCGCTCAATTTATAACACCTATGGTGAGGTGTTGGATTATTTTAAAACCATAACATTGGGGCTTACTGCTACGCCTACTGATATTATTGATCATAATACTTTTAGCCTATTTCACTGTGAAGACGGTTTACCAACTTTTGCCTACACCTATGAAGAAGCGGTTAATAATATTCCCCCTTATTTGAGCAGTTTTCAGGTAATGAAAATCCAGACCCGTTTTCAGATGGAGGGTATAAGTAAAAGAACCATTTCGCTGGAAGACCAGAAAAAAATGATCCTTGAAGGCAAGGATATTGAAGAAATCAATTTTGAAGGAAGTCAACTGGAAAAACAGGTTATTAGTTCAGGTACAAATACGCTGATTGTCAAAGAGTTTATGGAAGAGTCCATTAAAGACCCTAATGGTGTTTTGCCGGGTAAAACCATCTTTTTCTGTTCAACTAAGGCTCATGCCCGCAGAATGGAAGGAGTTTTTGACAAACTCTACCCCGAATACAAAGGAGAACTAGCGAAGGTGCTTGTCTCCGATGATCCCCGTGTCTACGGAAAAGGCGGTTTACTGGATCAGTTTACCAATAATGATATGCCGCGTATTGCAATTAGTGTTGATATGCTCGATACAGGAATTGATGTCCGTGAGATTGTCAATCTGGTATTTGCTAAACCGGTGTATTCCTACACCAAATTCTGGCAGATGATCGGGCGCGGCACACGGCTGCTTGAAGCAAAAAAAACAAAACCTTGGTGTACACAAAAAGATTTTTTTCTGATTATAGACTGCTGGGATAATTTTGAATATTTTAAGATTCAGCCCAAAGGTAAAGAACTCAAACCTCAAATACCGCTGCCTGTAAAACTTGCAGGTTTCCGCATAGATAAAATAGAAGCAGCCCGGGATAAGGGACTTAATGAAGTTGTAACTGCAGAAACTGCAAAACTTAGAAAACAGATTAATGATTTACCCCAAAATTCCGTTGTAATCAGAGAAGCTGCTAAAGCTCTTCATTCTATTGAAGATGATAATTTCTGGATTACACTCAGCCATGGGAAACTTGAGTTTTTGCGCAATGAAATTAAACCTCTTTTCCGCACTGTTTCTGATACAGATTTTAAGGCAATGCGTTTCGAA
>Ga0255344_1006488_pt1 | contig 10581 bp, 7 predicted proteins | sample wastewater_treat_5_FD_192414 | JGI IMG/M metagenome (GOLD analysis project Ga0255344, IMG submission 192414) | Wastewater microbial communities from Lulu Island WWTP, Vancouver, Canada - plant18 | ecosystem: Engineered > WWTP > Wastewater > Unclassified | place: Canada: Vancouver, British...
AAAAGTCTATATGTTCTAATACTTTGTCGTTAGAAATAATTTCCTTTTTAAAAGTGTCGCGACGTGCTACTTCCCAAGTGTTGTTTTCATAATCTTTTGGTCCAATTACAAGTCTGATAGGTACACCTTTTAGTTCCCATTCGGCAAATTTGAAACCAGGACGTTGTGAATCTCTATCATCAAATTTATAAGAAATGCCTTTGTTTTTTAGAGTTTTGCATAAATTGTGTACGCGTTCCGAAATTTTTTCTAATTCTTCTTTACTTTTATAAATTGGTACAATTACAACTTGAATTGGTGCAAGTTTTGGAGGTAAAACCAAACCGTTATTGTCAGAATGTGCCATTACTAAAGCTCCCATCAAACGAGTAGAAACACCCCACGAAGTAGCCCAAACATATTCTTCTTTGTTTTCTTGGTTTAAAAACTTTACGTCAAATGCTTTTGCAAAATTTTGAGCTAAAAAATGTGATGTGCCAGCTTGTAAGGCTTTCCCGTCTTGCATTAGAGCTTCGATGCAGTATGTGTCGTCAGCACCAGCAAATCTTTCGCTTTCTGTTTTTGTTCCTATATGCACAGGAATAGCAAGATAATCGCGAGCAAATTCTTCATAAACATGAATCATTTTTTCAGCTTCTTCTATAGCTTCTTCTTTTGTTGCATGAGCAGTATGACCTTCTTGCCATAAAAATTCTGCAGTACGCAAAAATAAACGAGTACGCATTTCCCACCTAACAACATTTGCCCATTGATTTATAAGCAAAGGCAAATCTCTGTATGAATTAATCCAATTTTTATAAGTATTCCAAATGATTGTTTCGGAAGTAGGTCTAACAATTAGTTCTTCTTCTAATTTTGCATTGGGATCAACTTCAACTCCTCCGCCTTCAGCATTTCTTAACCTATAGTGCGTAACAACAGCACATTCTTTAGCAAAACCATCAACATGATTTGCCTCTTTGCTAAAAAAAGATTTAGGAATAAAAAGTGGAAAATACGCATTCACATGACCAGTTTCTTTAAACATTCTGTCTAAAGTTGCTTGCATTTTTTCCCAAATGCTGTAACCATAAGGTTTAATAACCATACAACCTCTAACTGACGAATTTTCAGCTAAGTCTGCTTTAATCACTAAATCGTTATACCACTGTGAGTAATTTTCTTCTTTATTTGTAAGTATTTTTGCCATATTAATTGGTATGAAATTTGCATTAAAATTAGTAAAAAAAGTTCTTTAAAAATAATTTTACAAAACTATAAAAATTCATGATATTATGAAAGCAATTTTTTACATATTGATTATCGCCTTGCTAGGAATGAGTTCCTGCACTTTAAATTTTTACACAACAGGCGGTTATGACGATGTTTATCTAACTGGTTCCGAACCAAAACAAGGAGCTATCAATAAACAAATCGTTGATGAGCATAAAGCTAATTACGAAGAAACTTATAATGCAGAGTTTAATAATACTGATGATTATTACTACGATGAATATTATGATGAAAATGGAAACTTAGTCCAAAATGATGATGGTAATGATACTTATAATTATTATGGTGATACTTATAATTTTAATGATTATGGCTATGATTTAGATGATAGCTATTCATACTACTTTAATAATTTTAGATATTATTATCCTTCATATTATTACGACCCATTCTATTATAGTTACTATTGGGATTGGGGCTGGGGCTGGGGCTATAGACCTTATTATTGCTCTTATTACTACTATCCTTATTATTACTATTGGCACAGACCATATTATTATTATGGTTGGGGTAGTAGTTATTGGGTCGGATATAATCATGGATATACCGACGGCTACTGGGACGGATACTGGTGGGGAAGTAATTCTAATTACATAGTGGACAATAACACTTATTACATCGGACATAGAGGCTCTAGTGGTGGATATGGCACAGGCTCAGCTTCAGGAAGAACACCAGACTCAGGATCTTCAGGAAGTAATAATGTAGATGTGAATAAACCTGATAAAATAGGAAGAGTAAGTAATGAAGCAATTCAAGTTCACGGGTTAAACATTGCAGATAAACCTACTAATACACCTTCTTCAACTGATAATACAGGAGGAAAAATTATAGACAAAACACCAATTGATAGTAAGATAGAAGTAAGTAAAGCTGAAAATAGTCTATCTTTAAGTAATAGTGGCAAAACTCCAGCACAGTCAGGACGTAACGATGTTGAACCAAATACTGAAGAAATGTCTGGAAAAAAACCAGTCGCTGTTGAAGGTCGTATTAATAATATAGGTGTAAAAGACGATGAGGCTGGAAAGCGACCAACAGGCGTAAGTGGACGCGTTGATAATTCAAATTTAAGTAAGGGTGAAGTAGCAGTAAAACAACCTACTGATGCGGGCAGACGTGTTGATAATTCAAGCAGAAGCGAAATCCCAGCAAGACAACCAATAGGAGTAAGTAGTCGTGCTGATAATCCAAACTTAAATAGACAAGTTGACCCTAATGCAGGAAAGACTCAAGGAAGCTCTTCAACACCTGATAATACAGGACGCGTTTCTACTGATAATAAACCTAAAGAACCAGCTACTTATAATAAACCAGACTTAAATTCAAGAAATAATTATAATCAAAACACTAGCGGTTCTCGTAATAATACAGATGTGAGACAACAACCTTCTCGCAATCCTTCTTCTAATGTGAATGTTAATAGACAACCTTCACGTCAACCTGCAAGTAGAGGAGGAGCTACACCAAGTCAAAGTTATTCACGTCCATCTAATACAAATACAGGAAGTTTTAATTCAGGAAGTAGTAGTGGACGCTCAAGTTCTAGCAGTTCTAGTGCAGTACGCTCAAATACTAACTCAAATAGATCTTCTTATTCTACTACTCCAAGTTCTAGTCGTAGTTCAAGTACATATAATTCAAGACCTTCTTCAAGTCAAAGAAGTTCTAACTCATATAATTCAGGAAGCTCATCTTCACGTAGTTCAGGTTCTTCATATTCAGGAAGTTCATCAAGTTCGAGAAGCTCGTCAAGTAGCTCTTCAAGTAGTTCAAGAAGTGGAAGCTCTTCTAGCTCAGGATTTGGTGGTTCTAGCTCTGGAGGAAGAAGATAAACAAATTAAATTATTATTTTATGAAAAAGTTTTTAATCATAACAATTAGTGTCCTAATATCTTGGACAACATTATTCGCCCAAAACGAAATAGATGCTTTGAGATATTCATATTTAATCCCTGGTGGAACAGCTCGATATAATGCTATGGGTGGTTCTTTTGGTGCTTTGGGAGCAGACCTTTCTGTTATGAGCTTTAATCCAGCTGGGATTGGAGTGTATCGAAGTTCTGAACTTACTTTTTCAACAGGATTTGTTTTAACACAGAATTATGCAACAATAAATGATAATAAAGCTTCTGATTTTGATTTTAACTTTAATATTAATAATATATCACATTTAAGTTCTATTAAACTAAAACAAAATAATAGCCTAAAAGCATTAAACTTTGGTTTTGCTTACAATCGCTTGAATAATTTTAATGAAAATATTATAATAGAAAACCCTAAAAGTGTAAATTCTATGACAGATTGGTTTGCTGCAAGAGGAAACAGAACTTTATGGTCCGACTTAGGTGCAAAAGACCAATTTTATAGCAAATTAGCTTGGGAAACTTACCTTATTGACCAAAATCTACCAGATACTTTGAGCTATATTTCTGCATTTAATGGAAAATATGGAATTGAACAAAAACAGTCTATCTATCGTTCAGGAAATCAAGGTTCTTACGACTTTTCTCTATCAGCTAATATTGAAGATAAACTTTTTGTAGGAGGTAGTTTGGGAATTACTTCTGTTAAATTTAAAGAACTAAAACGTTTAGAAGAAGTAGATACTCATGACTCTATACCAGAATTTAACGGTTTCGCATTTAAAGAACAACTTGAAACAAGCGGTAGTGGAATAAATTTTAAATTTGGTGTTTTATATTCGCCTGTAACATGGATGAGAGTCGGAGCAGCAATTCATACTCCTACTTTCTATAAACTCCGTGATAAATATTCAACTCAAGCAGAATCAGACTTTTTAGATGCAAGCATGTCTTTAACCGAAAGCTCACCTTTGGGACGTTTTGATTATGAACTATCAACACCTTTCCGAGCTAATGCTAGCTTAGGATTTATTTTAGCAAGTAAGTTTTTAATCAATGTGGATTATGATTATTTAGATTACTCTAAAGCTAAATTGAGAAGTTTTGATTATGGATTTTATACCGAAAATAAAAATATAGAAAAAGCATTTGATCAAGCACACAACCTAAGACTTGGATTAGAATATAAAATTGGAGGTGTGGCTTTGAGAACAGGTGTAGCTTATTTTGATTCACCTTTTAAAACAGGTCAGGTTAATCAAAATGCTTATTATATGACTTATAATGGAGGTATTGGTCTTAGAACAAACTCAATGTATTTTGATATTGCTTATTCTTACATAAATAATGAGATAAATTATTACATGTATCAAGGACTTGGAGTTGATAGTTCTAGAACATTACTTAAACTGCAAAGACATAGAATTGTTTTAAGTTTAGGTTTCAAATTCTAAATAATTTAACAATATAAGAAATTAAGAGACTAGTTTTGTCTCGCAAAAATTATATGAATGTATCGTAATTTTGTGCGTTCGTATATTTTTAGGTTTTAATATACTTAAACTTAAAACCTTTTTTGTTAAAATCCGTATTGACTACGACAAAATAATAAATTTTATACTAATTATTAGATATATTTCAAAATAAAAATGAGACAATTAAAAATTACAAAATCAATTACCAATAGAGAAAGTGCTTCTTTAGACAAATATTTACAAGAAATAGGAAGAGAAGAACTTATTTCTGTTGACGAAGAAGTGGAACTTGCTCAACGTATTAAGCAAGGTGATAGGGAAGCATTAGAAAAACTTACTCGTGCAAATCTGCGTTTTGTTGTTTCAGTTGCAAAGCAATATCAAAATCAAGGTTTAAGTTTACCAGACTTAATAAATGAAGGAAACTTAGGTTTGATGCGTGCTGCAGAAAAATTTGACGAAACACGAGGTTTTAAATTTATTTCTTATGCAGTGTGGTGGATACGTCAATCAATTTTGCAAGCTTTAGCAGAACAGTCACGAATAGTTAGATTGCCTTTAAACCAAGTTGGTTCTTTAAATAAAATTAATAAAGCATTTTCAAAATTTGAACAAGAAAATGAAAGAAAACCGACTACTGAAGAATTGGCAAAAGCTCTTGATTTACCTGAAGATAAAATTAATGATACATTAAGAGTTTCGGGTCGTCATATTTCTGTAGATGCACCATTTGTACAAGGCGAAGAAAATTCATTGTTGGACGTTCTTGAAAATACAGATTTACCTAATACCGATGCACAGCTGATAAAAGAGTCTTTAGCTAAAGAGATAGAAAGAGCTTTAGCAACTTTAACTGAAAGAGAAAGAGATATTGTAAAATTATTTTTTGGTATTTCTTGTCAAGAAATGACATTAGAAGAAATTGGCGACCAATTCGGCTTGACTAGAGAAAGAGTTCGTCAAATTAAAGAAAAAGCTATCAGAAGATTAAGACATTCTTCACGAAGCAAATTATTGAAATCTTATTTAGGATAAATTTTAGATAAATAAAATACAAAAAACTGTTGTCTCAAATAAATTTTGGGATAACAGTTTTTTATTTTAAAAATAATTTCAAACCAAACCCAAGTTTGCTAAGTTTAAATCTAATTGTAAGAGATTTAAAAAATCCTGCTTTTTTAATACTTACATTATTAATGTCAGCAAGTTTGACAAATAAAGATTTTTTTAAAAAAGTATGTTTATCAATTCTGTTTCGTCTCCACTCTTCGTTTACCCAATGAATGACATACCATTCTTGAGGAATTTCAATATTTTTGCTTAGAAATTTGCGAATTAAATTCCAAGAATCCTGATTTGAAAAATTTCTGATATAGCTTGTTAAACCAAGTTCTTTAACATTATCAACTAATATTTGAATTGGAAGGTGCCAATCTCTATTGTTTTCATCTACTTTTTCTACAGCTTCTTCAAAGCACTTTTTCATCAATAGACTGTTTTTTGGACATTTCATAATGTTTCCAACAAGTTCTAAATCATGGTGAGTTCTGAAAACATAGTCAGTTTCAAAATCTAAGGGTTTCAAACAAGTTACATCCATATCTGTCCACCAACCGCCATGTAAATATAAAAGTTTATATCTAAAAATATCACTAAATCCAGCAAATGAACCTTTGCCATGTCCAAATTGATTAGAATATTTATAAGAAAAAACTTTAGATTTTGGAAAAATTTCATTGGCATCTTTTAAAATAACGCCTTTGGGTAATTCAGTTTTTATTTCATCATAAGCCCATAATACAAAACTATGCCCATTGTTTAAAAATGACTTAATAGTTAATAATTCGACTGAAGATAAATGCTCGCCAATCCATAAGGCGTTAACAATTTTGTTGCCATCATCCATTGTTCAAAATCTTTTGAATAACAAAATTAATAAATTTTTTTTAAAAGCTTTATTTTTTATCAGAAAAATGCAATTAAATATAATTTTTACTTTGATTTCATTATATTTGTAGTTTGAATTTTAAACTCATGAGACAAATATACGACTTTGCAAAATATTACTATCAGAAACTTAGTCGCTTAAAATTACCATTTATGCGATATCCTGATAGTAAAACTAAAAATTTTAAGTCGATTCCTAGAAGCAAAATGAAAGAGTTTAATAAAGTTCGTTTTCATGGACCAAAAAAGCTTGCTTGTTACAATCCTTTTGTAAATTTGTTTTTTAATAGCCGTGGACAAGCTGTTGTCTGTTGCAGAAATCAAGATATAGTATTGGGTACATACCCCGAAAACACAATTAGTGAAATGTGGTTTGGAAATGTTGCAAATAAACTTAGAGAGCATATGTTAAATAACGATTTGTCAATGGGTTGTGGATATTGCGAACATCAGTTTAAGACTTCTCGTTTTTATGGGTTGCCTTCTATGCATGCAGATTATTATTCAAGCACAAAACTTACATATCCAAAAATCATAGAACTAGAATTGTCAAATATTTGTAATTTACAATGCGTTATGTGTTCGGGGATAGTTTCCTCTTCGATTAGAAAATATCGCGAAAAACAAGAACCTTTAAAAATTGTTTATGACGATAAGTTTATTGAACAGTTGAAAGAGTTTTTGCCTTATGCTAAAGAAATTAAATTTTATGGTGGAGAATCATTTTTAATTGACAATTATTATAAAATTTGGGATTTTCTGTTAGAAATAAAATCTAAGGCAAAACTACACGTAGTTACTAATGGAACAACTTTAAATGACAAAGTAAAAACTTATTTAAAACATTTAAATTTTACAATCACAGTATCTTTCGATGCAATGAAAAAAGATTTGTTCGAATCTATACGTGTTGGAGCAAATTTTGAAAAAGTAAAGTCTAATATTTTAGAATATAATAAAATTTTAGGCGGAAAAGGTTTGTCATTGAGCATTACACCAATGAAGATAAATTGTAAGGAAGTCCCTGAAATTATTGATTTTTGTAATGATTTGAATGCCACAGTAAATATGTCATATGTTGAAAATCCTGCAGAAATGGCGTTATGGACAATGCCTTCAAAACAATTGGAAGAGTTGATAGAGTTTTATAAATTTTATAAATTTAAACCTATTAAATCTGTAAATGCAGACTATAATTTTAAAGCGTTTTCTCAATTTGTGAATCAAATTTCTCAATATCAAAAAGTTAATGCAAAAATCGAAAAAGAATATGAACTTACTTTGAAAACAAAAGACGAGTGCTATCAAATTATAAGTCAGACTTTAGATTTTGTTTTAAGAGAAAATATAATTTTCGAATCTGATAAAACAGAAATTTATAAAGTTATACAAGAAGTTGAAACGGAATTGTCAGAAGATGACAAGAAGTTTTTTTATGGTAATTTGACAAATTTTTTAGAAACAAAAGGTGTCCCTGCTTTAAAAAATTTTGTAGCAAATGGTTTTGATGTAAAAAAGCTTAAAGATGTTTTAAGTAGTCTTTCGGAAAGACCAAATATTTATATCAAAAATTATAAAAATATTAGTTTGTAATTTTTTATTAAAATGAGTTCTCGCAGAATAGTTCATGTTGATTTAGATAGCTTTTATGTTTCAGTAGAGAGGCTACTTAATTCTCGCTTGAATGGACTTCCAATAATTGTAGGCGGAAATTCAGATAGGGGTGTTGTTTCATCTTGTTCGTACGAAGCAAGGGCTTTTGGTGTTCATGCAGCTATGCCAATAAGAAAAGCAAAACAATTATGTCCAGATGCAGTTTTTATCACTGGAAATATGGAAAAATACTCCAAGTATTCTAATTTAGTAACAGATATTATTGCAGAAAATTCGCCTGTTTACGAAAAAGCTAGTATTGATGAACACTACATAGATATAAGTGGTATGGATAAATTTTATTCATCACTTAAATGGGCACAAGATTTAAAAAGCAAAATTGATAAAAATACTGGCTTACCAATAAGTTTCGCAGTATCTGTTAATAAAACCGTTGCAAAAATTGGTACAGGTGAAGTTAAACCACTTGGAGAAATATGTATTGAACAAGCAGAGGTAAATAATTTTTTGGATCCGTTAGCAATAACTAAAATTCCAATGTTAGGAAAAAAGACATTCGAAATTTTAAGTGGAATAGGCTTAAAAACTATAAAAGATATTAGAGAAACACCTGTTGAAAAGATTGTTAAATTGTTGGGAAAGAATGGTCAATCAATTTGGGAAAAAGCAAATGGAATAGATAATAGCGAAGTAATTCCATATCAAGAACAAAAATCGATGAGTAGTGAAACCACTTTTGCTAACGACATCAATGATATTAACAAAATGCTTGATATTATTTCTGAAATGGCTGTGAATTTAGCTTATAAACTACGCAAAGAAGAATTATTAACCTCAACAGTTACTGTAAAAATACGATATTCAGATTTTGACACTCAAACACTTCAAAAACAAATTCCTTATTCAGCTTTCGACCATCACTTAATATCACATGCTAAAGAACTTTTCTTAAAACTTTATAAGCGAAGAGCAAAAGTAAGATTAATAGGTGTGAAATTTTCTCAATTAGTTCGAGGAGCAACACAGCTTAATCTTTTTGAAGATGCTACAGAAATGACTAATCTTTACAAGGCTTTAGATAAAATTAAAAATAAATATGGCGAGCAAATAATTAAAAGAGGAAATTCTCTGTAAGTATTCAAAAACTATTGCTAAAATCACTTTAATTAAGTTTTTGATAAGTTTTTATTGAAACTTTCAAAAAATAATTGTTAAAGAATGCAAAACAATTGTTAAAAAAAATAAAAATATTTCTACTATTTAACACAACCTTTTTAAAAATAATACGTAATAAATTATAGAGAAGTAAGTGTTTCATTTGTTAGGCAAAGTTCTTTGATTTCGGATTTTATCAACTTTTAAACATCGACTTTAGTGTTTTATCGGAATGTTTAACCTTTAAAAAATTATGATTATAAAAACAATTATTGTTACTTTAGGCTTTTTGTTTGTTGCTTCGTTAGGCTTTGCTCAAACTCAGCTTAGCAATGATTTTAACAATGCAACAGAAATGTATGTTAATACTGAATGCATTTTTGAAACTTATAGGTATAATCATGATTTTGGTTCTGATCTACCAGACTTAAAATGTGATAGAATGTATCCAGGTGTTAGTTCTTACTTTATATTTAAAATCACAGAAAATTCAATTTGAAACAGAAAAGTTCTTCGGTTTAGCTTTTTATACTTTGCAAAATGGAGAATATGTAGAGTTAAAATGTGATACTTATAAATCGACAGAAGGAGAGTTGAAGATTTATTGGGACGAAGGATTGGCAAATGTTGACATTATAGCACGCTTTTGGATTATGGGTGAATTAGGCTCAGGTGAGGTGGATATTTGTTTGTCATCGGAACGCCAGAATTTACAACCAAAAGTTTTAAATGTTAGCACAACTCAATATACTGTTCAAGAACTTGTTCAGGAAGTGTTAATTACTGGCTGTTTAACGGCTTCTAATATTACTTTTACTGGAAATTCTGCTCAAATAGGCTATTTTTCTAATGCAATACCAGGTCTTGATTTTTCTAGTGGAGTAATTTTAAGTTCAGGTAGAGTAACTGATGCTCCAGGTCCAAATACATCAGGTTCAACTTCTACATCTTTTGGAGGAGCAGGCGATCCTCAACTAAACTCTTTAATACCAGGCTATACTACTCGAGATGCAGCAGTTTTGGAGTTTGATTTTGTACCTGCTTCTGACATGCTTGAGTTTCAATATGTTTTTGCAAGTGAAGAATATCCTGAATATGCTCCACCAAACACTTCAACATATAATGATGTATTTGGTTTTTTCATTAGTGGAGGTCCTGAAAATTATAATAATGTTAATGTAGCTCTTATTCCAGGTACAGTAACACCAGTAAGTATAAATAATGTTAATGCTGTTACAAATTCGCAATATTAT
>Ga0255344_1006502_pt1 | contig 10560 bp, 11 predicted proteins | sample wastewater_treat_5_FD_192414 | JGI IMG/M metagenome (GOLD analysis project Ga0255344, IMG submission 192414) | Wastewater microbial communities from Lulu Island WWTP, Vancouver, Canada - plant18 | ecosystem: Engineered > WWTP > Wastewater > Unclassified | place: Canada: Vancouver, British...
AGTCTTAGTGAGATAGTAGCACTTCAGGATAGCGGACAGCTACCACCGCCTCCTCCGGCCCTCCTAGAGGAAAGAGCATTGCTGGCCGCCCGGCCAAAAAGAAAGCCGCACACACACATGGTAAGGTTGAACACTCAAACGCTGGCTAGGTTAATGCCTGTGGCGCGAGGAGAAATTGACCCGGAGGCTTGGCTGAACGCTGATGACACGACGATGTTGCAAGGCTGGGAAGATTACCAGGTGTTGATGAAAATTTGGGAGGCCGTAGCGGAGGCCGAGACTGGGATTAAACCTAGCCACATTACGCGTACAGGTGCTGATGTCATCGCCTACCACGGCGGAAAGCCAATTTGGGGACTAACGAAGTCTAAGTGGGCGAACATTAAAAGTGACCCTGGAACGGAAAATGGGTTGGAAGGAGGTGGACAGGCAGAGGAAACAAAGGTGTTGGTAAAAGGAAACTCGGACAAACTTCAAACAGAAGAGGTGTTCAATAATGACCATACAAAAAGGAAACGCCCTGCTGGCAAACAGGGCGGGCAAAAGTAGTGCACTCCTCCTAGCCCCTAGTGTATCACAGGAAAGTGCACTAAGCCAAGGTTTTGTGCGACCACATCGACTTACCCAAGATGTTACCTTCATAAGCCGCTCACTGGCAGCACTAATACGCGACGTTAACCGGGCCCTGACGGCCGGTGGATGGCATGCAATATTCACAGGCGCCCCTAGTACAGACGACCTAGCCAAGATGGCCCATCAGCTACCCTATTGGCAGTATTTAGCCGACGAACTAGCCCATGGTGGCCCCGAAGCAAAGATGGCCGCCCTTCCACAAGCGAGAAGGGAGGTGGCGAGATGGCAGACGTTATCACACAAGTACTCAAGCCTATAGATAGTCCCTTCGGAAACACGGCTATTGCCTATGCTAAGCGGTTTGGATGGGCTGTACTGCCCCTGCATACCATTGAGGCTGGCCGGTGCTCATGTGGGCGCGAGGATTGCTCATCCCCCGGCAAGCATCCTAGGACCTTAAACGGCGTAAAGGACGCCTCGACAGACCCTGACATCATACGACAATGGGGGGCCAGGTGGCCGAACGCAAACATTGGAATCGCTACCGGTGAAGCATCGGGCTTTTTTGTCCTGGATGTAGATGGTGAGGAGGGCGCGGCTAGCCTACGTGAACTAGAAGAGCAATATGGCACGCTTCCTGACACAGTAGAATCGCTCACCGGAGGAGGCGGTAGGCACATCTTCTTCAAGCATCCGGGCCGTCCGGTAAAGAACGCGGTGGCCCTGGCAACAGGTTTAGATGTGCGCGGTGATGGCGGGTATATTGTAGCGCCACCGAGTAGGCACGCTAGCGGCCGGCGATATGAATGGGAAGGGTCATCACACCCTGAGGATGTTGCTGTGGCCGAAGCGCCGGCCTGGCTTACAAACATGGTAAGCAGAGACAAAACACGCGCTAGGGGTGACGTGACCACACGCCCTAATGTTGCCGACCTGGCCCTGGAAGGTGTACCTGAGGGAGCACGGGACACGACGCTATACCGCTACGCTTGCCGTTTGCGGGCACAAGGCCTAAAGCGTGAAGAAGCCGAGGTTTTAGTTTTGCAGGCAGCGGCGAAGTGCAAGCCGCCCTTCCCCCCGAAAGAAGCCCTGGCAAAGGTAGAGAGTGCCTGGAAGCATGGGGAGAAATACCACCTTACCGACTTAGGAAACGCCGAACGTCTCGTAGAGAAGCATGGCCAAGACTTGCGATACTGCCATCTTTGGGGTAAGTGGCTTGTATGGGATGGGCGGCGATGGAAGATAGATGACACTGCCGAAGTAGCACGGCGGGCCAAAGAAGTAGTGCGGCTTATGTATGCTGAAGCAGCGAACATTGAGGATAAAGACGAACGAAGGGCCCTCATAAACTTTGCGATGAGGTGTGAGCAAAGCGGAAGACTTGCGGCCATGATTAGTTTGGCTTCCAGTGAGCCGGGTGTTCCAGTACTACCGGAGGAGTTAGACACCGACCCATGGTTGCTGAATGTAAGAAATGGCACTGTAGACTTGCGGACAGGACGACTTCTGCCACACCGCCGGGAGAACCTAATAACCAAACTGACTGATGTAGAGTACGACGAGGCGGCCAGTTGCCCTAGGTGGGAACAATTCCTCGACGAGATTATGCTTGGAAACAAAAATTTAGTGCGCTTTTTGCAGCGGGCCGCAGGAATGAGTCTTACTGGCGATGTTTCGGACCATGTTTTATTGGTGCTTTATGGTACCGGACGAAATGGCAAAAGTACGTTTTTGAATACCTTGCTAGCAGTCATGGGCGATTATGGCATGCAGGCTATGCCGGATCTGCTTATGGCAAAATATAACGACCGACACCCTACAGAGTTAGCCGACCTTTTTGGTAAACGCCTGGTAGTAAGCATTGAAAGCGAGCAGGGAAGGCGACTTGCAGAAACGTTAGTGAGGCAGCTTACGGGAGGGGACAAAATAAGGGCCAGACGGATGAGAGAAGACGCTTGGGAGTTCCACCCTACTCATCACCTTTGGATGGCCACAAACCACAAGCCGGTTGTTCGCGGTACTGATGTAGCCATCTGGAGTAGGCTAAAGTTAATTCCGTTCAGTGCGCAATTTCTAGATGGCGACCCTAAGCAGGATAAACACTTATACCAAAAACTGCTTAATGAACTACCTGGTATTTTGCGCTGGTGCGTAGAGGGATGCTTGGCTTGGCAGAAAGAAGGCCTGGGCGTGCCTGCCGAAGTCAAGGCGGCTACCGAAGATTACCGCGCAGAGCAGGACGTTATAGCGGCATTTCTGGCCGACTGCTGTGTGATGGGGCCATTGGCTAAAGTGGCTGTAAAAGACGTATACAAGGCATATACGCAATGGTGTGAGGAAAACGGAGAACGACCGGTAGCGCAAAGAGAGTTAAGTAGCCGCTTAATTGAACGCGGCTTCGATCGCTACCGAGGAGGACCAAACGGAAGTTATATGTGGCGCGGCTTTGAACTATGCACCGACGTAAATTCATGGCAGTAAAACTAATTTCTAGGAGGAAAACTGAAGTAACTGAACTAACTGAAGTAATTTTCGGTATTCCCCCCCCGTAAGGAGAAAAACAAGCTGCTATACCGAAAAAAGGTTCAGTTACTTCAGTTAGTTCAGTAAATGTACTAAGAGTTGGTAAAAATGTACTGACACTGGACAATATGGACGCAAAAAAACATATTTATTCTAATTCTAGCTGAGGAGGTGATAATTCCATGACAGGTTATGAAAAAATAAAGCAAATGGCCAAGGAAAGCCGGTGTAACGTCACCGACCTTCTGGTGCTATCACAGCAGAACGACCCTTTCTATACCGGGACCGCTACCGAAAAGGCTATGGCCGAATGGTTCGCCGAGTTATGGCGACGTTTCGGCTATTCGTCTGGCGTCCATTTGCGGCGTGTACACTATCAATTAGTAAGCCAGGAGGACCCCCGCAAACATAATGGCAAGCCATACGAAAACACTGAGACCGATTGGGGCTACCTTTGCAATGCCGGGAAATATGCTAGGTATCTTGGCCTGGTGGACCCCGAGGCGTTTATAGATAGGCGTAACCCTGACCCACACATCTTTAGTGGGTACGCTAGCTACACTGAGGGGCCGGATTGGGAATATGACTTTCCTTTTTGGTGGATGCCGGAGATAAACATTAACCTTGCGAGCGGCTTAGACTGGGGATTGCCTAGTTTTATGGTTCGCGGTTATGAGTATTACGAATCTTTGCAACCGTGCCACCTGGAGGTTTGGGTAGAAAAAAGCACTATGGACGATATACTTGTGCCTTTGTGTGAGGATTACAGCGTCAATCTTATTACCGGCCTAGGTTTCATGTCTATTACCAGCGTAATAGACTTGTTAAAACGGATTAACGGAGCACAGAAGCCTTGCCGTATCTTCTACATTTCCGACTTTGACCCCGCCGGCGATGGGATGCCTGCTGCGGTGGCCAGGCAGATTGAATATTGGTTAGAAACCTACGCGCCAGACGCTGACATCAAACTTAGCCCCCTTGTGCTTACTAGGGAGCAGGTAGAACGGTATCAATTACCAAGAACGCCAGTGAAAGATAGTGATCGGCGTAAGGCTAACTTTGAGGAACGCTATGGCGAAGGCGCAGTAGAACTTGACGCTTTGGAAGCGCTACGGCCAGGCGAGTTAGCCAGCATAGTCACGGAGAATATCCTACAATTTCGAGACGACGAACTCGAAGCAAAAATAGCCGAAGCAAGGATGAAGGCCGAAGAAGAACTAGATGCATACTGGGAAGCGCGGATAAAACCGTTTCAGGAGGACCTAGACAACCTTAAAGCGCAGGTTGAAGAAGTGCTCCAAAAGTACCAGGCACGCCTAGAGGAAATGCGCGAGGAGCTAGCGGATGAATTGGAACCGTACGATGAGGAGGTAGAGTCTTTATGGTACGACATTCAAGATGCTGCCGATGAGATAACGCCTAACTTGCCGGGCCTACCCGAACCGGAAATAGAAGAAGATGACCTGGCATGGCTATTTGATAGCCACAGGGACTATTTCGAGCAGCTGGAGACTTACAAAGCCTGGAAAGGCGGGCAGGCCAAAGAAGATGGCTAAAAGGAGGTGATGAACATGGGCCAAAAGGAATACAAAAGAAAACAAGGCCTTACAATTCAGCAGCAAAACGCCATTGACTTACTTGTTACCGGTAAGACCGACCAAGCGGTGGCTGACGCTGTAGGCGTAACCAGGCCAACGGTTACGTGCTGGCGGCTTTACGACCCACACTTCGAAGCCGCGCTTAACCAACGCCGCAAGGAAGTTTGGGGCGCTAGTGCAGACCGAATACGTGCACTATTGCCAAAGGCGTTTGACACGCTGGAAAAAGCAATCGACGAGGGTTCATATCAAGCCGCCCTGGCGCTGATCAAGCTGGCTGGCCTAGAAGGCGTGGCTAGTGAAATAGGGCCTGACGACGCAGAAAAAATTATGAAAAAGAAGAAGCAGGACGAGAGGTTGGAGGAGCTGCTCAGATTATAAGTTGGCCAGACACCGACACGAAAACCGACATGTTTAGTGCCATAACTGCCGCTAGTACACAAGAAAGGCTGACGCCACACCGACATTTCCGACGCTATAAAAAGGCGACGCAGGCCAGCTTCTTCAAGGTCTTTAGTGGACATTTTTGCAATGTTTGCAATTTGGGATAAAAACGCTGACACCCCCCCCTACCATGCGAAGAGAAACGACGCCCTGGAGACCGGGGGGTGGACCTCCAAAATACTGGAAACGTGTTTGCACACGAGGGGTGTAGCTAAAAGCACGAAACTTTCTGTAACTAGGTACATGTTCACCAAACATTCCCCAAATTTACACAAAACCTATGTAAAACTTACCAAAAACCTGTACAAAACAGCAGTGAACAAGATGGTTTTACTGGAAGTAGCAAGGGCGCCACCGCAAGTATTAGACAAACCTCACACAGAATATTGGCCGAATTCCCGCGACTTAGCATAAGCCTGTTGCGTTAGTATGCATAATGTCATACATTGTATGTAGTACGTAACACTAATACATTAGGAGGGTGAGATAAGCATGAGAAAGACCATTTATGTCAAGGATGAGGACGAGGCCATTTTTGAAGAGGCGATGACGTTTGGCGAGGATAACCTATCACGTGTCATAGCCGACGCGCTCAAGGCGTATGTAGCCGCTAAGAAGGCCGAGGAGGAGGTTATTCTCAAGGTAGGGACCTGGCGCGACCAAGGGGCGAACGATGTCTACAAAATAGCCTTTCGAGGGCGGTTGCTTTCTACGGCCAGGGTGTATCATGGGCAAACTTCTAGCGGAGACGACCGCGGTGTTGATTGGGAACTTTACCAAACGGAAAAGGGGAAATTTATTCTTTGGTGGCTTGACTGGTCCAGGTGGGAAGGTGAACCCGACGTAGCCGATTACATGGTGCTCGACGACTTACCACATCATGGCATGGTGTGCTGTGATACTATCACCGGAGAACCGAGCTATCCCGTCCCTGGCGAGTTAATCGAGGAGGCCGCGGAGGTGTTAGGCCGCGACACCGTCAAGCATTTGGACATATAAGGCACATTCACGTAGGCTATTTTTGCCAAACATGGCGGAACGCCTCCTAAAGGCCCTAGGGGGCGTTTTCCTTTTGGTAGGTATAAAACTACCTATAGGTAGGATAAAACGCCTCACAATGGCTCTCAGCGCAGCGTTTTTTCACTCTACCTTTGGTGCTAGTTGGCAAAGCCTTTCTGGGGCAGTTTTTGCATAACGGCGAGTAGTATTTATGTTTTCATGGCCTAAAACTTCTTGCACTACGTCTATAGGTGTGCCCTGGGCGAGTAATCGCGTTGCTAGGGTATGACGCAGGCGGTGGCTGTGAAAGTCTACGCCTGTAGCTTTTCGAATCTCCCTGGCGTGCCATTTGAATGTTCCTGCTTGCACACCGAAGAGGTTATCGCCTGGCTGTTTCGTTTGCGCAAAGGCTATGAGTTCACGTGCCACATCAGCATCGGTTACCGGCACCATACGTTCTTTGTTACCCTTGCCATGGCGTACCATTAAAAAAACCCTGCCTTGTTGAAGCACGACATCTTCCGGCTTTAGGTTGGCCGCCTCGGTGACTCGAAGGCCACACGCCAGCATAGTTTGGAAGGCCAAGCTAATATGGCATGGTAGGGTGGCAAGATGAGCTAGGACCTTGCGTTCTTCTTCTTCTGTCAAGAACGCTGGCAAACTTTGTTCTTCGGCTATTCGTAGCCTTTTTGTGACGATGGGGTTACCTTTTACTTCTTCCTCTTCGATTAGGAAGTCATAGAAGCTTTTAACGGCAGAAATAGCGGCGTTAACGCTTGCTGGCTTAAGACCCTGACTCACAAGCCAGTTTCGGAATGCGCGGCTTTCTTTTCCATTCACCTGGCGGTAATCATATTCATTTTCTTTGCAAAAGCGTGCAAACTTGGCCAGGTGATACCCGTAAGACTCCACAGTCCTAGGCGACTTGCCAGTTATTTGGAGTTCCTGGAGATACTTACTAATTAATTCTTCCAGCATTTTGCCTTCCTCCTCTCAATTACTATACCTAATATACCTTAGGTATAGCAGAAAAGCAAGCTTAGCCATGGTTGGGAGAAAAAATGGCGTGCTTTGTCACTCTATGCTATTGACCAAAATGCTAACGGGTAATACAATGGCGCTAATGACAAGGAGGTGATCGCTACGACTTTTGAGGAGTTGTGTATGGCTATTGCTGAAAGAACTGGTGAGCAACCGGACCGCGTTGGCTACATGGTACGCTCTTGGATACGCGACGGCTTGTTGCCGCGACCTAAAATAGTGCCGATACCAGGCTCACGCGGCACGCGGGGGGACTATAGCGAAGCTGTGCTTATAGGGTACCTTGCTGTTAAACTCCTACGCCCAAAGGGGAAGCCGCTAACCATAAGGGTTGAATGGCCAACCAGAGAAGACATGGAAGCAATGAAAGAAGGCTTGCGGTTGACGGCGAAATACATGGAATGGCTACAGAAAGAGCATGGCCTAAGTCTTAGTGAGATAGTAGCACTTCAGGATAGCGGACAGCTACCACCGCCTCCTCCGGCCCTCCTAGAGGAAAGAGCATTGTTGGCCGCCCGGCCAAAGAGAAAGCCGTATGTACACCTAATAAGGTTGAACACCAAAACGCTGGCTAGGTTAATACCCATAACGCGAGGAGAAGTTAACCCGGAGATTTGGCTGAATGCTGGTTCCCTAACGCCCGCTGATCTAGCTGAAGCAATTGGAGCGAGAAGCGCGGTACAGGCCTATGCGGAATATAAGGCGGTATCGAAAATTTGGGAGGCCGTAGCGGAGGCTGAGACTGGGATTAAACCTAGCGATGTTATACCCATTGATAATGACGTCATTGCCTATCAAGGTAAGGAGGAAATTTGGAGACTAACGGAGTCTAAGTGGGCGAATATTAAAAATGGCCCTGGAACGGAAAATGAGTTAGAAGGTGTTAGACAAGCAGAGGAACCAAAGGTGTTGGAAAAAGGAAACTCAGACAAACTTCAAACAGAAACAAAAGAGGTGTTCAATAATGACCATACAAAAAGGAAACGCCCTGCTGGCAAACAGGGCGGGCAAAAGTAGTGCACTCCTCCTAGCCCCTAGTGTATCACAGGGAAGCGCACTACACCAAGTTCTTTCACGCCTGCAAGGTGTTAAGCGTAGCGGCACTGGCTATGTTGCGCTGTGCCCTGCACACAATGACCGCCACCCAAGCTTGTCCATTGACGAATTATCCGATGGGCGCGTTCTTCTGCATTGCTGGGCGGGCTGTGACACCGAAAGCATTGTTTCAGCAATAGGCCTAACGATGAGCGACCTGTTCCCGCAATCAGGAAGGAAGCCTTCACGACACCGCAAGACAAAGGCCGAACGTCAGGAGGAGGCCCAGCGCCAGGTGGAATTGACGCTGGAACGGCGTTTTAATCAAGTTGAGGACGCGACAAACCGCGACCTACTCGTGCTGATACGTACTGTTGACCGGGCCCTAACGAATGGCGGGTGGCAAGCAATCTTCACCAACGCCCCTGGTACGGACGACCTGGCCAAGTTAGCACATCAGCTAGACTATTGGAACTATTTAGCGGGCGAGTTAATACATGGCGACCTGGAAACGAAGCTAGCCGTCCTCCCGCACGCTAGAAGGGGGGTAACGCAATGGCAGAGCTTGGCAAAGAACTATTCAAGCAATTAACTAGCAACGATGAAACCGCTAAACTGTTGGCCGAAGCCTTAGGGGCAGCTGATATCGAAGACACTATGGCAGATGGCAAGGAAAAGCAAACCCAAGCGCAAACGCTTATAGCCATATCGATGGACGCAGAACTATTCCATACCCCCGACAATGAGTGTTATGCGACAATTCCCGTATCAGGCCACAAGGAGAACTGGCTGATTAGAACTAAGGGATTCAGGAACTGGTTGGTGCAAAGGTTTTACGAGGCTAAAGGTAAGCCGCCAAGCGCACAAGCGTTACAAGACGCTTTAGGTGTACTAGAAGCAAAAGCGCAATTTGACGGCCCGGAAATGCCTGTGTTCACACGTCTAGCGGAAAAAGGCGATGCCATCTACTTGGACCTGGCTAATGACGCCTGGGAAGTGGTGGAAGTCACACCCTACGGCTGGCGAGTAATAGCAGACCCGCCAGTGAAGTTTAGACGTACAAAAGGCATGCTACCCCTTCCTCACCCTGTAGCCGGTGGCAGCATTGACGAATTGCGGCAATTCATAAACGCTCCGGATGATACTACCTGGCGGCTGCTTGTTGCTTATTTGGTGGCGTCCATGAGGCCAAGTGGGCCCTATCCGGTTTTAATTCTTCAAGGCGAGCAAGGGACCGCGAAGTCTACCACAGCGCGGGTGCTACGTGAACTAGTAGACCCATCGACCGCCCCTTTGCGGGCCACACCGCGTGATGAGCGCGACCTGGCGATAGCGGCGAATAATAGCTGGTGCATTGCGTTTGATAACTTAAGCGGCATACCTAACTGGCTTTCAGATGCAATTTGCCGGTTAGCGAGTGGCCTGGGCTTTGCGACTCGAACGCTTTACGCTGACGATGAGGAAACAATTTTTGCGGCTATGAGGCCTGTGTCACTTAATGGCATAGATGACTTAGTAACCCGGCAGGACTTATTAGACCGAGCGTTGGTCATAAACCTGCCGGTTATAGATACAAGCAAGCGTCAAGATGAGCAAACGTTTTGGCGTGCCTTCGAGGAAGCGCGGCCCCGTATCCTTGGGGCCTTGCTGGAAGCGGTAGGAATAGGACTACTAAACATCGAGCACGTGCAAATAGATGAGTTACCCCGTATGGCCGACTTTGCCAAGTGGGTGACAGCTTGCGAGCCTGGGCTACTTTGGGGCGAAGGCGAATTTATGGAAGCATACACAGGCAATCGGGCTGAGGCTATAGAGCTAGCATTGGAGACCGACCCGGTGGCGGTGGCGGTGAGGGCACTGCTGGAAGAAGAAGGCAAGGAAGAATGGGAAGGCACAGCTACGGAGTTACTCCGGGCGTTGGAGGTCTACGTTCCCGAAGCCACAAGGAAAACTAAGTCTTGGCCGAAAACGGCAAAGACTTTAGGAAACAGGTTGCGCAGGGCAGCGACATTCTTACGGCAAACGGGTACCGACGTTGAATTCTACAGGCTGGATACAGCGGCACGAACACGACTTATTAGAATAAGTAAGGAAAATTGATGTCCAAAACGTCCAAGATGTCCAAGAAAACCCGGGAAGCCAAGCGCCACAAGGCTTTATGCTTTGGACGCAAGACAAATAGTCTTGGACGCAAGATGTCCATAATGTCCAAGATGTCCAAGGCTTGTCCAAGCCAGAGACGTTGCGCCATAAGGGTTTGGACAATATGGACGCAAAAGGACGCAAAAAAACATATTTATTCTATTTCTAACTGAGGAGGTGATAATTCCATGACAGGTTATGAAAA
>Ga0255344_1006514_pt1 | contig 10544 bp, 7 predicted proteins | sample wastewater_treat_5_FD_192414 | JGI IMG/M metagenome (GOLD analysis project Ga0255344, IMG submission 192414) | Wastewater microbial communities from Lulu Island WWTP, Vancouver, Canada - plant18 | ecosystem: Engineered > WWTP > Wastewater > Unclassified | place: Canada: Vancouver, British...
TTTTCCTCCACCCATCGGCAATGTGGTAAGTGCATTTTTGAATGTTTGTTCGAAACCCAAAAATTTGAGTGTGGATAGCGTAACCGACGCATGGAAACGAATTCCGCCTTTGTATGGGCCAAGCGCTCCATTGAATTGCACGCGATATCCGATATTGACGTGAACTTTACCCTGATCGTCAACCCAAGGCACTCGGAATGTGAAAATCCTGTCGGGTTCGACAATCCGTTCGATGATTGCGGCTTTTTCAAATTCGGGATGTTGGTTATACACATCCTCGATGGAAGTAAGTACTTCCCTGACGGCCTGAAGATATTCCGATTCACCGGGATGTTTCGCCTCAAGCTGTGTCATTATGTCATTAACTTTCATAATATAGAACGATTTTAATCAGTTTTACTTGACAAAGGTAAGTAATAATTCGATATTCAGACAAAAATAAAAGAGAAAAATTTCACTTTTTCAAATGATTTCTTTAATTATCCAATACATTGAAAATAGGATATATATCGAAAAAGACAAAAAGAAAACATTTAAGTTATAATTCGATATTGTGTAGAGATAATAATATCAATTTCACACATAATCATTGCATTTGTTTTCGAATTCGAATTACGACTTGCAGAATAATAGGAGCAAACAGATTGTTCGCAATTTTTCGGATACGCGATAATTTCGTAATTTTGTATTTATAGACAACGAAAAACCGACATGGGGAAAAATAAATTGACAAAGTTTGCCGAAATGGCCTCGTACAGCAACGTGTTTCAATATCCTTTCGAAAAACTCAAAAGCGAAGTCTTTCCTTTGAAAGGGAAATGGAATGAGGAATATTTTCGGAACGAAAACCCCATTGTTTTGGAACTGGGTTGTGGCAAAGGCGAATATACGGTGGAATTGGCCAAACTTTTCCCCGAGAAAAATTTTATCGGAATCGATATCAAAGGTGCGCGCATGTGGAGCGGTGCAACAGAGGCCATTCGCCAAAATCTGAAAAATGTAGCTTTCGTGCGAACCCATATCGAATTGATTCATCATTTTTTCGCAGAAAAAGAAATATCGGAAATTTGGATCACTTTTCCCGACCCGCAGATGAACAAGGTCAATAAACGCCTCACCTCAACACGATTTATGAGAGAATACAGTCGTCTGCTGAATGAAAACGGAATCGTTCATCTAAAAACAGACAGCAATTTTCTTTACGCCTACACAAAGGAGATGATTCACGCAAATCAACTTGATGTGTATGTGTATTTCGAAACCGACGATTTATACCGATCGGAATGGCAGAATCCGATTCTTCAAATTCAAACATTTTACGAACAACAATGGCGTGCTCGTGGTTTAAACATCAAGTATATTCAGTTCGCATGTCCCCCCAAAAATGACTGGACAGAACCGGATATTAAAATAGAAAAGGATGATTATCGCAGTTTCGGTCGCAATGCGAATTTCAATAAGTCAATTGACAAATAAGCACATAAAAAACATATGACACTTTATCCTCAACTTATTATCGATGCACTCAAAACGGTGCGTTATCCCGGAACGGGACAAGATATCGTTTCGGCAGGAATGGTAGGCGAAGACATCCGCATCGACGGTATGAAAGTCAGCTTTTCGCTCATCACCGAAAAAGCCAACGATCCGTTTATCAAATCGCTTGTAAAAATGGCCGAGCAGGCCATCCTGACGTATGTGGACAAAAACGTGGACATCAAAGGCAACATTACGGTGAAATCGAAACAACCGCCACGCCCTGCCCTACCCGATTTGCTTCCGGGAGTGAAAAATATCATTGCCGTAGCCTCCGGAAAAGGCGGTGTCGGCAAAAGCACTGTTTGTGTCAATCTTGCAGTGGCATTGGCACAAAAAGGCTATAAAGTCGGGCTGCTCGATGCAGATATTTTTGGACCATCCGTACCGAAAATGTTTGGCGTGGAAGATGCAGGTCCTGTTCTCGAAAACAAAAATGGACGCGACTTGATTGTTCCCGTCGAGAACTATGGAGTAAAAATGCTCTCCATCGGCTTTTTCGTTAAAAAAGAAGATGCCGTGGTTTGGCGTGGAGCGATGGCAAGCAATGCGCTCAAACAGCTCATCGGCGATGCCGATTGGGGCGAACTCGACTATTTTCTCATCGATTTTCCTCCCGGCACCAGCGACATTCATCTCACGCTTGTGCAAACGCTTCCCATCACAGGTGCGATTATCGTAAGCACGCCGCAGGAAGTGGCATTGGCCGATGCACGAAAAGGCATCAGCATGTTTACCGGTGACAAGGTGAACGTTCCCATACTCGGACTTGTAGAAAACATGTCATGGTTTACTCCGGCGGAGCTGCCGGAAAACAAATACTATATTTTCGGAAAAGACGGATGCAAACGACTGACCGAGGAATTGGGTTATGCTTTGCTCGGACAGATTCCCATTGTGCAAAGTATCCGCGAAAGCGGGGACGAAGGTCATCCGGTAGCACTCAATGCCGACAGCATAACCGGTATGGCCTTTGCCGAACTCGCCGATCATCTGGTCGTTGCTGTCGATAAGCGCAATCGAGAATTACCTCCGACTCAAATCGTGGGAGTAGAAAAAAGATAAAAAATTAGAAAAAAACTTCGAGAGAAATATATTTTTCTTTATAACAAAAAGCACATTGACTGATGCAACATCCTCTCCATCAATTTCTTTATTGTCCCAAATGCGGATCGAACCGATTTGTGGAACATAACGTCAAATCGAAAAAATGCCTCGATTGCGGATTTGTCTATTATTTCAATCCGTCGGCAGCAGTTGTTGCCGTTATCGAAAACGAGAAAGGTGAAATGCTCGTGGCCATCCGTGCCAAAGATCCTGCAAAAGGGACTCTCGACCTGCCCGGAGGTTTTGTGGATATGTACGAAACAGCCGAAGAAGCGGTCGCGCGGGAAGTATTGGAGGAAACATCGCTGAAAGTCGTTTCTACAGAATATCTTTTTTCAATTCCAAATCTTTATGTATATTCGGGATTTGAAGTGCAAACTGTGGATCTTTTTTTTCGATGCAAGATAAACGATTTCAACAACTTGAATGCAAAAGATGATGTTGCACAGCTGCAATTCGTGGCTCGAGAAAAACTACATACTGCCGATTTCGGATTGGTGTCGATACGTAAAGGAATTGAAAAACTCTTATAGTTTGTTATCGAAAATGCAATGGCGCTATTGCAGTGTAAAATACTTAAGGACATGAAAAAAAATATTTTAGGCATACTTTTTTTTCTCGTGATGCAAAGCACTTTTGCACAACGAACGGCTTATTATTTTCGACCGGAAAATCTTTTTAACCAAGGCAAAGAAATGTTTTTGGAGAAAAATTATGCCGGAGCTCAAGACCCGTTGGGTAAATTCATAGCCGAAAGTCACGACGAATTTCTCGAGGAAGAAGCCGAATACATGATCGCACTTTCTTCCTTCTATCGCGGTTCAGGCGACAGTGGTGATCGATTAAAAGAATTTTTGGATAAATACCCCGAAAGTGTACATCGTCATCAGGTAAATTTTTTGATAGGTTCTTTCCACTTCGACAAAAAGGAATGGGCTATTGCCAAACATTGGATGGAGCAGTCCGATCTCGATTATTTGACACCTTCGGAGCAGGAAGATTACAGTTTCCGTCTGGCATATTCCAATTTACAACTGGGGGACAAACAATCCTCACAACGATATTTCGGACTTCTGTATCAAAACAGCAAGAAATATCGCGATGCAGCCGATTATTATCTGGGCTATATTGACTATACGAATGCCGAATACGATGCTGCGCTGCAACGTTTTGAACGACTACGTAATCATCCCGAGTTCGGAGAAGAAGTAGCTTTTTATACGGCCCAAGCAATTTTTTTCAAAGAGAATTTGCAGGAAGCTATTCAGTTGGCGCAAAACTTCGTCGAAAAATACCCTCAAAGCAACCACATTCCCGAAATGTATCGTGTGTTGGGGAATTCCTATTTCAGACTCGGACAACCGACCAAAGCCATTTCTAATTATCGGCATTATTTCGACAAAACCGACAAACCGCTTCGCGGCGATGCCTATTTTATGGGATTGGGATATGCCGAAACCAATCAATATCGCGAAGCCATTCGCATGTTTCAACTTGCCGTGGGCGAACCCGATATGCTGACACAAAATGCCTGGCTGCAACTTGGACAGATGTTTCTGAAAACCGGAGAAAAACAATCGGCACAAATGGCCTTCGAAGCCGCCTCACGATACAATTTCGATGAAAAAGCAAGCGAAACGGCATTATTCAACTATGCTCTGCTTGTGCACGAAACAAACTTTTCGGTTTTCAGCGAGTCTATAACGTTGTTCGAAAATTTTCTAAAGCGTTATCCCAAATCGGTTTACGCCGACCGCGTGAACGATATCCTCGCCGAAACATTTCTAACAACAAAGGATTACTCGGCTGCACTTTCAGCCATCAATCGAATAGCAAATCCATCGCGACGAATCTTGGAGGCCAAGCAGGCGGTATTATTCCAATTGGGCGCACAACAGTTCATCGATGGCAATCTCGGCAAAGCCATATCTTATTTCGATGATTGCATCAGTATGGGCAATTATGACCGTGATGCACGCAACAACGCTTTTTTCTGGCGGGGAGAATCACATTATCGTTTGGGAAACTATACCAACGCCGAATCGGATTTCAACACATTTACTTCGACAGCTTCTCCTTCCTCCGAGAATTATGCACTCGGGTGGTACAATCTGGGTTATGCAAGATTTAAGCAAAATCGATATGCCTCAGCCCAAAATGCTTTTCAAAGATATATTTCGACCGAAAATGACAAGCGCAGGCCTGAAGTTGCCGACGCTTACAATCGGATTGGGGACACCTATTATTACAATCGTGCTTTCTCGGATGCTGAACAATATTACGCTCAAGCAGCCGAATTGAATCCATCGGTAGCGGATTATGCAGCCTACCAAAAAGCCTTCGTAATGGGATTGCAACACAACTATCAAGGAAAAATTGCTGCATTGGACGATTTGATGCGGCGCTTTCCTAATTCTCAATATTTTGATGATGCACTCTTCGAGAAAAGCCGTGCCCTCACCATGCTCAACCGCGAAAATGAGGCTATTTCCGTGCTTGAACGGTTGGTTTCTTCATTCCCCAACAGTTCACTTGCAAGCCAGGCAGGTATTCAACTCGGTCAACTCTACTATAACTTAGGTGAACACAAACGAAGTATTGATGCCTATAAAAATGTAATACAACATTTTCCCGGAACAGATGATGCCAAAACCGCACTCGTTTCGATGGAATCGGTTTATCGCGACATGAACGACATCCAATCTTATGTAAACTACGCCAATTCTCTTCCGGGTGGAATGCGTATCTCGACATCCAAACAAGATTCGCTCACCTACTTGGCTGCTGAAGGATTATACATGCGTGGATCGAGATCTCAAGCCGAACAGGCTTTATTGAGTTATCTGCAAAACTATCCGAATGGAGCTTACAGCAGCGATGCCAACTATTATCTGGCCGTGATTTCAGCCGAAAAAGGCAACAAAGCGCAAGCGCTTGCTTATTATCGCAAGGTGATTGATGCAAACAATCCCAAGTTTTTGGAAAACGCGCTCATTTATACTGCGGACAGCGAATTCGAAAGCGGAGACTACCGCACAGCGCTCGCCGACTACTCTAAACTGGCGAGCATGGCACGAAGCTCAACCAACAAACAAATCGGTTTGATGGGTATGATACGTGCCCAATCCAAACTCGGTAGTTTTCACGAAGCTGCCCGCACAGCTACCGATTTGCTTTCTGCCGACAACCTTTCACCGGAGATAGCCACCGAAGCGCGCTATCTGCGGGCAAAAGCCTATCAGCAAATCAACGAAGTGGACAAGGCTATGGCCGACTTTCAGGCGATTGCCAACGACACTCGCAGTGTGTACGGGGCCGAAGCGCAATTTATCCTCGCGGATACGTATTTGAAATGGAAATCGTACGACAAAGCCGAAGCTCAGGTAAAGAGTTTTATGCAAAAAGGCACTCCCCACCAGTATTGGATGGCACGCGCACTCATCGTCCTTTCGGACACTTATGCTGCCAAAGGCGATAAATTTCAGGCACGACAATATCTCGAGAGTCTTAACGCAAACTACAAAGGAAACGAACCCGATATCCGGCAGATGATCGATGAACGACTGAAAAACTAAATTTCTCATTAAATGACAGTAGCGATGAAAAAAAATATATTACTCATTTCAGGTTTAATTTTGTGTTCGGGACTGTTTGCTCAAAATTCCGACACTTTGCTGAGACGTCAACTTGAATTGGAGCGACAGTTCAACCCCACATTGCAAGATGCAAATAAAATCAATTCGCTTCCGGCTTTACCTGTACCCAACATCAAAAAGGCCGATGCGAGCTATGCTACATGGGCAGGACGTGTGAATCCGCCGATAGAGATTGCCATTCCCGGACCTGCTGCTATTGCCACCGAAATTCCTTACAGCCTGCAAAAGGGATACATATCGATGAGCGCCGGCAATTATGCCAATATCAACGGAGCATTGGGTTATCGAATCTTCGATAATGATAACGGCAAACTTAACTTTCTGTTTCTACACCAATCGACAAACGGAGATATCAAATTTGTTCAGAATTCCGATCCATCGAGCAATACGGCTTATCGGATGGATAACGGCGGCCAATTGGCTTACGCGTATCGATTCGCTCAGGGCACCTTCAAAATATCCGGCGGATATTCGCATTCGGCTTTCAATTACTATGGCAATACGTTTGGGAATGAACGCGTTTTCGACAACAAACATCAAACTTTGGGCTTAGCCCACTTGGTACTCGGGTTGCAATCTGCCGAATCGGATAATCTGAATTATGCAGTAAGCGCCGAAATCAAAAACTTTTCGACAAAATTCGGCACTACAATCGATGAAAGTGGATTGGGAGGCAACCAAACAAAATTGGCCGTTGAGCTCGATAAGCCATTCGATGCGGCAGGATCGGATGCCAAAATAGGAGTCGAAGGGAACTGGGACGGCGTTTTTCTTGCAAAATCCGAAAATCCCGCTATCGATCTCTACAACTACCATCTCATCGATGCATCGCCCTTTATCTCATTCGAAGGTCTGAACTGGAAAGCCCGATTGGGAGCAAATGTTCAGTTTCAGTTTGCCGACGACGACAAAGTGCGGGTTGCTCCCAACGTGCAATTATCGGTTAAGGTAGCCGATAATTCTTCGTTATATGCCAACATCGAAGGAGGATTTGATTCGAACACGATTCTGGATATGATGAACGAATCGCGATACGTGCAACCGATGTTGCAGGTGAAACCATCGTTCACACTGATCGATCTCGAGGCAGGAGCCAAAATAGGTTCGGCTAACGGGGTGAGATTCGATATTTTCGGGGGATATCGCCAAACGGACAACGAACATTTCCTGCTGGCAAGTGAAACGTCCGACAATACAAACAGCGTTCCGACCTTTATTCATGCCGAATACCTGACACCGATTTATGGCAATCTGTCGCGCTCCCACGTAGGCGCAATGTTGCAAATCGCGACATGGTCACCCCTCGACCTAACGGCACGTTTCAGCAAAAATTTTTACTCGATAAAGGATATTTCCATCGACGGCATTTCGGCTTCCGATGCTAAAGCCTATAACAAACCCGGATACGAACTCGATTGCAGGGCTTCATTCGAGGTAAATCAGCAAATCAAACTCACGCTCAACTATTATCTGGCAGGAGACAGATGGTCGTATTTCGAAAAACAGAACGTAAAGATGAAGAACATCAACGATTTGAACCTCGGTGCCGTTTATAGCATCAACGATGCCTTTTCGATTCACCTGAATGCCAACAATCTGTTGGCTCAGAAATACGATATCTGGTACGGCTACGCCACACAGGGATTTAATGCGATGGGTGGGTTTTCATTCAAGTTCTGACACAGCCTCAATCCGACAGACAAACCACCCTATTCACGCACAAATAAACAAATCAACCTGAGCTACGCCCGAAAAGAACCTTTTCGAACGAAACTCAGGTTGAAATATGAATAAGGGAACTGCTAATTCTTCCCGTTTTCCTCGATGCCTGCCATTTCGGGATCGATCATGATGCGTCCGCAATATTCGCAAACGATAATTTTCTTACCCAATTTAATATCCATCTGCTTTTGTGGCGGAATTTTGTTAAAACAACCTCCGCAGGCTCCACGCTGAATGGGAACAATACCCAAACCGTTGCGCGCATTCTTGCGAATACGTTTGAATGCCGCCAACAAACGCGGATCGACACCGGCTTCAGCCTTTTTGGCCCTCTCGCGAATCTTTTCTTCCTGCGCTTTGGTTTCGGAAACAATATCGTCGAGTTCTTTTTTCTTTTGCTCCAAATCTATACTCTTTTCTTTCAGCTGTTCCTTGGCGGCAGCAATCAGCTCCTCTGTATTTTTGATTAGTTCGGCATACTCGCGAATGTGTTTTTCGGCCAACTCAATTTCGAGCGTTTCAAATTCAATCTCTTTCGAAAGGTGATCATACTCTTTACTGTTGCGAACATTATCGAGCTGATTGTTATACTTCTCGATTTTGGCTTTGCTTTCTGCAATTTTTTTCTGCTGCTGGATGGTAGCTTCCTTGAGACTCTGAATCTCGAGTTCGAAATTGTGGATGCGGGTATTGAGTCCGGCAATTTCGTCATCGAGGTCGGCTACTTCGAGTGGCAATTCGCCGCGAAGTGTCTTGATGCGGTCAATTTCAGAAAGATAAGACTGCAATTTGTAAAGCATTTTCAGCTTTTCTTCAACGGCCACTTCTTGTTGTTCGGCTGTTTTTTTTCTTGTTGCCATAATTGTTGATATCTATTTATTGTAAATGAGTTGAGTTTCTATCCCACACATCGATTCGTTCCATAAAAAAATGCAGTAATCGCGCGCCGAAGCGCCCTTCTTACTACATCATCCGTAACGGCGGGATCAAGTCGTACCGCTGGTGTTACAAATATTTTACGGGATTCGAGTCGAATGCCGATTTATGTACGGCAAAGGTAGGATTTTTTTTCGAAATAATGTCGAAAAAAATGTCTTTTGTGCAGATTTCCGATTCATAATGACCTATGACGGCAAGTAATAAACGTCCTTCTACATCGAAGAAGTCGTTGTATTTGGCTTCACCCGTCACAAATGCATCGGCGCCATAGGCAACGGCATCGGGAATCAGGAAAGCACCGGCGCCACCACACAAGGCCACATCGCGAATTTCGCGATTTTGCAGTTTGGTATGCCTGATCATCGGCAAATTGAAAACATCCTTCAGCAAATCCAAAAACTCCTGCTCAGGCAGTGGTTCAGGCAAAATACCCGTCACTCCGCTGCCGGCCTGCAACCAATCGTTGTGGAGTGGATAAAAATCGTAAACCGGTTCTTCGTAGGGATGCACCGAAATGAGGGCACGCAGTACATCAGCTTGTTTATAGGCCGGCAGAACGGTTTCAATCCGTACTTCCTTTTCGAAATGCAATTCACCTATTTCACCCACAAACGGATTGACATGTTCGCCCGCGCGAAACGTACCCTCGCCCACTACGTTGTAGCTGCAAGCATCGTAATTGCCGATGTTCCCCGCTCCGGCATTAAACAAGGCATTGCGGACAAATTCGGCATAGGCATCCGGCACAAACGTCACCAATTTGAGCAGCTTGCCCTTCTGCGGACTCAATATGCGTACTTGCTGCAGGCCGAGCATTTCGGCAATTTTATAATTCACGCCGCACCGGGCATTGTCCAGATTGGTATGCGAAGCATACACACACAAATCGTTTTTGATGGCTTTCATCATACATCGTTCTATGTACGTTTGGCCGGTAAGCGACTTGAACGGGCGAAATGCGAGCGGATGATGTGCAATCACAAGATTGCAACCAAGCGAAAGGGCTTCGTCGATCACATTTTCGGTAACGTCGATGCAGAGCAGAACTCCGGTAATTTCTCGATTGATATCGCCCACTTGCACCCCACTGTTATCAAAATCCTCCTGCAACGATAGCGGAGCTATCTGCTCGATGGCCTGAAGTATTTCTTTTATGCGCATATTCGATTTTTTTTTTGAATACGCAAACTTAATAAAAAAAATCGGTCTGAACCCGCACGGAAACAGAACGTTTTTTTCGTAATGCCCTGACTCGGTTATTCAACGGGAAAAATTCTACGCATCGTGTCGGCAAATATTGCACCCATTCGGCGCTGAATATAGGCATTTGTGCCATTTTCGGGATGCCAGCCGAAAGTCTGCCAGTCTATTTCCTGCTTGTCGTTGGTGAACAAAAGACTGATTTGTTGTCCCGTAACCGGATGGAGAGCATTACGAGAAAATCCGATATACCGATCAAATTCCACAAGCGGGAATCCCCATTTGGCTGCCAGCTTGCGCACCGAAGTGTTGTAGGTTACGCGCCCGTCGTGCCAGTCGGTGCAGAGAACGATGACGGCCGGCTTTCCGTATTTGGAATTGTAG
>Ga0255344_1006517_pt1 | contig 10541 bp, 8 predicted proteins | sample wastewater_treat_5_FD_192414 | JGI IMG/M metagenome (GOLD analysis project Ga0255344, IMG submission 192414) | Wastewater microbial communities from Lulu Island WWTP, Vancouver, Canada - plant18 | ecosystem: Engineered > WWTP > Wastewater > Unclassified | place: Canada: Vancouver, British...
CGAGATAGCGCGGCAGATCCGGGAGCTCGTCGCCAGCGGCCAGATCAAGCCTGGCGACCGCCTGCCTTCCGAGCGCGACCTGGCACAGCGACTGCACGTGAGCCGCAACACCTTGCGCGAGGCGTTGCGGGCCCTGGAGCACGCCGGGATGATCGAGATGCGCAAGGGCGCGGCGGGTGGCGCCTTCGTACTGCCCGGCGACTCCGGCGCCATCGTCACGGGGCTGAAAGACCTCTATCACCTCGGCGCGATCACGCCGCAACAGCTGACCGATGCGCGTATATGGCTCAGCGACGTCGTGGTCCGCGTGGCCTGCCAGCGCGCGACCGAGGAGGACTTCGAGCAGTTCGAGGCCAACGTCGCCGCCTCGGCGCAAGCGCAGCGCGCCGGTGACTTCGGCACCCGCCAGCGCCTGAACCGCGAGTTCCACGTGCTGCTGGCGCGCGCCACCCGCAACCCCATCATGGCCAGCATGATGGAAGCGCTGATGGAGGTGATGGGGGAGTTCATCGGGCGCATCGGCCCGAGCGACAACCCCTTCGTGCTGCCGTCGCGGCGGCGGCTCCTGCGCCACCTGCGGGCCCGGGACGAAAAGGCGGCCGTGGCCGAGATCGTCACCAGCCTGACCCGGCTGCAGGACAAGTACCTCGCGCTGGCCGACCGGCAGCGGGCCCAGGCGGCCAGCACCCGCGATGCAACGGCGGCTGCGCTAGCCGCGCCAACGGCCAAGCGCGTCCGCCAGGTCCCCGGCGGCAGCGGCCGGCGCTGACTGGATGGCTGCCGGCGTCCGCGAGAAGCGCGGCGCCGGTGCGGGATGCGTGACGCCATCCAGCACCACGAATGCGCCACGCGCGACGTTGTGCGGGTGCCGGGCGGCTTCGCTGAGCGGCAGCACGGGCGCGAAGCAGGCGTCGGTTCCTTCCAGCAGCTCGCGCCAATGGGCCGCGGGGCGGCTCTTGAAGAGCTGCGCCAGCGCCTCGCGCAGGGCCGGCCAGCGCGAACGGTCCGAGGGCGCGGACTGCCACTCGGGACCCAGTTGCAGCAACTCGCACAAGCGAGCGAAGAACTGCGGCTCCAGCGGCCCGACGCTCACGTGCGGTCCATCGGCGGTTTCGTACACCCCGTACCACGGCCATCCGCCGTCCGGCATGTTGCTTTCGCGGCGTTCGACGAAGGCACCGCGCTGGGATTGGCCGATGAACTGCGCCATCAGGTTGACGACGCCGTCGGTGATCGCCGCATCCACCACCTGCCCCAGCCCAGACCGCCGCGCCTCGTGCAATGCGGCCAGGATGCCCATGACCAGGTAGAGGCTGCCCCCGCCGTAGTCCCCCAGCAGGTTCAGCGGCGGCACCGGCCGGTCGGCCGTGCCGATGGCGTGCAGCGCACCGGTGAGCGCGATGTAGTTGATGTCGTGCCCCGCGGCCTGCGCCAGCGGCCCATGCTGGCCCCAGCCCGTCATTCGGCCGTAGACCAGCCGCGCGTTGCGACGCGCGACCGCCTCCGGCCCCAGCCCCAGGCGCTCCATGACGCCCGGGCGGAAGCCTTCCACCAGGACGTCGGCCGCCTGCAGCAGCTGCAGCACCTGCTCGATGCAGGCGGCGTCCTTGAGGTCGGCCTGCACCACCGTGCGTCCCCGCTGCGTGACGTTGCGCGGATCACTGGCGCGTGCCCCCGGGCGGTCGATCGTCACCACGTCGGCGCCCATGTCCGACAGCAGCATGCAGGCGAAGGGCCCCGGTCCGATGCCCGCGAACTCGACGACCCGCAAGTCCGCGAGCGGGCCCGCGCGGCGCGCGGGGGAAGCATTCGGTTCCATCACGGTTTCTCCTCGATCGGATGCGCACGCGCCGATGCAGCACGACGCGCCGCAAACAGCGCGGCCCGCCAGGCAAAGACGAAGGCCGGCCCCAGTGTCGTTCCCGGGCCCGGATAGGTGCCCCGCATCACGGACGCGGCATCGTTGCCGCAGGCATAGAGTCCTACGACGACACGGCCAGCGCGGTCCAGCACCCGGCCATCGGCATCGATCGGCAGCCCCGAACTCGAAGCCGCGTCGGCCGGCAGGATGCGCAACGCGACGAAGGGCGGTTGGCCGATTTCGCCCAGGCAAGGGTTCGGTCGGTGGGCCGGGTCGCCGTTGAACCGGTCGACCGGCGCATCGCCCTTGTGGAAGTCCGGGTCACGGCCAGTTGCAGCATAGTCGTTGGTCCGCTGCACGGTGGCGAGCAGCCCCGCGGGATCGATGCCGGCGCGCTGCGCCAGCGCCGGCAGGCGGTCGGCCACGCAGACATAGCCTTGGCGGATCCAGCGATCCAGCCGGCGCGTCCCCGGCAGGATCACGCCCAGTCCGTACTTGTGCACGAAGGCCGCATCGCAGACCAGCCAGGCCGCATCGCCGCCGGTGCGCTGCAGGTGGCGCACCATCGCCTCCACGAAGTGGTGGTACGAACCCGCTTCGTCGGCGAACCTGCGTCCCTGGGCGTCCACGGCAACCAGGCCCGGCTTGGCGCGGTCCAGGAAAAGATGGGGAAAAAGCCCTGGCCCACCTGGGCGTGGCACGCGCGACACCGGCTGCCAGAAGAAGTCGCCGGCGGCGTAGCGCTCGAACCCGGCGCCGGCGGATCGCGCCGCGGTGATGCCTTCGCCGTTGACTGCATCGCAAGCCAGCGAAGGCAAGGACATTCCGGCAGGAGCCAGTTCGGCGCGCAGGGCCTCGCCGTGACCAACGCCACCGGTGGCCAGGACCACGCCCGCCCGGCTGTCGAGGCGCCGCTCCTGGCCATCGACGGCAAAGGTGGCTCCCCGCACCTTGCCGCCTTCGACGGTCAGTTCCCGCAGGCGCCAGCCGAAGCGAACGTCGACGCCGGCGCGCTGCAGGCTGTAGAACAGGCGGGCGACCAGCGCATTGCCCATCACCAGGCGCGTGCCGCGGGGATAGCGGATGCGGTCGACAAGGTAGCGGGCCACCAGCCCGGCACTGGCAACGAACGCGGGCCAGGATTGCCAGCGCCGCACCAGTGCCTGGATGTCGGCCTTGCCCACCATCATCCCGCCGAGCAGCAGGAACTCCGGCATCGGCGGCCGGATCCGCGCGAATGCGCCACGCAGCAGCCGTCCGTCGAAGGGGCGCGGCGCCAGCGCCCGGCCAGCGATCGCCGCACCGGGCAAAGCCAGGTAGTCCGGATGCTGTCCCGCACTGACGAAGGCGACGTCGGTGCGCTCCTCGAGGTAGGCAATGGCCGCGTCGCCGGATTCCAGGAACGCCTGCCGCAGCTGGCGCCCATCGTCCGGCCCGATCAGCGCGTCCAGGTAGCTGGCCGCCGCCTGGACCGAGTCTGCATGGCCCGCCTCCGCCCCGTGCCGGTTGCCCGGGATCCAGAGCGTGCCGGCGGAAGTGGCCGTCGTGCCTCCGACTTGTTGTGAGCCCTCGCACAGCACGACGCGCAGGCCTTCGAGCGCCGCCACCAGCGCGGCCACCATGCCGCCCGCCCCGGCACCGACCACGACCAGGTCGATATCGGCTTGCCTTTCATCCGTCGAAGACGACCCCGTCACCGGCAGCGCCACTGCAGCAGCGTGTACGGCTGCGAAGCCTCCGGGTGATGCTCGAACACGCCCTGAACTTCGGCCCCGATGCGTACCTCCTGCAGGGGATCGCCCAGCAGGTTGCCTACCATCCGCAGGCCACCGGCATGGGGCAGTTCCACCAGCACCGCCAGGTAAGGGCAGTGTCCCTTCAGCGCCGGATGCACAGGGTGCCACACACGCTCCCAGCTGTAAATTCGTCCCTCGGCCGGCACCTCGACCCAGTCCGGATCGAATGCGTGGCACTTGTGGCAGATCCATTCAGGCCCGAACTGCCAACGCTTGCAGCGGGAGCAGCGCTGCACCAGCAACTTCTCCTGCTGCAATCCCGCCCAGTACGGCGCGGATAAGCCGTCGGTTTCGGCAACCGGCATCTGCAGGCCAGGAGGCAGATAGGGAGCGGATGTCGGCGCGCTGCTCAAAGAACGTCTCCCGAACCGAGCAAAAGGTCGCTGACCGGCGACACCATCGGCCCTCCAACGACCAGCGCGACGTCGTTTCGCGCCGCCTGGTTGCTAGAAGTTCCGCGCACCTGCCGCACCGCTTCCAGCACCAATTCGAAACCATGGACGTAGCATTCCGCCAGGTTGCCTCCGCTGGTGTTGAGGGGCAGGCGGCCGCCCTTTGCCACCAGGTTGTCCAGCACGAGAAAATCATTGGCTGCCTCAGGCGGGAAAAAGCCGTGTTCGGCCAGCGCCATCAACACGCCCCCAGTAAAGCTATCGTACGCCTGCACCACGCCGACATCCTTCGGCTCAACGCCGGCCATCCGATAGAGGTCAGGCGCGACCGTGCCGAAGTTTCCAGATGCGTATTCGATTGAGTTGTGTGCGAAGCTGCCAAACCGGGGGCCGGATCCCGCGGCAGCGCCGAGCAAGTACACCGGCTTTTGCGCACAGTCGGCAGCGCGTTGTGCATCCATCAGGATCAGCGCCGCGGCTCCGTCGTTCTCCATGCAGCAGTCGAACAGGTGGAACGGCTCCACGATCCAGCGCGACGCGTCGTACTTCGCTGCATCCAGCGGCTTGCCGTGCATCACGGCGCGCGGATTGTTCTGCGCGTGATGGTAGGAGGCCAGCGCGATGGCGCGCAGCGCTTCCTGGCGGACGCCGTGGTCGTGCATGTAGCGCTGCACGCGCATCGCAAAGCGCTGCGGCGGCGAGATCACGCCGTAGGGCGCCAGGTAGGAGCGCTCGCCGCTGATCGTGGCTGCCGCCGCGCCCGCGCCCGAGGCCTGCCCGAAGCGGCCGTGCTGGCCTTGCGCGAGCGAGCGGAACACCACGACGCAGTCGGCCTGCCCGGTCGCAATCGCGGCCGCGCCATTGGCGACCGCCGCGCAGCAGCCGCCGCCACCGCCGCCCCACTGCATGGTCGCCGAGCGCAGGCGCGGCAGCCCCAGCGCGGAGGCCAGGCGGGTGGCTTCGCTGCGGTCGTCGCCGTACGAGGCGAAGCCGTCGATGTGGCGTGGATCCAGGCCCGCGTCGGCGCAGGCGCGCAGCACGGCCTGCAGCGCCAGCTTGAACTCGGCATCGGGAGACTGGCCGTGCTTGTAGTAGTGCGTCTCCCCGATGCCGACGATCGCGACACGGCCCTTCAGTGTGCGCTGGGCCATCGTTGGGACCGCATCAGACAGTGATGTTGAACTTCTTCACGAGCGGCCCCCACTGGGCGATCTCGCCTTCGATCGTGCGGCCCAGCTCTTCCTGCGTGCTGCCCCACGGCTCCACGTTGCGGTCGGTTAAGAACTTGCTGACCTCGGGGCGGCGCACCACGGCGGCGATGGTGCTGGAAAGCTTCTGTGCGACGGGGTCGGGCACGCCAGCCGGGGCCAGCACGCCGAACCACCCCACGGCCTGGAATCCGGGCACGGCCTCGGCGATGGCAGGCAGGTCCGGCAGCACTGGCGTCCGCTTGGGCGACGCCACCGCCAGGTAGCGGACTTTGCCGGCCTGCACCATGGCAGCGCCATCCAGCCCCGTCACGAACGCCATCTGCACCTGGCCCCCGGCGAAAGCGGTCAGCAGCGGCGGGGCGCCGGTATAAGGGATGTGCTGGAAGCGGGTGCCGGCCAGCTCGTTGAAGTACTCGCTGTAGAGGTGGGAACCGCCGCCGACGCCGGTGGAGCCGTAATTCACCTTGTCGCCCCGCGACCGCGCCCACGCGACGAATTCGGCCACGGACTTGTGGGGCGAATCGGCGGGCACGGCGAGGATCATCGGGACCCGCATCACGCCGGAGATCGGCCGGAAGTCCTTCTGGGGGTCGTAGGGCAGCTTGCGCATCAGGCCGGCGGTGGCGCTCGGGCCGCTGTTGCCGAACACCAGCGTGTAGCCGTCCGCGGGCTGCTTGGCGACGTAGTCGGTACCGATGGTGCCGCCGGCTCCAGGCTTGTTTTCGACGATCACGGTCTGGCCCAGCACCTCGCGCATCGGTTGGGCGATCGCCCGTGCGAGCTGGTCGGTGGTACCGCCGGCCGGGTACGGCACGACGATGCGGATCACCCGGGAGGGAAACGCCTCCCCCTGCTGGCTGAAGGCGGGAAGCCCCACGGAAGCGGCGGCGCCGCCGGCGGCCAGCATCCTGAGTGCGCTGCGACGGGTGTGCAGGGTCATGGTTGTCTCCTGGTTGTGAATGCCCGCCGCTGCTGCCGGTCGCGCGGGGTTGAAATCAAGATGCGGGCACCGGGTCGCGGTCCATCGGGCCCGGCACGGCTGCGGCTGCGGCTGCGGCTGCAGGACCGAAGGCACCGGCGCGCTCCAGTTCGGCGATCTGCCGTTCGTCCAGGCCAAGAGCGTCCCGCAGGACCTCCTGCGTATGCTGCCCCACCGCCGGGGCCGCCACCGGATCGGCCATGGGCGTGGCGGCGTAGCGGATCGGCAAGCGCACGTTCGGAACCCAGCCGAGCACCGGATGGGGGATGCGGGTGACGAGTTCGTGGTCGCGCGCCTCGGGCGAGCGGATCGCCTCGCCCACCGTGCGCACCAATCCGTAGGGCACGCCGGCGGCGCGCATGCGAGCCTGCCAGTGCGCCCAGTCGTGCCGCGCGAACGCTTCGTCGAGGAAGGCGAACAGGCGCTCCCGATGCCGGATGCGCAGGGGACCCGTGGCGTAATCCGCATCGGCGGCCACGTCCGGACGTTCCAGCACCTGCCCCATGAGCCGCTGGAAGATTCTGTCGTTGCCGCTGTTGATGTAGAAGGTGCGGTCGCTGGCGCGGAAGGCGCCCGAGGGGCAGGTGTCGGGGGCGGTGTTGCCGCTGCGTTGCGGCTCCTTGCCGGTGAACAGCGACTGCATGGTCGCATAGCCCGTCATCAGGACGGCCGTGTCGAACAGGGACACCTCCACCCGCTGGCCGCGGCCCAGGCGCTCCCGGGCCAGCAACGCGCCGAGCACGGCGTTGCCCACCATCATGGCGGTGCTGATGTCCATCACCGGCGAGAGCGCCCGCACGCCTTCGCGGTCGGGATAACCGTTCATGGAAACGAAGCCGCTTTCGGCCTGCGCGATGGGATCGAAGCCGAAGCGGTCGGCGAAGGCGCCTTCGCGGCTGTAGGCGGCCACCGAGCAGTAGACCAGGCGCGGGTTCAGGGCAAGGCAGGTCTCGTGGTCCAGCCCCAGGCGACGCATCACGCCCGAGGAGAAGTTCTCGACCAGCACGTCGGCGCGGCAGACGAGGTCGCGCGCCAGCGCCAGCCCCTGCGGGGACTTCAGGTCCAGCGCGATGCTCTTCTTGTTGCGGTTGCTCCAGACGAAGGGTGCGCCCTGGTCCAGTTGCGGGTGCATGGGCGGATAGCGGCGCGCGTCGTCGCCGCGGACCGGCGCCTCGACCTTGATCACCTCGGCGCCCATGTCGGCCAGGATCATGGTCGCCAGCGGCCCCGCGATGAAGTGCGAGAAGTCCACCACCCGGATGCCGTCCAGCGCATGGGGTGCGCCGGAGGCCCGTCGCTTGTGCTCCGGAAAGTCGGCTTCGAGGTTCTCCAACATGTCCTGGCCGCCTGCCTGCATCGGAGAACCGCTCACGGCGTGTACCCGAAGCCCTTGCCGAGCTCCGCCTTCATGTAGTCGCGTCCCAGTTCCATCCAGTCGGAACCGGCGGGGATGGTGACGGAGATGGCCCGCATCATGAAGGAAGACGGCTTCGCGGCGGAGACCGGCTCGGCGCCCTCCGCCAGCTTCTTCGCGCTCTCCAGGAGCAGCCGGCGCACGCGCACGATGCCTGCATCGGTGGAGCCCAGGTGCTCCTGCGAACGGTCGCAGATGGTCGCCACGCCCGACTGGCACGCGGCATCCTCCAGCCACAGGCCGGGCATGCCGGTCTGGTAGTCGTAGTTGTAGGCGTTGCCCCGGTTGAACCGGCTCCAGTACCGGTGATAAGGCACCGTCACCGGCCTGGCCTCATAGGCGCCATGCGAATGGTGGCCGGTCTCGCGGCCCTTGTAGCCGTCCTTGAACAGCTTGCGCGACTTCTCGTAGAAGGGCTGGTCCGGCGTGTACGAGAACGTGAATGCCAGGGTGTGGTGGTCGTCGATGGGCACCCAGGCATGGCCGCTCAGCTCGGGGTACTGCGTCTGCGGCGGCACCAAGGTCCAGAACGGCATCAGGAACTGGTTGACCCGCACGTAGTTGTGCTCGGTGCCGTCCTTGCGCCGCGCCGCGATGCTGATGCCGGCATCGTGCGGCTGGACCTCGAACTTGGGCGACAGGTCCTGGCCCTGCCGCCACTGCGCGATCGTGCTGCCGTTGCGGCGGCCATGCAGGATGGCGGCATGCGCGGAGTCGATTTCACCTTCCAGTGCCTGCAGCCAGTTGCACTCCTGCACCCGGACGGTGACGACGGAGTGCGACTCGGGCACCATGTTCCATTCGAGCTCAGGCAGCGGCGGCGGCGTCTCGCGCTTCGGGCCCATGTAGGTCCACAGCACGCCGTTGCGCTCGCGCACGGGATAGGACTTGATGGTCATGCGGCTGGTCATGGCACTGCCCGGGGGTTCCGCCGGGGTCTCCTGGCACTGCCCCGTCACGTCGAACTTCCAGCCGTGGTAGATGCAGCGGATGCCGCCCTCCTCGTTGCGGGCGAACACCATGGGCGCGCCGCGGTGCGGGCAGGCCTGGTCCACCAGGCCGACCTGGCCCTCGCTGTCGCGGAACGCGACCAGGTCCTCGCCCAGCAGGCGCACCCGATGCGGCTGGCCGTCGCGCTCGACATCGGCGGACGCGAGGAAGGGGATCCAGTACAGCCGCATGAGCTGGCCCATCGCGGTACCGGGGCCGACGCGAACGAGCGTCTCGTTGTCTTGGGAATTCAGCATGGCCTTTTAGGGTGAGTGGTTGAACCGAACATCGATTCGCCCGATTCTAGGCAGTGCCGGCCGGCGCGTGATTCGAAAGGCCGCCGCGGTATTGAGAAACCGGAATTGAGCTGGCCCCACAGTGGTGGCAGCGGCCTTCAGGTCCAGTAGGGCTCGATGAGCGACTGCCGGCTCGCGTCGGCGCCAATGCCGGCGGAAGCCACCGTCAGCAGTTCGAGGAACCGCTGCTGGGCCCGCGTGAGGCGCCAGCTCTTGCGCATCGTGGCGCCGACCGTCGGCCTGCTTCCCGCCAGCGGTGCGCCGATGCAGCTGAGCAGGCCGGTGCGCACCTGCAGCGCCACCTGGTCCGGCATGGCGAGCGTCAGCAGGTCGCTGGCGGTCAGCAGGCGGCCGATGATCATGATCGAGCCGCACTCCACCGGCGCCTCGGGGCGGCGATCGGCGAAGAGGCGCTCCCATTCGGCACGCAGCGGCGAGTTCTCCGGCGCGATGATCCAGGGGTAGGAAGCCAGCATCTGCGGCGTGCAACTGCGCCGCGTCGCGAGCGGATGCTGCCGCCCCGCCACCACCACCGGGGCTTCCTCGTAAAGCGGGTGCGTGGCCAGGTCCGGCGCTGCGTCGTCGGGGATCTCGCCGACGATGATGTCGATCACACCGTCCCTGAGCGCCTCCACCAGTTCGCCCCAGCTGCCTTCGTGCACGCGGAACCCCGCGGGAAACCGTTCCGCCACCATCAGCGCCATGGCCTCGGGCACGAGGAAGCCACGTGCCAGGGGGGTCGTGCCGAGAGCGATGGTGGGGTTGTGCGGGTCGCGCCCGAGCTCGGAGAACGCCGCCTGGAGTTCGGCCAGCGCGAGCCTGCAACTGCGGGCAAAACGCCGACCGGCAAAGTTGACGTGCACTCCGCGGCCGCGGCGCTCCACCAGCTTGCGTCCCAGCGCCTCCTCGAGTTCGCGCACGGCCCGGTGCACTGCCGGCTGAGACAGCCCAAGGTCTGCGGCTGCAGCGGAGATGCTGCCGGCCCGCACCAGCGCCACGAAGGCGCGCAGTTGCGTCATGCTGAGCCGGCGATCCGGTTCGAACGCCGTGCCGCCCACCTGGCGGGTGCCCGTTGCCAGGTGGGCCAGGCAGGCCCGCGCCCGGTCCACCACCAGTTCCCCGGCCGCCGTGGGCACCATCCCGTCCGGGCGCCGCTCGAACAGCACCTCTCCCATCAGCTTCTCCAGCTTCAGGATGCCCTGCGTCAGCGCCGGCTGGCTGAGCCCCACCGCGCCAGCGGCCGCACTGATGCTGCCGTGCTCGTGCACGGCCGTCAGGCCGCGCAAGTGGCGCAGGTTCAGCTGGAAGGCCGCCTGTGCCGCGCCGGGCTGCGCGTCCGGCGGAGACTGCGCGTGGTTCATGGTCGCCAAGGAAGAGGAAGCTGGCCAGGCACCACTATAAAGCGCACCCTCGTCGGGGCTTCCGCTTGTTGAATTGACCGCCGGTGCCGCCACCCTTGGCGCTGAGGCGCCGGTACTTACTTTCCGCGGGTCAGCAGACGCATTTGCGCGTAATTTCCGGGCTGCGTTTCGAGGTGCCTAGAACGTGCTTGCGGGGACGCCGAGCAGCGCGAGCACTTTGCGCTGCAGGTCGGTGAGTGTG
>Ga0255344_1006540_pt1 | contig 10511 bp, 7 predicted proteins | sample wastewater_treat_5_FD_192414 | JGI IMG/M metagenome (GOLD analysis project Ga0255344, IMG submission 192414) | Wastewater microbial communities from Lulu Island WWTP, Vancouver, Canada - plant18 | ecosystem: Engineered > WWTP > Wastewater > Unclassified | place: Canada: Vancouver, British...
AACGAGGGGAAATGGGACGAGTTGTTTCAACGTGTAAAGATACATTTTTTTTAAAGCGATTCACAACTACACAGTAGCGTTAAGAGTAGCGGCTGCAAGTTGTTTCAACGTGTAAAGATACATTTTTTTTAAAGCGATTCACAACCAACACCCGATATTTGTTTCATTTTGCTTAGTTGTTTCAACGTGTAAAGATACATTTTTTTTAAAGCGATTCACAACGCGGCATTTAAGAAAAATGACGAAGCCGCGAGTTGTTTCAACGTGTAAAGATACATTTTTTTTAAAGCGATTCACAACGAGTTGCAAAACAAAAAGGTTGTTATTCGAGTTGTTTCAACGTGTAAAGATACATTTTTTTTAAAGCGATTCACAACCAAGAACAAAATTCGTTAGTTGACTTTCAAAGTTGTTTCAACGTGTAAAGATACATTTTTTTTAAAGCGATTCACAACATACATAGTGAAGTAAGTGAAGCACTTGAGAGTTGTTTCAACGTGTAAAGATACATTTTTTTTAAAGCGATTCACAACTATAAGTCGTTGTACAATCCTCTGGTGTAAGTTGTTTCAACGTGTAAAGATACATTTTTTTTAAAGCGATTCACAACTCGATATCACTCGTAAGCGATAATCCTAAAGTTGTTTCAACGTGTAAAGATACATTTTTTTTAAAGCGATTCACAACGTTGCACGAGTGGCAATGGTCGCACCAGTAGTTGTTTCAACGTGTAAAGATACATTTTTTTTAAAGCGATTCACAACTTGTAAGCATCTATTAGTGCTTGGGGATCAGTTGTTTCAACGTGTAAAGATACATTTTTTTTAAAGCGATTCACAACTAGTTCGACCTGTTTTGTTTTCATTTTTTAGTTGTTTCAACGTGTAAAGATACATTTTTTTTAAAGCGATTCACAACACGTAATGGTTTGATGAAAAGTTACGTATAGTTGTTTCAACGTGTAAAGATACATTTTTTTTAAAGCGATTCACAACTATCTCAATCTACTTATTGTGGTGCCACTAAGTTGTTTCAACGTGTAAAGATACATTTTTTTTAAAGCGATTCACAACAATTTGCAAGTATACTATTATTTTTTTAAAGTTGTTTCAACGTGTAAAGATACATTTTTTTTAAAGCGATTCACAACCAAACCGGAGCCCTTCATAACGTCGATAAAAGTTGTTTCAACGTGTAAAGATACATTTTTTTTAAAGCGATTCACAACATTTTATGTTAAGTCGTTGCAAGTTTCTCTAGTTGTTTCAACGTGTAAAGATACATTTTTTTTAAAGCGATTCACAACTGTTTTTTTTGGTTATACAAATAATAATTAGTTGTTTCAACGTGTAAAGATACATTTTTTTTAAAGCGATTCACAACCTTAAGTCGTGTGTGCTTCTGTTGTATTTAGTTGTTTCAACGTGTAAAGATACATTTTTTTTAAAGCGATTCACAACCCAAACGTAACTTTTGATAGCGCTAAAAAAGTTGTTTCAACGTGTAAAGATACATTTTTTTTAAAGCGATTCACAACCGGCAGCAATGACTACTACTACATTAACAAGTTGTTTCAACGTGTAAAGATACATTTTTTTTAAAGCGATTCACAACGCGGCAGGACGAGCAGTTTGGCGTCTTTTAAGTTGTTTCAACGTGTAAAGATACATTTTTTTTAAAGCGATTCACAACGATTACACAGAATTTACGACATTTGAAAAAGTTGTTTCAACGTGTAAAGATACATTTTTTTTAAAGCGATTCACAACATGTTTTTTTATTTTTAATTGTTGTTTTTAGTTGTTTCAACGTGTAAAGATACATTTTTTTTAAAGCGATTCACAACCTGCCTCTCTGCTAAATTGTTGTTGTTTTAGTTGTTTCAACGTGTAAAGATACATTTTTTTTAAAGCGATTCACAACATATTGCCACATTACAGCGTTACAATAATAGTTGTTTCAACGTGTAAAGATACATTTTTTTTAAAGCGATTCACAACGAGAATCATCGTGTTTAGCTTCTCGATAGAAGTTGTTTCAACGTGTAAAGATACATTTTTTTTAAAGCGATTCACAACATAATTGACGGCAAGCGGCTATCCATAAAGAGTTGTTTCAACGTGTAAAGATACATTTTTTTTAAAGCGATTCACAACTTCGCCTGGCGTGTTTGTAGTGTTCCAAAAGTTGTTTCAACGTGTAAAGATACATTTTTTTTAAAGCGATTCACAACGGTTGTGGTACCTTTGTATTTGCCTGGTATAGTTGTTTCAACGTGTAAAGATACATTTTTTTTAAAGCGATTCACAACTTTCTTTAATTTGTCCACGTCAAGCGTTTCAGTTGTTTCAACGTGTAAAGATACATTTTTTTTAAAGCGATTCACAACATAATGATTTTCTTACAGGATTTTTTCAAAAGTTGTTTCAACGTGTAAAGATACATTTTTTTTAAAGCGATTCACAACTCTCTCCACAAAGGTATAACATCATTCGTAGTTGTTTCAACGTGTAAAGATACATTTTTTTTAAAGCGATTCACAACAAACCACTCCGCCGCCCGGTTTCTTGAATAGTTGTTTCAACGTGTAAAGATACATTTTTTTTAAAGCGATTCACAACATAGTTTTGTGTTTTGTTGTTTCCATATCAGTTGTTTCAACGTGTAAAGATACATTTTTTTTAAAGCGATTCACAACCCTATTTCGCAGCTTGTATGGCGTGCAAGAAGTTGTTTCAACGTGTAAAGATACATTTTTTTTAAAGCGATTCACAACTGATATTTGCCCTATTAATAAGCAAATCGGTTGTTTCAACGTGTAAAGATACATTTTTTTTAAAGCGATTCACAACTCGCTTTCGACAATTATAATCGTCTGAAAAGTTGTTTCAACGTGTAAAGATACATTTTTTTTAAAGCGATTCACAACTAAGAAGTCGGAGGTTAAGAACGAGAATTTAGTTGTTTCAACGTGTAAAGATACATTTTTTTTAAAGCGATTCACAACACTAATGATGACCAACTTATTCCAATTAAAGTTGTTTCAACGTGTAAAGATACATTTTTTTTAAAGCGATTCACAACATAGAGCTTATCATTTAACCATCTAATGTAGTTGTTTCAACGTGTAAAGATACATTTTTTTTAAAGCGATTCACAACAAATCTTTTCGGCATTGTCGGTTTGCTTTAGTTGTTTCAACGTGTAAAGATACATTTTTTTTAAAGCGATTCACAACATAATCAGCACGTTACAAAAAATTTTCATAGTTGTTTCAACGTGTAAAGATACATTTTTTTTAAAGCGATTCACAACACGCCGTCGGAACTGACGGTATAACGAGGCAGTTGTTTCAACGTGTAAAGATACATTTTTTTTAAAGCGATTCACAACCTATTGCTATTTTCATAAGTCCTCCGCAAGTTGTTTCAACGTGTAAAGATACATTTTTTTTAAAGCGATTCACAACGAAAGACGAGAATTCGTTGTTTCAAAGAAGTTGTTTCAACGTGTAAAGATACATTTTTTTTAAAGCGATTCACAACGAGAATGGCTTGCGATACAAAAAGCCAAATGTTGTTTCAACGTGTAAAGATACATTTTTTTTAAAGCGATTCACAACATATCCTGAAAAATACAGGATTAAATAACGTTGTTTCAACGTGTAAAGATACATTTTTTTTAAAGCGATTCACAACACGTTCCCGCCTCTTTTCATCGTTTGTGTGTTGTTTCAACGTGTAAAGATACATTTTTTTTAAAGCGATTCACAACATCATTCTTTCTTTGATATCTCTGTCTACGTTGTTTCAACGTGTAAAGATACATTTTTTTTAAAGCGATTCACAACCATCTCCGCATCGCGCGTTTCGCTTTCAAGGTTGTTTCAACGTGTAAAGATACATTTTTTTTAAAGCGATTCACAACAGGTTGTCAAGTTCTTGCTCGAGGATTTCTGTTGTTTCAACGTGTAAAGATACATTTTTTTTAAAGCGATTCACAACATTTTAGTATTTCTAAACTTCGCCGCCCTAGTTGTTTCAACGTGTAAAGATACATTTTTTTTAAAGCGATTCACAACCATGTTTGATGAATTTAACCTCTGGAATTGTTGTTTCAACGTGTAAAGATACATTTTTTTTAAAGCGATTCACAACACATACAGCTAGAGTCACTAGTAAGAACAAGTTGTTTCAACGTGTAAAGATACATTTTTTTTAAAGCGATTCACAACTATTTGCCAAGTTTAAAGCGTCTATTGTAGTTGTTTCAACGTGTAAAGATACATTTTTTTTAAAGCGATTCACAACTGTAAATGTTTCACAATCAGTGCGGTCAGTGTTGTTTCAACGTGTAAAGATACATTTTTTTTAAAGCGATTCACAACTCAACACCTTAGGCGAGGATAATGCTGAATGTTGTTTCAACGTGTAAAGATACATTTTTTTTAAAGCGATTCACAACTGCTCGAAGTGTCTAATGTAAAACGATAGAGTTGTTTCAACGTGTAAAGATACATTTTTTTTAAAGCGATTCACAACATCACGCCAGGCGTTAAATTCGTTGCACCGTTGTTTCAACGTGTAAAGATACATTTTTTTTAAAGCGATTCACAACGCAACCTTATCATTCCACGTTCTGAAGTCGTTGTTTCAACGTGTAAAGATACATTTTTTTTAAAGCGATTCACAACGGGTATCGAATGGTCTATCTCTGTTATAAGTTGTTTCAACGTGTAAAGATACATTTTTTTTAAAGCGATTCACAACCATTTATCCGTACGGATGTTATACTCTGGGTTGTTTCAACGTGTAAAGATACATTTTTTTTAAAGCGATTCACAACACAACTCCGTAATTTTTGAGAAACAATGAGTTGTTTCAACGTGTAAAGATACATTTTTTTTAAAGCGATTCACAACATATTAACAACAAGTTTATACCAATACCGGTTGTTTCAACGTGTAAAGATACATTTTTTTTAAAGCGATTCACAACCCTTAAATTTAGTCCTAATTTTTCCGCTTGTTGTTTCAACGTGTAAAGATACATTTTTTTTAAAGCGATTCACAACGAAAAAGCAATTGAAAGAAAAAGAAAATCGGTTGTTTCAACGTGTAAAGATACATTTTTTTTAAAGCGATTCACAACGGAATTGCAGACATGACAACGTACATCGAGTTGTTTCAACGTGTAAAGATACATTTTTTTTAAAGCGATTCACAACCATTCGACATTCCAGACGGCGTGGATTCTTGTTGTTTCAACGTGTAAAGATACATTTTTTTTAAAGCGATTCACAACTTGCGAGGCTTGCAACCCTGCATCGACCGCTTGTTGTTTCAACGTGTAAAGATACATTTTTTTTAAAGCGATTCACAACACTACGAGAATTTCACGATGGCGGCTGCGGGTTGTTTCAACGTGTAAAGATACATTTTTTTTAAAGCGATTCACAACTTTCATCGGCACTTCAAGACTTGCCGGCTCGTTGTTTCAACGTGTAAAGATACATTTTTTTTAAAGCGATTCACAACTACTAAGAATTAAAACAGTAAGAGACGGTGTTGTTTCAACGTGTAAAGATACATTTTTTTTAAAGCGATTCACAACATCAACAGTGGCGGAAATGTTACGTATGAAGTTGTTTCAACGTGTAAAGATACATTTTTTTTAAAGCGATTCACAACTGCTTTCCGGATTAATCTTGAATTTTAAGAGTTGTTTCAACGTGTAAAGATACATTTTTTTTAAAGCGATTCACAACCGCATCGCAACCGCTTATATCCCTCGCTATGTTGTTTCAACGTGTAAAGATACATTTTTTTTAAAGCGATTCACAACACAAAACGTATAACACATACTACGCGCAGGTTGTTTCAACGTGTAAAGATACATTTTTTTTAAAGCGATTCACAACAATGCCGAGTGACTCGGTGCCGTTACCAAAGTTGTTTCAACGTGTAAAGATACATTTTTTTTAAAGCGATTCACAACATAATGTTAAATGTGTAAAAGGCTATTTTGTTGTTTCAACGTGTAAAGATACATTTTTTTTAAAGCGATTCACAACAGGCTCGAAGATGTTATCGCAAAATACAAGTTGTTTCAACGTGTAAAGATACATTTTTTTTAAAGCGATTCACAACCGTTGGAGATAATTTAAAATTTATAGAAAGTTGTTTCAACGTGTAAAGATACATTTTTTTTAAAGCGATTCACAACACATTGACAAAGCTCTTGCAAATCTTAAGTTGTTTCAACGTGTAAAGATACATTTTTTTTAAAGCGATTCACAACATGGCAGGCGAAACTTCGGTTGTATGGAAGTTGTTTCAACGTGTAAAGATACATTTTTTTTAAAGCGATTCACAACCCGACAAAGCCGATTGAGGAGTGGATTTAGTTGTTTCAACGTGTAAAGATACATTTTTTTTAAAGCGATTCACAACACGGCATCACCAACAACCGCCGAACCGCCAGTTGTTTCAACGTGTAAAGATACATTTTTTTTAAAGCGATTCACAACAGCGATTGAGGGCAGTTTTTAAAAATACGGTTGTTTCAACGTGTAAAGATACATTTTTTTTAAAGCGATTCACAACTGCCGTTGCGACTTACCAGAATTCTCGCATGTTGTTTCAACGTGTAAAGATACATTTTTTTTAAAGCGATTCACAACATGGAGCTTATCATTTAACCATCTAATGTGTTGTTTCAACGTGTAAAGATACATTTTTTTTAAAGCGATTCACAACTGGTATGGAACTCTATAGAAAATACTGAGGTTGTTTCAACGTGTAAAGATACATTTTTTTTAAAGCGATTCACAACATAATTTTACCTCCTAATCGGTTGATTATGTTGTTTCAACGTGTAAAGATACATTTTTTTTAAAGCGATTCACAACCGTAAAACATCAGAATAAATATTTGACGTGTTGTTTCAACGTGTAAAGATACATTTTTTTTAAAGCGATTCACAACTTGAAGCTGCGCGTAGTATGTGTTATACGTGTTGTTTCAACGTGTAAAGATACATTTTTTTTAAAGCGATTCACAACTTTTAGTATTTCTAAACTTCGCCGCCCTGGTTGTTTCAACGTGTAAAGATACATTTTTTTTAAAGCGATTCACAACAGAACTCTCGTTTCGTTCTATCCGATTACAGTTGTTTCAACGTGTAAAGATACATTTTTTTTAAAGCGATTCACAACGTCGCTCCCTTGCGTCGCCTTTGCAAGCAAGTTGTTTCAACGTGTAAAGATACATTTTTTTTAAAGCGATTCACAACTTCAAGGATATGGGGAAATCTTACCCAAAAGTTGTTTCAACGTGTAAAGATACATTTTTTTTAAAGCGATTCACAACTGAAGCTGGAAAAGAAAGAATCGAAAATTGTTGTTTCAACGTGTAAAGATACATTTTTTTTAAAGCGATTCACAACTGCAGTTTTGGAGACCGGAAGACGACCCGGGTTGTTTCAACGTGTAAAGATACATTTTTTTTAAAGCGATTCACAACCCCGCTGCTTTTTAATTTCTCTATTGCTAGTTGTTTCAACGTGTAAAGATACATTTTTTTTAAAGCGATTCACAACGAGCAGGCAAGTCTTGAAGTGCTGATGAAGTTGTTTCAACGTGTAAAGATACATTTTTTTTAAAGCGATTCACAACGTTCGTGCGTCGTCGATGTTTTCCAATGGGTTGTTTCAACGTGTAAAGATACATTTTTTTTAAAGCGATTCACAACGCAACGGGTAAGAGCCGAAACAGTTTGCGGTTGTTTCAACGTGTAAAGATACATTTTTTTTAAAGCGATTCACAACGCACTTGCTTTCTTATTTGCTGCTAATTTGTTGTTTCAACGTGTAAAGATACATTTTTTTTAAAGCGATTCACAACGTGTTTCGGCTCTTCGCATTGCCTCAGTTGGTTGTTTCAACGTGTAAAGATACATTTTTTTTAAAGCGATTCACAACGGCTCTTCGAGACTTGCCGCAAGACCTGTTGTTGTTTCAACGTGTAAAGATACATTTTTTTTAAAGCGATTCACAACTAGTCTATTGTTGTCTTCTCTGCTAGTTTGTTGTTTCAACGTGTAAAGATACATTTTTTTTAAAGCGATTCACAACAACACTCGACCACGCAATTAGTCTCCCTCGTTGTTTCAACGTGTAAAGATACATTTTTTTTAAAGCGATTCACAACGCACTTGCTTTCTTATTTGCTGCTAATTTGTTGTTTCAACGTGTAAAGATACATTTTTTTTAAAGCGATTCACAACATGGAGCTTATCATTTAACCATCTAATGTGTTGTTTCAACGTGTAAAGATACATTTTTTTTAAAGCGATTCACAACAAAGTCCGCCTCATTAAGTCGCTGCCGGTTGTTGTTTCAACGTGTAAAGATACATTTTTTTTAAAGCGATTCACAACAATCCTTCTGTAACTTTTATTTTTAAGTTGTTGTTTCAACGTGTAAAGATACATTTTTTTTAAAGCGATTCACAACTAGGAGGCGACCGCCTAGGGAGTGGAGCTAAGTTGTTTCAACGTGTAAAGATACATTTTTTTTAAAGCGATTCACAACACATAGCAGCGTGCTGTGTACGTTTTGCCGTTGTTTCAACGTGTAAAGATACATTTTTTTAAAGCGATTCACAACTTGTTGGAAACAGCTTTGTATATATTGATTACCAGCTTCAATATTATATGTATATTGCCCCTGACGGATTGATAAATGTGGAACGGGCAATAGTAATTGTAGCTCCTCAAAAAATAAGGAAGAATGAATCTAAAAGTGCTAAAAAATAGCCAATAATAATGACGTTGTTATTAAGATGAAATAGATGATACCCCACAGAACAAAAAGAATTGTTGCTGCTGTTTTGTCACCAGATTTCATGCATTTGAAAGCTATTATGAAAGGAATAACCGGAAGAGCTATTACGTATAGAGATAATAATAATAACTTAGGAATGCTTTTAACAAAAAGCACAAACAGTGAAACGATTAGACAAATTGCAAAAAAGTCCCCCATGTCGAATATTGTTACTTATATAGTTGAACTTCAGGATAAGTTTTCGACAAAGATACAAAAAGTCAGAGGAATGATTGCTCATTCCTCCTTCTGGCGCCGAATCCGCAGAATCGACGCAGCAAATATACAATTTTAATTAATTGTTTCAACATGTAAAGATACTTTTTTTAAAGCGATTCACAACTTAAACAACTTCTTATCTACACTTGGGAAGATTTAAGGGGGGAATAAAAAATGCCGGGAAATTTGATCTCTATTCTATTACAAAGGATTTGCCTGAAAAAATTGAAACGCTACAAGCAAGATCCGCAGATTGGCGTCAACAATACTCATAACGTTTCAACAATGCTGCAAATATACAATTATTTTTTAATATAAATCAATATTTGAAAAAAATCACAATTAAATGTCACCAGAGCAATTTCAACAAGAATTAATTCGTCTTGAAAAGGAATTTAAAGAGCTATTCAGACCGTGGCTTCTATCTTGTTTCAATGTGTAAAGATAGTTTTTTTAGGCGATTCACAAACCATCTATAATTATTGTGAAATTTATTTCGCTATTAGCCATTATATTATTTTTTTACCTATTTTTGTAATAAATTAATTATTTATCATGAGCATTATTTTTGCAATTATTGGATTTGGTTTTTGTACTTTGGTAATTGTTGCTTTTATCGTTTTTATCGTTGGTATATTTCAATTTCTTATTAATTGTTTTAAAGGAAACAATTCTACGGGGGGTTATCCATATCCATTAAACAAGTTTCTTCATTAACTTTCCTTTTTCCCTTCCGAAAATTGCAGAAAGCGATGCAGCTTGATTTTGCAATTTAAAACTTTCCAACCATATTACCTCGTTAAATGCTTTTTTGCATATTTCATTATGCTTAAATGTTTTGGTTTGATTCTTTAATTAAATTGTTAAAGCATTCATCTTCATTTTCTTGTTTATTTGCATCTAAAGGAGAATGCCTCTATCTTGTTTCAATGTGTAAAGATAGATTTTTTAGGCGATTCACAACTTAATGTAGTAGTAGTTATGTTTTTTCAATATATACCAGGAAATACGGTAACAAATCGTATAGAGAAATCTGGAAATACATCTACGTATCGTATGGTAAAATCTTCGCCATATTCGACAAATTGCCATTGTCCGCACTCACTCGCAGCGACTTCCACTTTTTGTACATTTATATCCGGAAATACCTCCACAATTTTTACATCAAAGTCGGCATACGGATTATCTATTACTCGAACTTTCCCATATAGAGGAATTTCTTTGCAAGTGCAGTTCTCTTTATCAAAAGTAGGATCTGTGTCTATAATAGTGCTGTCTGCAGGTGTAAATAACGTCATAAATGGAATTAAAAATGAAAATAATAAATTGTTCATAGCTTAAATATTATGTTGATACTTCAATGCGAAATCAAAATTAAAAACAAAAATACGAATATAATCGCATTGTTAG
>Ga0255344_1006542_pt1 | contig 10509 bp, 9 predicted proteins | sample wastewater_treat_5_FD_192414 | JGI IMG/M metagenome (GOLD analysis project Ga0255344, IMG submission 192414) | Wastewater microbial communities from Lulu Island WWTP, Vancouver, Canada - plant18 | ecosystem: Engineered > WWTP > Wastewater > Unclassified | place: Canada: Vancouver, British...
ATCCCGGCTCTGGAAAGTGCGCATGCAGTGGCGAGGGCATTGAAAATCGCGCCGAAGATGAAGAAGAACCAGCTTATTGTTGTATGTCTGTCGGGTCGCGGCGATAAAGACACGCAAACGGTCATGGAGCTGCCGTGAACGGATTGCGGGCTTCATCCGCCGGGGCGATAAAATTAAAGAAACGGAGAGACCATGGGAAGAATAGAAAAAAAGTTTACCGAATTGCGCGCCGGAAATAAGAAGGCTCTGATTGTTTATATAACGGCGGGCGATCCGTCAATAGAAGTGACCGGACAACTTTTGCCTGTGCTGGAGAAGGCAGGCGCGGACATCATTGAAGTAGGTGTACCTTTTTCCGATCCGACGGCGGACGGGCCGGTCATTCAGGCAGCTTCGCAGCGGGCGCTCAAAGCGGGAACAACCCTGCAGGATGTGCTGGAAATGATCAAAGATGTTCGCCGCACCTCGCAGATCCCCATTGTGCTATTCGGTTATTTCAACCCGATTTTCACCTACGGGATGGAGCGTTTCGCCCGCGACGCCGCGCAGGCGGGCGTGGACGGGATTCTGGTTGTGGATCTGCCGCCCGAAGAGGCAGACGTACTGCGCTCGCATACTGACCCGGCCGGTTTGGATTTCATCTCGCTTGTCGCGCCGACCACCGGCTCGGAGCGGTTACAAAAGATCGTACGGTGTGCCGCCGGCTTTGTGTACTATATTTCCATCACGGGCGTAACCGGCACCGCCGCGCCGGAAGTTCAAGATATCAAGCGCGAGGTCGGCAAAATCCGCAAATATACCGACTTGCCGGTTGCTGTGGGGTTTGGCATCTCGACTGCGGCGCAGGCCGGACAAATCGGCAGTCTCGCCGACGGGGTCGTCATCGGCTCTTCTGTGGTACGTCTCATCGAGGCGCACGGGCACTCACAGGGACTTATGCCGGCGGTACGCAAATATATAACAGAAATGAAAGCCGCGCTCGGTTGAGGCACGCGCGTCGAACAACACCGGGCGCCTGAAATACCGGAATATTATCTGCAATATTCTAGTGTTCCACCTATAGCGATTATTTTCTTGACAGTCGGGCGGAGGCGGTCTATAACATTAAAGTTCGACTTTAATGTTTGGTGCCGCCGATGAAACTAAAAATTGGCCAGATTTCCAAAAAAAGCGGCGTGCCCGCTTCAACCATCCGCTATTACGTCAGCGAGGGCCTCCTTCCCCGACCCGAAAAGGTCAACGAAAAAATGGCCTACTATGACGAGTCCTGCATCGACCGTCTGCTGGCGATCCAGGAACTCAAAGAAAGAAGATACTATCCCCTTCATCTGATTAAAAATATTCTGCGCCGCATGGACGACGGACTTAATCTCACCGAGGCGGAAACAATCGAAAACGCGGTTTTTTATCAGCCGGAAAAAGACTCAGGCACCCTCCTGACCAGAGGCGCTTTTCTGGCCGCCACCGGTCTCACCGAGGAGGAGCTCACAGCCGGCGAGAGACTGGGGCTGCTCATCCCCTTCACCCGTAAAGGCGACAAGCCCCTTTATAATCTCGAAGATGTACGGGCGGGTCGCGAAGGTATCCGCAAGCTCGTGTCGCTCGGCATGGAGCTCGCTGAGCTGTCTTTCTGGAAATACTACGGGGAAAAAATTGTCGAGCGGGAGATGGAGCTGCGCCGGAAGATGGTGACGGGAAAACCGGCCCGCCAAAACATTGCGATCACCGCCGAACTGACAAACGTGGGTAACTTCTACCGCGACTATATTCTCAGGCGTCTGTTTCAGAAGCGGGTGGAGTCAAATATTCAAAAGAGCCTGGACAAGAAAACCGCCGCGAATAAACGCGGCTCGAACCAATAAGGAGGCTATCATGAAAACGGCAATTACGGAAATGTTCGGCGTCAAACACCCCATTATCTGCGGCGCCATGATGTGGCTTTGCAAACCGCCGCTGTGTGCGGCAATATCCAACGCGGGCGGTATCGGCAATCTCACGGCCGCCAACTATGAAACGGAATATGATTTTCGCGCGGCCATCCGCGAAACGCGCCGGCTGACGGACAAACCTTTTTTTGTCGGCATTACTCTTTTGCCTTCGCTGCGCATCACGCCGGAGCATCATAAAATGTATGTACGGGTCTGCACGGAGGAAAAAGTCGCGGGGATCGAATTTTCCGGGACTCCGCTGGACAAGGTGGCCGGCATGGAGGCGGTGGAGGGGCTTAAGAAAGCAGGGGTAAAGATGTTTCACAAGGTGGGTGCAGTCCGCCATGCCCTGCACGCGGAAAAAATCGGTTTCGATGGTATCTATGCCGCGGGTATCGAAGAGGGAGGTCATCCGCTAAACGATGATGTTACCACCATGGTGCTCACGCCGCGCATCGCCGAGTCGGTGAAAATTCCCGTTGTGGCGGTCGGCGGCATCGCCGACGGCCGGGGGTTGGCGGCGGCTCTGTCGCTGGGGGCCGAAGGGGTGATGATGGCCAGCCGCTTTATCGCCACCATGGAATGCGAGGTTCATGAAAACATCAAGGAAGAGCTTGTCCGCCGCCAGGAAATGGACACGGTCATTTACGGCAAATCAATCGGACTGCAGGGCCGCGGCCTCAAGTCCAAAGTAATCGAAGAGGTTCTGTCCATTGAGGCGAGACAGGGAGGATTTGAAGAGCTCATTCCCCTGCTTTCGGGGCAGAAAGTAAAAGAGGCATGGGAAACGGGCGATGTCCACTATGCGCCGCTCATGGTCGGCCAGTCCATCGGCCTGATCAGCGATATCCCCACCTGCGCCGAACTGATCGAGCGCATTTCGGCACAGGCGAAGGAAATTTCTGCCCGTGCGGCAAAACTATGCGGTAACTAAAACACTCAGGCGAGGAGAATTTTATGAAAACAAGATTAACTGAAATGGTCGGCATAAAATACCCGATTGTGCTCTCCGGCATGAGCTGGATCAGTGTGCCCGAAATGGTTGCGGCGGTATCCAATGCCGGGGGGCTGGGCATTTTGGCGACAGGGCCCCTGAGTGCCGAACAAACACGTAACGCGGTCAGGAAGATCCGCACTCTGACCGATAAGCCTTTCGGCGCCAACGCGTCTTTGATGTTTCCGGGTGCGGCGGAAAATGCCAAAGTCCTTCTGCAGGAGCAGGTGCCGGTCATCAACTTCGCCTTGGGCAAGGGGGACTGGATTGTTAAAGAGGCCCACAAGTATGGCGGGAAGGTCTTTGCCACCGTCGTCAATTTGAAGCATGCCAAACGGGCTGAAGATTTCGGTACGGACGCGATTATTGCCACCGGGCAGGAAGCTGCGGCGCACGGCGAGGATGTCACCTCGCTGGTTTTGATTCCGCATCTGGCGGAGAACCTGAAAATTCCCGTGATCGGTGCAGGCGGTTTTGCCGACGGCCGGGGTCTGGCAGCTGCATTGGCTCTGGGTGCCTCGGGAGTGGCGATGGGCACGAGGCTCATGACCACAAAGGAAAGTCCGCTCCACGAGAACTACAAAAAGCTCACCGTCGAAAAAGATGTCTATGATACGCTTTTTTCCAAACGCTTTGACGGTATTTTGTGCCGGGTCATGAAAACCGACGCGGCCAGAAGGGCGATAAAAAAAGGATTGAGCTGGCCTGCCGCTTTTTTCAATTCCCGCGATATCGCGTCTCAGGTCGGAATGCCTTATTTTAAGCTTTTCATCGGTGTGCTGATGTCCGGATATGCCAACGCCCGGCAGCTGGCCTACATGGCCAACGCCTTCAAGGCGATCAAGGTGGCGACCGAGGACGGGGATGACAAAACAGGCGTGTTGCCGGTAGGGCAGGTACAGGGCCTGATTCACGACCAGCCGACGGTGAAAGAACTCTTTGAACGGATCGTGGAGGAAGCGAAACAGGCGCAGGGTAAGGTAAATCAAGCGCTGGAATAATCCGTATTGCCCAAAGCAGGCAAAAGGATTATGATGCACGCTCATAAAACAGGAAGGGAGTAAAAAATATGTCGATTCAATCCGTACTGCAGGAAATGCAGGAGCACATCGGTAAGGAAATCTTCGTATCCGACTGGACGCAGGTTACCCAGGATCAGATTAATCAGTTTGCCGACAGCACCAAGGATCATCAGTGGATTCACGTGGATGAGGAAAAGGCGGCGGCCGGGCCGTTCGGCACGACCATCGCCCACGGTTTTCTGACTCTTTCTCACCTGCCTTTTTTCAGCTATCAGGTGCCCCTGAAGATGAAGGGCGCGAAGATGTCCATCAACTACGGTCTGGACAAGGTGCGCTTTCTCAATCCCGTGGTTTCCGGCGCAAAAATCAGAGACCGCATAACACTTAAGTCTCTTGAGGAAAAACCGGGCAACCGCGTGCTCATGTCTCAGGTACACACCATTGAAATCGAAGGACAGGAAAAACCCGCCTGCGTTGCCGAGTCACTGGGGATGATTTTTTTCTGAAATAAAAAAGCGGGGGAGGAATGGCCCTTCCCCGCTGCTTACTATCGCCGGGCGTTACCGGCAATAGGGCATTTCTCATTCAGTTGATCGCCCGGAAAGTGACGATTTTATCGCCGGCGTCGCGATGAATCCGGCTTTCACCTTCCAGATAGCGCAGGTGAGCGATGGCCTCACCGGTGGCAAACCACTTCTGGGCAATGGGGAAATCCTCCCATCTTTCACAGTCGATATCCCAGGTCATGCCCGCGGCGATTTCATAGGCGTTCATCGTCTTGTCGCCCAGTACGTCCATGACTTCATCGGCCCGGTCGCGGTGATGTATCTTCAGCTCGTCGATTCTGCTTTTGAGTTCTCCCAGAAAATTTCTGTGGCCGGGAAGCACCATGTCCACTTCCAGGTTATAAACCTTGTCCAGGCTGGCGATATAGTCAGCCAGTGAATTGGTGGTGTAGGCCCACGACTCGATGTGGGGGGTGATGTCAAACAGAATATGGTCGCCGGTGAAAAAAAGTTTTTTCTGCTCTTCATACAGGCAGATGTGCCCCTGCGTGTGCCCCGGCGTGGCTATGCAGCGCAGGCGGTAGTCGCCGCATTCGATAATATCACCGTCTTCGATCAGAGTAAACACAGGCTTGCGCTCCGGGCTGTATTTGAAGCCGGGATGGCTGTGCAGGGCCTTTTCGAGTTCATCAGCCGGGAAACCGTTGATTTGGGCGAAGTCGATAAGCGGCTGCCAGCTGTTGTCTTCATCAAAGACCTGAGAGTCGATGCGGCTGAAGAAAATCCGGCTTGAGCCGGTGGCCAGCCTCTCCACAAGACCAGTGTGATCGGCATGCATATGCGTGAGCATGAAGTCGGTGCGGCCAAGGTCGATTTGCAGCTCTTTTATGCCTTGCTGCATAGCCTCGTAGCATACTGTACGGTTAAAGCCGGTATCGATAATCAGGTTCCGGTCCGCGCCTTTAATGACGTACGAGTTGAGGTCCTTAAGCGGACTGTTGGGCAGGGGGACAATAATCCGATAAAGATTGTTTGCCAGATTTTCTACCATGAAGCTACCTCCTTGAGCGCTCCGGCCGGAGCGCGGTTTAATCACATTTAATCCTGATCTTTGTCTTGCGGTTCATCTTCAGTATCGTCGGGAGCCGGCGCAAAAAGATCATTTTTCAGTTCAGGCGGATAAAAGTCATCCGGCAGAGGGCTGATATTTTTTAATGGCTTTACGGTAACAAGCGCGGCAGGTCCCTGCGGTACACGCGGATGAGTAAAAGACAGGGCTCCACCCAGCAGGTCATCCGGCGGGATGGTGACTTCCAGATGATTGGTGGCTTTTTTCTTCCTGCGGTGGTGCGCGCGCCGGGAGCCTTTTTTGTCTTTTATTTCATCGGAGAGGGAGCCGGGTTTTTCTTCATCTTTGCCCTTGGGGGATGCGTCCGGCTCTGTTTGGGCGGCAAGTTTTAGCAGGGGCACCCCATGCATGACACTGACCTGCAGGTTTTCTTCTTTCAATGAGGGATGGATTTCAAAGTTGTCCCATGCCATATCAGGTCTTCCCTCGATAAGCAGCCCCAGGTTGAAAGCGTTTTCGAGCTTCATAATCTCCGCGCGTTTATTGTTAAGAATGTACAGGGCGATTTCATTGGGGAGGCTCACCTTCAAGTCTGTATAGATACCTTTGACCGCTTCCGATTCAATCTTGCGAAATGCTACAAGCGAGGCGTATTCCAGCGAAGGCCTGAGTCCTGTGCCCTTGCAATAGGGGCAGGTGATGTAGCTGATTTCCTGGATGGTGGATTGTTTTTTCTGCCGGGAGAGCTCCAGAAGGCCGAACTTGGAAATGCGGGAAAGCTGAATTCTGGCCCGATCCATGCTCAAAGCTTTTTTAAAAACTTTTTCAATTTCCGCGATGTGTTTTTTGTCGAGCATGTCAATGAAATCGATAACGATAAGGCCGCCCAGGTCGCGAAGCCTTAACTGCCGCGCGATTTCATCGCATGCCTCAACATTGGTTTTAAACGCCGTTTCTTCGATGTTGCGCTTGTTGGAGCCGCGGCCGGAGTTGACGTCGATGGTGATCATGGCTTCTGTGGGATTGATAATGATATAACCACCTGATTTCAGCTCGACTCTCTCCTGATAAATAATGCGGATCTGCTCTTCGAGCTCAAAGCGATCGAAGATCGGCACTTTTTCCTTATACTGCTTGAGGATCCGCAAATTGCGCGGCGCCACGGCTCTCAAATAGGCGCGCATTTTCCGGAAGGTCTCGACATCGTCAACCTGTATTTCCTCAACCTCCGGTGTCAGATAGTCGCGCAGGGAGCGCACGCCGAAATCAGTCTCCTGATACAGGAAGTACGGTGCCGCAACAGAGTCTGCTTTGCGGTAAATGTCTTTCCACAGACGCATCAAAAACTGGTAGTCTCGTTGAATTTCCTGTTTGGTGCGGTTGATGCCGGCGGTACGGACGATGAAGCCCATATCTTCGGGCACCTTTATCTGATCCATCAGGGATTTGATTTTCTGCCTGTCCTCTTCATCTTCAATCTTGCGGGAGATGCCGCCGCAGAGTTTGTTGGGCAAAAGAACCAGATAGCGCCCGGGCAGCGAAATGTATGATGTCAGCAGAGCGCCTTTATTGCCGGTTACCTCGCGTACCACCTGAACGATGATTTCCTGGCCGGATTTGAGTCCCGGCTTTCCACCCGCGCCGTTTGCCGGCTCGGTGAAATACTCCGGGCTCACATCGCGCAGCGGCAGGAAGCCGTCTTTGGCTCCGCCGTAGTCGACGAAGGCGGCCTGCAGGCCACGTTCGACTTTCAGGACTTTTCCCTTGTAGATGTTTCCGGTGATCGGCTCTTTGACCGCCATTTGAATGTTGAATTCAACGAGCTTGCCGTTTTGATCAACGGTCGCCATGCGCATTTGTTCCTTATGCACGGCGTTGACGAGCATAATGTGTTTCATAACTGTCCTTTTTGACCGCCTCAAACACCGCGTGATACGGAGCGGGCCTCACGCCCGGTCGCCGCGCGGTCTGCTGACGCAGCCGTGTTTGTTATTGGAAGGCGCTTACATCGCCCTTTCCTGTTCTTACGATTTCAGTGGTGTCGCCCACCAGGCTGATGACGCTTGACGGTTCGGGAAGAATCACTCCGCCGTCGATGATCAAATCGACAATGCGCCTGAAATGTTCGTCGATCAGCAGTGGATTGCCGAGATCTTCCCCCTCCTGGGTCTGGACACTGGTGCTGATGATCGGCTCTCCGAGCTCGCGTATCAGCGCAAGGCAAATCTGGTTGTCCGGAACGCGGATGCCGGTGGTCGGCCTTTTGGGCAGAATCATTTTCGGCACCAGCCGTGATGCCTCGAGAATGAAAGTATAGGGGCCCGGCAGGCAACGTTTCATGGTTTTATACGCATAATCTGTGACCAGGGCGTATTGACTGATGTGCTTCAGATCGGAACAGACGAAACTAAGCGGCCGCTTTTTGCTCCTTCGCTTAATTTCATATATTCTTTCAATACCTCTTTTGTTTGATAGGCTGCAGCCCAGACCATAGACGGTATCCGTCGGATAGATGATCACTCCGCCGTCTTTTAAAACCGCCACTGCTTTTTGGATGAGGCGCGCTTGCGGGTTCTGGCTATTAATCGACAACACTTTTTGAAGCTCCCAGTTCAAGCTTTATTTCATATCAACAAAACCCGCTTTTGGCAATGATTGCAAATGTTATTTTGAAAAAGATTTAAATATTTGCGGCCGAGCCCCTGTTGGGGTTACCGACGGTCATTAATTAACAGGCGTTCATGGTGTAAAGACGCTGAAATGCAAGGTAAATCCGGCATGGTAAAGAGGAGGGGCCTTCGGCACCTCCTCGGTGTTTCGGGTAATTAAGAAATAAGCTGCGAAGGCATCGTCGAATTGGCGATGCTTCGCGCATCGTTTGTCTATCCGGATTTGGAGGCTGTCGTGCGGGCTACCTCTTTTTTGTCTTTGCTGAGTTTGTATTCGATACTGTCGATCAATGCCTGCCAGCTGGCCTCGATGATGTTTTCGGACACGCCGGTCGTGCTCCAGACTTCGGAGCCATCCGTCGAATCCAGCAACACACGCACGCCGGCCGCCGTGCCTTCAGAGCCTTCCAGTGTGCGCACCTTGAAATCCACCAAATGCATATCGCGAATCTGCGGGTAGAACTTCGTCAGCGCCTTGCGCAGGGCATGGTCGAGTGCATTGACCGGGCCGTTGCCTTCCGCGGCGGTGAGCTCCTCCTCGCCTCCGACGGAAATTTTTATTGTGGCCTGAGACATGGCGGGATTGTCGAGCATGCGCGAGGTGACGACACTGAAGCACTCAAGCGTGAATGGTTCCACGAACTCACCGATGGCTTTTTTCATCAAGACGGAAAGAGAGCCGTCCGCCGCGTCAAACTGATAGCCACGGTCTTCCATCTGCTTGACCTGCTGGACGACCTTATTCAGAGCGTTTTTCTTTTTCAGGTCAATCCCCAGCGCGCGCGCCTTGTATTCGATATTGCTTTTTCCGGCCATATCGGAAACCAGTACGCGGCGGCTGTTGCCGACCAGCTCAGGGTCCATATGCTCATAGGCCAGGGCGTTTTTGGTGACGGCACTGACATGAACCCCGCCTTTGTGCGCAAACGCGCTGCGTCCGACGAAAGGCCGCGACGTCAGAGGAGGTATATTGGCGACGTCACTTACGAAAAGTGACAGATTTGTCAACTGGCGGATTGATTCAGACGGCAGACACTGGATGTTCATTTTAATCTGCAAATTGCCGAGAAGCGGGATCAGGTCGGCATTGCCGCATCTCTCCCCGTAGCCGTTGATGGTTCCCTGAACCATGGAAACACCTTCGCGAACCGCCGCGATGGAGCTGGCCAGAGCCAGGCCGCAATCATTGTGCAGATGCACGCCGGAAATGGCGGGATCCACGATGCCGAGCATTTTTCTGATGATTTCGGTCAGTTCGTGAGTCATCGTTCCGCCGTTTGTGTCACAAAAAACTATTTTGTCCGCTCCCGCCGCCAAAGCAGCCTTGACCACACGAACTGCGTAGCGCGGGTTATGTTTGTACCCGTCAAAGAAATGCTCCGCGTCGAAAAGCACTTCTTTGCCCAGCTGTTTCAGATAGGCAACCGAGTCGCTGATCATCGACAGGTTTTCTTCCAGATCGATATTAAGAATTTCTGTTACATGCAGATCCCAGGACTTGCCGAAGATGGCCACCGACGGAGTGCCGGCTTTCACCAGCGCTTTGAGGTTCGGGCAGGCCTCGGGGGCAATGTGCGGTTTACGCGTGGCGCCGAAGGCGGTCATTCTGGCGTTTTTAAACTCTACCTGCCTGGCCAGTTCAAAAAAACGCGCATCCTTGGGATTGGAGCCGGGCCAACCCCCTTCGATATAGTGGAAGTGGAGTTCATCGAGCCGGCGGGCGATACGCAGCTTCTCCTCTGCGGAAAACGTGATCTGTTCGCCCTGCGTGCCGTCACGCAATGTCGTGTCGTATATTAAAATCTGTCTTTTTGCCATAAACCCTCTCTTTCAAGCCTCGCAGGCTGTATTGTCTTATTTCCCGCCGCAGGTTTGCCTGATGTCCGCTGCGGTTTGGTATAAAAAAAACCGCCGCCGGTTTTGCGGCCGGCGGCGGTTCGGAATTCTGCATGTATGGATATACCTACTCCACGGCCGGGCCTCCTATGTGGAAGCGGATTATAATGATGTTAATTATTCCGGTGTTGATAAGCATATTGGTCATACTACCTTGCAACAATTTAGCGTAGCTTAATTTCTTGATGCGGTTTTGTCAATAGAAATTAACGCCATCGAATTGCCTCAAATAAAATGTTACCGAAGGGTCATATAAAAAGTATACGTTGACTCATAAATCAATGTTACCGAGGAACGATTCGGAAACGGAGGTATATTTATGAGTCCCCAGGCCAAGGAAGAGTATTTTGAGGTTCTTTACAAGCGGTATAAGCAAGCCTGCCGTAAAGAAAAGACAGTTATCATCAATGAATGTTGCGCTGTTT